>JABAOC010004410.1_pt4 | contig 33188 bp, 29 predicted proteins | sample 7062161 | NCBI WGS metagenome assembly JABAOC01 (sample SAMN14538625, study PRJNA623070) | marine sediment metagenome | biome: marine biome [ENVO:00000428]; feature: marine pelagic biome [ENVO:01000023]; material: deep marine sediment [ENVO:00002113] | place: India: Gulf of Khambhat ... | reverse complement strand
TCCCCGTCGCATCTGGGGGGCTTCACCCAGGACTCGTTCCTGAACTAATTGGGATATTCGGCCGCGATGTTGTGATTCAGGCTGGGGGAGGTATCCATGGCCATCCGATGGGCTCCGAGAAGGGCGCGACCGCTATGCGGCAGGCCGTGGAGGCCGTGATGGAGGGTCAGACCCTGGAGGGATATGCGAGTGATCACGAAGAGCTGGCCATCGCGTTAAGGACTTGGTCCGTGGGATGAAGTCCCCGTTACCTCTAGGAGCCAGGGGTACCTCCTCCTGATCGCCTCCATTATGGATTGGGGCGAGATGATTCCCTCCTCGCAGATGATGCCGTGGATGTAGTCCCGCCTCGTAACGTCGAATGCCGGGTTCCTTATGATGAGCCCCTTCGGGGCGTCCTCCCAAACCTCAGAGGCATCCCTCTCTTCTATGGCCTCGTAGTCGCCGTGGACCGTCTGGGGGTCGAACTTGAGCAGCTCCGTTACGACGTAGAAGGGTATCCTCGCCTCGTCCGCCGCCAACGCAACCTGGCTCGAGCCGATTTTGTTGATCACGTTCCCCTCGGATGTTATCGCGTCTGCACCCACGAGGACCAAGTCGGATCCCTTGATGAAGGAGCGTACTGCGGAGTCCACAATCATCGTGGCTCTGACGCCCATGTCCAGCAGCTCCCTTGCTGTTATTCTCCCCTGGTATCTCGGTCTCGTCTCTGTCAGTATTACTTCGAAATCGACACCCTGCCTTTTCGCCTCCTTGAAGACCATCGTGACCGCGGAAGAATGGCAGTGGGTGAGGACGCTATACCCGGGTCGTATGCGCTTTGCGCCCACCTCGGCCGTTCTCCTACGGGACCTGTGGAACTCCTCGAAGAGCTCATCTGCGAGCCTCTGGGCCACGCCCTGGAGCTCCCTCACCGAGCGCCACTTCCTTTCTCTGAGCTCCCGTTCTATGTACCTAATGGCGTTCCTCATGAAGGGCTCCGTCTCCCTGGTCTGGAAGAGTATGTCTCTCGCAATGGCGATCTCGGCTAGGGCAGAGTCCATATCTTTCGCCTCGGAGAGCTCCATCTGCTCCACAAGAGCCCTTACCGCCGTCAGAGCAACGTTGGTTGCACCCTGGACTTCCAAGTTCTTGATCCTCTCAGCGGCTTCCTCAACTATCTTCAAACAGGACCACCGGCGATATTAGATGCTTGAGGAAACTTACATTTAGCTACTAATCAAGATTTGTCATTACGTAAGCTCAGGAACGTGGATCTTTTGTCTACGTGTTTGAGATAAACCCGTAAGGAATTGTAAAAGGTGGCTGGTTAGGCGACCACTAGGGCGAGGACGGCCTTCTCCGTGTGCATCCTGTTCTCGCCCTCGTCGAAGACGACGCTCTGAGGCCCCTCGATGACGCTGTCGGTCATCTCCTCGCCTCTATATCCGGGAAGGCAGTGCATGAAGATGGCATCCGGCTTAGCCAAGCCCATGGTCTCATCGTTGATCTGGTAGTCTGAGAAGGCCTTCTTTCTCTCCTCGATGTCTTTGTGGCCCATGCTGTGGAAAGTGTTGGCGTAGACGATGTCGGCATCCCTTAAAGCCTCTTGGAGGTCGTCAGTTACGACCATCTCGGTGCCACTTTTCTTGGCGTGGTCCTCGGCGAAGTCGACTATCACTTTGGCAGGGGCCCATCCTTTGGGCACTGCTACGTAGCAGTCCATCCCCATGAGGCTGCTCGCAACCATCAGGGTCTGGCAGACATTATAGGGGTCGCCGACATAGGCGAGCTTGTTCCCGGCTATCTTTTCCTTGTGCTCCCGGATCGTGAGGAGATCGGCCAGCCCTTGGCACGGGTGGGTGAGGTTTGTGAGGGCGTTGACGACGGGATTCCTCATGTACTCTGCGTACTCCTCGACGATCTCTTGGCCGTAGGTGCGGATGACGAGGGCGTCGCAGTATCTGTCTAGTATGCGAGCAGTGTCCTTGATGGGCTCCCCCCTCGCCAGCTGCATCTGGGCGGGGACGGCGTAGAAGCTTTGGGCCCCGAGGTGGGCGATGCCTGCCTGGAAGCTGAATCGGGTGCGGGTGCTGTGCTTCTCGAAGACCATGGCGATAGTCCTGCCCCTCAGGTATTCATGTCGCTCCTTCATCATCCTCTTCCGCTTGAACTCCTGGGCGACATCCAGCATGTAGCCGATCTCTACTGGCGTGAAGTCCATGAGGGTAAGGAAGTCCCTGCCTCTGAACCTGTCCTTCATGCTCATTTTGGATTCCTTAACTACTGAGGGGTCTCGTGCCTTAACGTTTCCGCTCCTTAGCTGAACTTCCTCATTGTAAAAAATCAAGTAGGTAGAGACTTGAAATAGCCTTCCAAACGATGCTTCACCTGACTGTGAGCTCCTTGCTTGCAGGGCATTTACTAGATCTGGGATAAGATTTTAGTATTTTCAGATTGCCTAAGACAAATAGATATTTTTATGTAATGAACAAGGCTGCTAGTTTAATTAGAGGTGTTCGTTGTGGCGAGGAGAATTTATGGGAAGATCAATGTCATGGGGGGCATGCCCGTAGGCTCAATGCTGAGGGTCGTTGCCTGGGATGCCGATGTAGATGACGACGACCACATGGGGATGGCGCCTGTCGCCGAGGACGGCACTTACTCCATAGAGTACTTGGGAGAGAACTGGGACTGGTCGCCCATGAGGCCGGCCATTAGCTGGCGCCCCGACATCTACGTCGTTGTCGAGTGGATGGACCCGGTGAATAAGACCTGGAAGGTCTTGGAGAAGTCGAGGGTCTACTCGAACCAGGACACCAGGGAGGACAGGGAGATTAACCTCAACGTGAATGTCCCCAGGACCAACGCGTGCATGGTATACGGATACGTCATTGACGTAAAGGGCAACCCTGTAGAGGGTTATACAGTCACCGCCTGGGACGAGGACCCGTTCGCAACCCGAAGAGCGGTGCGTGAGGGTCCTGAGCCATTACCTTCGGAGAGTAGGCCAGAGGCGGCTGAGTTCTTGGGGAGCGCTGTGACCAATGCAAATGGGGAGTACAGGATCCAATACGCCGCAAATTACTGGGAGACGCTACCTAGGTGGAGCGTACGTGGAGAGGCAGCGGCTTGGTGGCGTCCTGATATCTTCATAAAGGTTCACAAGAAACAAGAGCCGGGGGTGCTCTACAGATCCCCGACCAGCCAAAACGTGATCAACATCACGGGCGTAAGGATAGACGCAAAGATATTGTAGCTCTAATGCGACTCCCGAGGGGCCAGGGGCCTGTCTCTCTATTTTAGACGACGTAATAGTTAATGACCTTCTCGATCCTCTTCGGCGGGGCTTCATGCGCCTGGGCGAAGAGTTCCTTCAGCATCTCTATTAGCTTTGGTTGGAAGCGGGCTATGTCCGTCAGCGTCACCAGACCTACCAGCCTGTCCTCCCCCTGGTAGCGCTCCATCACGGGCAGCTTCTTTATCTTGTGCTTCACCATCAACCTGATGGCGTCTTCTAGGGGCGTGTTGGGTGCCACGACTACCACTGGCCTCGTCATTATCTCCTTGATCAGGGTCCTCTCCGGGTCCCTGCCGGCTGTCACGATCTTCCTAAGGATGTCCCTCTCGGTCACGATGCCCGCGACCGACCCGTCTTCTATAACGACTAGGCACCCGATCTCGAACCGGTTCATGATCGAGGCAGCATGCTTCGCAGAGTAGCCGGCCTCCACCGTGACAACGTTCTCGGTCATCACATCTCTGATCGTGAGCGACATGGAACACATCATAGCCTTTTGTCTGCTAGTGGTTTATTACTTTTTTATGGCTCGGGCTCTCGCCAACCTTAATAGCGTTGAAGGCGGACTTCGACTAGATCGGGTTGAAGAGCTTTAATGTCGAAGGTTCCTGGCCCGCGCTTGTGACCCCCTTCATGGAGGACTACGAGGTAAACCTTGGGGTGCTAAGGAAGCTCGTCGAGTTCCACGTTGAGAACCGCAGCGACGGGGTACTTCTCCTTGGCTCGACCGCAGAGGCCACCCTCTTGACGAAGGAGGAGAGAGCCAGGATTATCAACGAAGCCCTGGACGCTGCGATGGGCAGGGTACCAGTAATGTGCGGCGTCTCTGCGACCACAACGGAGGAAACGATCCGGAACGCCATATATGCCCGGGATGCAGGGGCGGACTGCGGCCTCCTCGTCCAACCGGCCTACATAAAACCGACCCAGGAGGCGATATACGAGTACTTCAAAGACGTGGCCGAAGGCGCCGACTTCCCCCTTGTCATCTACAACAACCCTCCCAGGACCGGGGTGAACATCGATGCTGAGACAATCGCGAGGCTGGCGAGGCTAGACAACATAGTCGCCCTGAAGGAGGCAGGGCCCGACCCCTACCAAGCTCTGAGGGTAATGGAGCTCACGAGGGGAAGGTTCAACGTCCTCTGCTGCGACTGCCCCTTTTACGCCCTCGTGCTCCCGGTCCTCGCGGGCGGCGGAAAGGGGACATCTAACGTGTCGGGCTCGATCGTGCCGAGGGAGATGGCGGAGCTGTCGAAGCCCTGGAGGGAGTACGGGGACGTCCTGAGGAGCAGGGAACTCTACTTCGGGCTGCTGCCACTGATGAGGATGTTGTACGCCGAGACGAACCCAGTCCCGCTGAAGGCTGCCCTGAACATGGTGGGGGCAGACGTCGGTCGTCCTAGAAAGCCGCTGACAGAGCTCAGCGAGGCCAACTCGAGGACCCTGCATCTCACCCTCGAAAGGTTGGGCATCCTCGAGGAGGGCTCCTACCAGAGGGAATTCTTCTCGAGGAAGTAGCGACGCTCATCGGTACCACCCTCAGTTTCTTAAGGAGCCAGAGAGATTCATCCATGAAACATGTACCCCGGTCTCACCGTAAGGATCGTGGAGAAGCCCACGACCCTGAGGGAGTTCATCGGGAGCCTCGGAAAGGAGGCCCTCTACGCCTACGATCGAAAGGTTCTGGGCGTCGCAGTGAACGGCAGACGCCTCTGGCCCTCAGCTCGCCTGAAGCCCGGGGACAGGGTCGTCGTCTACCCCGTCATCTCGGGGGGATGACTCTTTTCTGTTCGAAATACGGGCATACCTAGAATAATGGTGTAAATCTTAAAACAAGAAGAAAGCACCTCAAAACCATGCCAGTGTACACGCAACCACTCTACTACGAGATCGCGTTCAGCTTCATAGACCCCGAGAAGCAGGTGGACCTCTTCGAGGAGTTCATCAGGGAGTACTCAAAGATAGAGGTGAAGAGGCTCCTCGAAATCGGATGCGGGCCGAGCCTCCAGCTGAGAGAGGCCGCTAAGATGGGCTACGAGGCCGTCGGTCTGGACCTCAGCCCCCAGATGCTAAGATACTTGGAGGAAAGGGCCGAGGAGGAGGCGGTCAGCGTAGAGACCATAAACGCGGACATGACGGGCTTCGGGCTGAAGCAGCCGGTCGACTTCGCATTCATAATGATGGGGACGATATGCGAGATCGGCAGCAAGGATGGATTCTTGAGGCACCTGGACTGCGTTGCGGAATCCCTCAGGGAGGGTGGGCTCTACCTGATCGAGAACCTCAGGCTCGACTGGGCCAATGAGGACTTCTTCGGACCGGGTAGCTGGACTATGGATAGAGACGGCGTCGGTGTGAAGACGACCTACGACGTCAGGCTGAAGGACGCTCTGGCTCAGACACTCATAGAAACGATCAGGCTTGACGTGGACGACCACGGGAGGAAGTTCGTCTTCGAGGAGAGCGGGGAGACTAGGATGATATTTCCGCAGGAGTTCCTCACCCTCGTAGAGATGAATGGAAAGTTCGAGTTCCTAGGCTGGTTTGAACGAAACAGGATGGTGAGGCTGGAGAAGGCCAGCATGGACAACATAACTCTATTAAGGCGGAAGTAGTGTCTTCACGATCCAAGATCGTAGGGTCAAGCAATCACTTACCGTATTAAAACAATGAACCGTTTTTTTAAAAAAGCATAAGAAAAGGGGAGTCTGCCTAGAAGGGCCTCTCCTTCTGTTCGTGTCTGTAGAGCTTGCTGTATACAGATTCCCATTTGCCCTCCGCTATCTTGTCGCATATCTCGCGCATGACCTCCCTGAAGGCCTTCTTCTGGTCCTCGCCCTCGTACTTGTAGTAGAGGGCCGACAGGTCACACCATATCTCCTCCTTGATCTCGTCGATCTCAACGTCCGATGGAGGGAGTATCTGGTCTATGACCTCCATCACTCTTTCCTTGAAGCTGTTCTGTTTCTTCCCAGAGGCCATCAAGCTTCTAAAATGGGTTGAAAAGTCTCCATATAAATATTACTGGGACCGACTTTAGACACACAACATCGATTCTGATGCCTGAAATCTGTGGATTTATCGCTTCAATCTCCACTTCGCGATGATCGGGGTCGCTATTGAAGCGAAGATCACCGTTGTCAGGACGATGGGCATGCAGAGATTTGAGTAAATCTCGGGGTTCTTGAAAAAGACCCCATTCGGGTCATATATGACCGGGAGCTGTGACATGATGAACGCCGGCAGACCGGAGGCGCAAACCAGCCGGGTGAGGAGCTTCTCCTCTCTCGAGAACCCCATTGCGCGACCCACCCCCGTTGCCACGAAGAACCTGACCAGGAGGATGAGCCCCGCGACGGCCAGGCCTATCATGAAGTATTCAAGCGACAGCGTCACCACGAGGCCTATGTAGACGAAGAAGAAGGACTTCATGAAGAATGTTATCTCCTCGTGGAACTCCCTTAGCTTCCGCTTGTCTATCTTCACGGTGGAGTCGAAGCCGAGCCTCCTGGCGAAGAACCCGTAGTTCGTTATCGCAAGGCCGAAGGTCAGGGCCGTTATCGGACCTCCGCCCTCGCCGATTAAGGACTCGGTCAGGATGTAGGACGGGAAGAGGATGGCTATAGTGACCATGTAGAGGAAGGGTTTGCCCCTGAGCCTATCCATCACGCCCGCCCACAAGAAGCCGATGAGGAAGCCTACTGCCGCGGACAGGACGAAGATGCTGAATATGCCCCTGAAGCTCTCGGCTATCGACACTTCCGGGAGCATTATCGTACGGATTATGGTGATCGCGGCTATGATGCAGATCGGGTCTGTTATGATAGACTCGGTCAGCAGGATCACCCTCGCGCTGTCTATGTTCCTTATCAGATTGCTCAGCGCGCTTAGAACGCCGTAGACGGAGATGGTGCTCGTGCCGCCGATCATGGCGCCGAGCAGCATCGCCTGAGGGAGGTCGAAGCTCTGCGGCATGAAGGTGCTGAGCGTGAACCCGACTAGGACAATTGTGGTGAGGACCGTTGTGATGGCCAGAGCCGCCGACTTGCCCAGGGTCTCGATCAGCGTGATTATGTCGATGTTGATCCCCGCGTCGAACAGTATGATGGTGAGGGCTATGATGCTCATGAGAGGCGCGAGCGTCAGGAAGAAGGATTTCTCGAACAACCCGAAGACCGGCCCAAGGAGCACGCCGAGCCCAAGCAGCCAGACGATGTCCGGGATCTTTGTTTTAGTGTAGATTAAACTGCTTATGTACCCGACGAGAAGGGTGAAAGATATCAGAATGATCATGTTTTCGGGTTCGAACACGCCAACCACTGGGTGATTTTCTGCGCTTCTCGGACCAATTAAACATACTTTAGGGTGTTATATGTGTTACTCTAGTACGGATTTAGTTTTATTGAAAGGTTTCGAGTGGTTTTCAACGGTTTCTAGGGGCATTCAATGTTTCTAAGAGCATGAAACAGGGCAGAATTTAGGATGAGACTCTTCTCTGTCAAAATGCGAAGTCCCTCAGACTCACGTACACTAAAGATAATTCAGCTCAAAGCCTTCTTCCCATTTAGCAAAGTTTCTTCAGCGGTCGCCTTTGAAGGTGGCCTATGCCATCCGGGCAGGAGAAAGCGTAAGCGTGATGGCGGGCGCCCTTTACACATCGTGGACCGTGTAGCCCTCCTTCGGGGGCCGCCTGTGCCACTTTGGCTTCCTCACGTACTCTGGCAGCCAGGAGGGCCACTCGACGAACCTCCACTGGAAGAACCTCCCGCCGTCCCTGTCGATGATGGCGAGGTCGCCCTGGGGCCCAGCGTTCTCCTGTATGAAAAGCGTCAGCTCCCATAGGGCCTCGGAACGGCTCATGTCGAACCTCTCCATCAGCCTGTCCAAGAGGGTCTCTTGGTCCAGGAGGAAGGCGAACCCCTTGGTCTCGGCGTGGCGGACTATCTCCCGCCCTATGAACCCCTGGGCCTCTCGGCTCGTCGCCTTGTCTACAGCCCATCACTCCCGCGTTTACGGATTTGCCTTTCACCGGGGTTAAAGGGTTATGGTTCCCGGATACCCCACTGGAGCGGGAGGCCGACTAAACCGGGCAGGCTTGGTTGTGGGGAGGTGAGGATGCACTTGAAAAAGAATGGCTACCTAAGGGCTTGTCTATCCAAACGCACGAGAACCCCCAAGACTCGTCGATCAGTAAAAATAGGTATGTCTTGTCTAATCGCAAGGGGGCAGGCGGTTCCTAAGACCAGCTCACCCTTCTACCTCTGCCGCTGCCATCAGGTCCCACTGGCCGAACCACTCCTCGTCCCCCTGGTAGTCGATCCTTCTCTGGGGCTCTATAATGATCCACCTGCCCTCACTCAGGCCTTTCCCGGTGAGATCGTCGAAGCTGTAATAAGCCGTGTCGATGCTCTCGAGGTGGACGAGGGTCATGAGGTGGTATCCGCCCTTGTTGTCTTTGAAGAAGGCCACGGCGGAGTCTATCCCGACGCCCTCGAACAATGCAGAGGTCAGGATCACGTAGTCGTCGCAGTCGCCAGAGCCGATGCTCAGGGTCTCGACGGGGGCCCGCAAAACATCCGTTGCCTCGAGGGAGTAGGTGAGGTGGTCGTTGACGAAGTCGAGGATCTTGGCTATCTTCTGCGTATGGGTGTCGCCTTCCGTGACGTTCGACTGGTTCAGTACGTACAGGAGCTTCTGATAGGCCATGGCGTAGCTGTTATTCCCTACGTCCTTTTTGAAGGTCGACTCCTGTTCTGACCACGTCGAGTGCCCTAGGTCGTGGCGGGCCAGGGACGCACCGAACCTGCACTTGTCCCTCTCAGTCGTCCAGGGTTTGTAGTCCCCCGCCAGGCCGTACTGTTTCCTCACTATGTCGTAGAAGGAGGTGAGGCCGTTCCCAATGTGGAGGTTCTCCTCGACCTCGTATTCCTCTTGGAGTTCCTCGTAGTCCTCATTAAGATTCTGGGAATACTCCATGAGGGAGTCTGCGTACTCCTCGAGGTCCCCGACATCGATCCTTAGCTGGTCTATCTCCGCGTTCATGTCCGCCAGGGTGGAACGGAGCTCCTCCTTGTCCGACTCCAGGGACTCTACGTCCGACTCGAGGTCGTCGACGCTGGCCCCGAGCTGGTTTATGGTGCTCTCGTGCTCCGCCTTTATATTCTGCAGGATGGCGATCTCATCGAGGAGTCGCATCTCCTCCATGTAAAGGTAGCCCGAAAGCCCGAGGCTGGCTACAACGAGGATTCCAGTTAATACGACCGTCAGCTTCATGCTTTGTGTGAATTGCGGATGTATTTAAAAAAAATGGTAGTCTCATCGATCTCTAGTGTCGCTAAGGATTAAAGGGGGTCGACCCCAATTCCTTTCGGCGGCAGTTGTCCTTCTGGTTCCTCGTCTGCGCCGTTGGGCTCGTCGGCGTCGTCCCCCTCCACTTCCTCTCCGTGGAGCGCCTTCGGCTCTGGAGGAGTTTTGGATCGAGGAGGGGGACGCTCGTCGGCGACGCCCTCGGGCTGATCTCCGGGTGGGGCTTCTTCCTCTTCTTGGCGGGTTTGTGGTTCTCGCCCCAGCCGAGGTTCACGATACCCTTCCCTCGGTCGTCGACGATCGCCCTACCCTACGTTGGCCTCGAGCTCTCGCTGCTGCATGCGGTCGCCTCGGCGCCATTTCTCGCTGCGGGCTCCTGGCTTGGGATCGGGGGCGTGGCGGAGGTATCTTTGAGGGTGGCGGAGACCCACAGGGCGGAGAGGGTGGTCATGACTGGTGTGTACTCCCTCGTGAGGCACCCCCAGTACCTCGGCGGTATGCTGGCCCACATCGGGTTCTCCGTTCTGCTCGCGGCCTGGTACTCCCTCCTCCTTACGCCGGTCGTGGTCGCCCTGAACTACCTGATCTCCTGGAAGGAGGAGGAAGAGCTCGTGAAGCAGTTTGGGGAGCAGTACGAGGAATATCGAGAGAAGGTGCCAATGTTCATACCCATGCTTAGAGGAGGGTGAATATGTCCAGACCACTCTTGACCTACTGAGGCGCCGACTGCAAGACTTATGTTGTTCGTTTTTGGTTTCTGTACGAATTGAGCGCCACGAGACGAGGACTGGCCACGCTTCTGCTCCTGGGGGCGGCCCACTCGCTGAACCACTCCCTCTTCCTCGTACTACCGCCCCTCCTAGAGGAGATCTCGAGGGACCTCGGCGCCTCATTCCGGACCATCGGGGCCATCACCACCGTGGGTTACTTCATCTACGGCCTCGGCGCCCTGGTGGGAGGCCCCCTCTCGGACCGCCTGGGGGAGTACAGGATCGCGAGCCTTAGCGCCATCCTGGCCGGGGCCTCCACAGTCGTGTTCCTCCTCCCTAAGGGCGTCCACGCCTTCAGCGCGGGGATGTTCCTCGTCGCCTTCTGGGCGAGCTTCTACCACCCCACGGCGAACAACCTCATCTACAGGCACTTCACGGAGAACGCTGGCGGCGCGATGGGGGTCCACGGGGCGGCGGCGAGCGTGGGCCAGATGTTCACACCGACTGTCGCCTACCTGCTGGGGACGTACACGGACTGGCGGCTCTCCTTCGTCTTCTTCGGCGCATTGTCCATCCTTGCGGGTTTCCTGTTGGGGAGGACCAGAGCCACTAGGGAGCCGGTCGCGAGGGAGAGGGTACCCTTGACGAAGATGCTTACGGTCCCGAACCTCTGGGTCATCATCCTGTTCAATGTCATTATAGGGCTTTATCACCGGGGGGTGGAGCTCTTTTTCCCAACCTTCCTCGCAGTCAACAGGGGCTTCTCAGGACAGCTCGCTGCCATGGCCAACTCCGCGGTCCTCCTCTTCGGCGTACTGGGCCAACTGGCGGCCGGCTGGGCGGCGGACAGGTACAGCTCGGTGAGGGTGGTCATCCTCGCCTCCGCCGGCATGGTGGCGAGCATGCTCTTCCTCCTGCTCCTCCCGCTGAGAAGCGTGGGAGTGGCACTTTTCATAGCGATCTTTGGCGTCGCCTACTTTGGCCACCAGCCGGCCATGACCGCCCTACTGGGAAGCGTCTCCCCCAGAAGCATGATGGGTGCGGCGTACGGACTAATGTTCTTCTTCGCTTTCGGCCTTGGATCCGTGTCAACCACCATAGCTGGATATATGGCCGATGCCTTTGACTTGGAGATGGCCTTCTGGATCCTGACCCTGTTTTCGGTGATTGTGCTTGCGATAGCGGTGATCATCCCGAGGGTCATTGAGAAAAATCGAAAGATGCAATTAGATAATTCGTAGCTCGGGGGAGATCCGAACTCAAGTTGGAGGGCTAAAAGCCCCCAACCCCTGTCAGTCAAACGGCCGGGCTCCCCAAACGACATAAACTAACCTTTTCATCGAGCTTAAGCTATCAAGTAAATGAGAGCATAAACGTAAATCCAACTCGTCATAGCCTCAATTTTTAAGACGGTTTGGCCGCGCGAGACAAACCAATCTTCCCGGAAACGAATCCATGTTTCCCAGGGATTTGGTTTAACCCTCGATGAAGGCCGATACGTTCGCTCGTGAAAGTATAAAAATGCGCTCAGAAGAAAGTGAGTTTGGAGATAATTGTCTGAAGAAGAGATCGTGGATTTCGCCAAGAAGAGTCTTGTCGACGAGATCTATACTTCAGCGATCTACCATAGTCTATCAAAGCTCTACGGTGATACCCCACTCTCGAAGGAACTTTCAGGCTTGTCGGAGATGGAGGGCGAGCATTCCAGATTCTGGATGGACTTCCTGGAAGTGAGGGGCGTCGAAGCGAGCGGTTACTCCATAAACAGGGTTAAGGTTTCGATCCTCACGGTCTTGTACAGGCTTCTGGGTATTGGTCTGACGCTGAAAATCCTCGAGATGGGTGAGCGTAGGGCGATCACGCAGTACTCCATGATGCTGAGGAGCCCTGAGATATCGGATAATGAGAAGAAAATCATCAACCAGATCCTGATAGACGAGCTGGAGCATGAGGAGGAGTTCGAGAGATACGAGGCGAGGTACAAGTTCTTCATAAACAAGGTGGCGACGATCTTCACGCAGATGAGCGGCGGCCTTGTGACCGTGCTATCCGTCTCTGTCGGTATTGCGGGGGTCTATGACGAACCGCTTGTCGTCGCCGTCTCCGGTCTGATCGTCGGCTTGACGGGAGCGCTGAACACGATAACGGGGTTCTACTTCTTCGGCAGAACCCAGGAAAAAGTGAAGTTGGGTATACTGGACAGGATCAGGAACGCCTCCGAATCGGTGCCGCACGTATATGAGCAGAAGGTGGTCGGCTACATGAGGAAGAGGGACATAAGCGAGGAGACGGCCAGGGTCATCGCCGAGGAGGCTCGTGAAAAGAACATGCTGACCAGGATAATTGCGGAGGAGGAGTACGGAATAAAAGAGGGGGCCCTCGGAGACCCAGTCGAGTCGGCGGTCTACGCTGGGGTCTTCAAGGTCATCGGGACGGTCCTGCCCCTGATCCCATTCTTCTTAGGGATACCAATCGGGACTTCGATCCCGATCTCGATCGTGATCACCCTGCTTATGTTGGCTGTCACTGGCTTCCTGGTCGCCATATCAGCTGAAATTGATGTGAAAGACAAGATACTGGAGTTGACCGTGAGCGGGCTGATAATGGCCGTTCTGGTGTTCCTGATCGGCAAATCGACATCCCAATTGATGAAGATGTTCATCGAATGATCGGGTGAGCACGAAGCAGATTCATAGAGATCGAAGTTGTAAGCCCTAGGGAGACTTGGACACCCATCTGGGGGTCCTGAGCCCCTCATCCTAGACAGCTAGACGACCGTTTGCTTCCAGTTGTGAAAAGATAATATCCTGGTCTTTACACTGGATACGCCATGGTGTCGGTTGATTTCGGCGTCTTCCTGAGCGCTGAGCGCCCCGGCTACAAGGACATCCTCGATGAGGCCCTCCTTGTCGAGGATCTGGGTTACCACTCGGTCTGGATCAGCGATCACGTGTACGGGATGTACCAGAAACCTGAGGACAACCGGTTCGAGTGCTGGACCACGACTTCGGCGCTCGCCGCGAACACCAGCACTGTTAGGCTCGGGCAGCTCGTGATGTGCAACCCCTTCAGGCACCCGTCCCTGATGGCGAAGATGGCCGCAACCCTGGACTCGATAAGCGGCGGCAGACTGGAGGTCGGCCTGGGCACCGGCTGGAACGAGGGGGAGTTCAAAGCGTACGGCTACCCCTTCGAGAGTCCGGCGACGAGGGTTAGGCGCCTCGACGAGGCGGCCCAGATATTGAAGAGGATGTGGACGGAGGAGAGCCCCAGCTTCAAGGGCAAGTTCTACGAGATCGACGGCGCATACTGCAGCCCAAAGCCGGTGCAGAGGCCACATCCGCCCCTGATGCTGGCGGGGGGCGGGGAGCAGCTGACCATGAGGACGGTGGCCCGTCACGCCGACGTGTGCAACTTCGCCGCTTGGAGGGGGACCCCGGAGGATTACAGGCATAAGACGGAAGTGCTAGAACGCCACTGCAACGCAGTTGGGAGGGACCCCGCCGAGATCAGGAAGTCGTGGGCCTGCTTTGCGCTGATCGCAGAGGATAGGGACGATGCCGAGACGAGCGTAAAAAGATACGAGAGGGCCAGAGGAGGAAGGCCCCCGATCTTCGGCACACCCGACCAGTGCATCGAACAGATACGGCGCTACACGGACGTGGGTGTGACCCTCTTCATAACGAGGTTCATGGGTGAAGCCTTCGAGAAGGAGGTAAAGCTCTTCGCCGAGGAAGTGCTCCCAGCCTTCCAATAAACTTCAGATATTCAGCAAACTGGGCGTGCGCAATAGATTACAGGACAGGGGAGCCCCGGAGGAGGCTCGGACTCCCGTAGAGGCTAAAAGCTCTCCATCCTCGTCCGCTTGACGACCGAGTCTAAATGCTATTCAACTCGGTGGTTGGTATGATTGAAACATGTCAGGCGAGAAGAAAAGGCGCTGTTTACGAAGTAGAAATTCCTTCGATTGTAACCGACCTAGGCGGTTTTTCATGCAACGATCTCCTGAACTCGACCTACCCTACCGTCCTGCAGCCTGACCTTGATCCCTCGGGGGTGGTTCTCGGACCCAGTGAGGATGTCCTTCACGACGCCTCGCGTCAGCTTTCCTGTCCGCTGGTCCCTCTTCAGGACGACCAGGACCTCGGCGCCCTTTTTGATGTTGCTCCTGATCCGCCCGTCGGTTCTCATGGTCCACCCATCAGCACACTCGCCCCTTTATAGAAGCTTCGTCCATGCGAGTGCTGAGTGCACAAAGGGTTAAGAACGAAAATTTAATTATAAAAAAACATGATAGTATCTGAGCTATTTATGACGTTTAATGAGCGCGCGCCTCCTTCACTGATTTAAGTCTAGTCCACGAAACAAATCCAGTAAAAGCCTTTTTATACCCCTTCGTTGCTTCATGCGTGGATACCTGGGATGTCTCAAGAGGCTTTCCAAGTATACTAGCAGGATAGGAGTGAAATTAATTGAGTTATAGGAGAAGCTTCGACAGAGGCCCCCGGGAGATGCACAAGGCCGTTTGCGCAGACTGTGGAAAGGAATGTGAAGTACCGTTCAAGCCCACAGAGGGACGGCCCGTCTACTGCCGCGAGTGCTACCAGAAACGCAGGCCGAGCAGATACTAAACACTAGATATAGTGTTTTTCAGGATTTTTCTTTTTTTTATATTCGACTTGAATCCCGACAAGTGTAACAAGAGACTGAAATAGATTATATTCGGTTGCGTGCGGGGGTCTGTTGGGTAGCCTACCTGCGTTTAATGGGTGGGCTCGCGTACGTAAAAAAGGTTGAGAATGTTATGAGCGCCCGAGGTTCTAGCTCCTGGCCATCTTGGCTACGTAGAACCCGTTGCACTCGTGGATATGGGGGTACAGGCGTTGAGCCTCAGCCTGACCCATCAAACCCGGCAGTCCAAGCCTCGGCTCCGCCTCCGTCAACTCGAAGCCGGAGTGAACACGCAGGAATTCCCTGATCACCATCTCGTTCTCCTCCTTCGTGATGCTGCAGGTGCAGTAGACGATGCTCCCGCCCTCCCCGACGTGCCCCGCACAGTTGTCCAGTATCCTCCGCTGAATGGACGCCATCCTATCGATGGATCTCCTCGTGAGGCGCCACTTCCCGCTGGGAACCCGGTTGAAGGTCCCCGTGCCCGTGCAGGGGGGATCCACGAGGACGAGGTCAGCCTCCACGTCCGGGAAGGCTCCAGGCCTTCTTGCATCGCCTAGAACAGGGACCGCATTCTCTACCCGCAGCCTCGCCATCTCCCTCCTCCAGGTCTCAAGGCGACGCTCAGAGAAGTCCAACGAGAGGATCCGTCCCCGGCCCCCCATCAGCTGAGCGAGGTGCCCGGTCTTACCTCCAGGGGCCGCACAGACGTCCAGCACCGTCATCCCCGGTTCTGGGGCGGCCACCAGCCCAGCGAGGACGCTCGCTTTGTCCTGCACGGTGAAGAGGCCCTCCCTATAGGCCCCCAGGAGGTTTAACGGACGGGTCTCATCGACTACACGGAAGGTATGCTCCATGCCGGGCTCTCCCTCCAGCTCCACCCCCTCCCCCCTTAGGCTCTCCAGAATCTCATCATCTGCCCCCTTCAGAGAGTTTATCCTTACGTAGGTCGGGGGATCCGGGGCCTGCAGAAGCCGTAGGGCTTCCACCCTCCCGAGGAGCTCCGTGCAGTACCTCACGTACCAGGCCGTATGGAACGTCCGGAGGGCCGTAGCCTCGTCGTCGGGGAGGCCCTCCAGCTGGATCTCAAGGTGGGGTATGATGTCCAGGGCCTCCTCGACGGGGGCCAACTCCCTAGGGCCCAGTATCCCCCGCGCGAGTCCGGCTATCTCCACAGCCTCCTTGTAGGCGCCGTCCCCGTACTTCACCTCGGAGACGTAGACCCGGAGGAAGCTTCGGACCCCCAGGCTGAGGCCCTCAAGGCTCTCCTGGCCCAGGGCCTGGGCGGCCAGGTGGTCGAGGGCGTTCCGCCTCCGGGTGGCCTCCATGATGAGGCGGAAGGCGTGGCGCAGGATGGACTCGTCCCGGATATCGAGCTGCCTGGCCGTCCTCCTCAGTGCGAGGCGCCCGTTTAAGCGCCTAAGCTCCATCCAGCTCAGGGCCTCGATCGCAAGGGCTAAAACCTCCCACTGCAGGACATACCCCTCCTCGTAGAACCTTCTAGGCGATTAGCTAAGCATAGTGAATTGATGAGCTGAGAAGATAAAGGATGCCTCTCGACCCGTTTCTCCACGGCAGCAGGCAAGTTTCAAATCGCGCAAGCTGTGCCTGAGAGCCCAACGTACCACCTTATTAGTCCCCGTCCCAATTTGGTGGTGCAGGATTTCTGTCAAATGGGAAAGAAGCTAGTCAAGAGCGAGAGCGACATCCGAAAAAACATGCTCATGCCCAACAGGAACGACATATTGGGGGTCGTCGACAAGAACTTCGGATTCACGAGGATGAGCGTGATCTGCCAGGACGGGCACAGGAGGATGTGCAGGGTTCGCGGGAAGATGAAGAAGCGGAACTGGGTGAGGCTGGGCGACGTGGTCCTAGTCTCGCCATGGGATTTCGAGTACGAGCAGAAGGGCGACATCATATTCAGGTACACCACGAACCAGGCTTACTGGCTGCGAGAGAAGGGCCTCCTGAAGATAGGCTAGGTCCGACCGCGCGAGCGACGAGAGGTTAACGATGTCAGATTTTACCCATGAGCGACGAAAGCGTCGTCCGATGATCCTCAGAGGGATAAGCCAGGACCTCAAGCACTCGGAGATCGCCGCTCAGCTCGGGGTCAATCGATGGGTCGTGATGAACGATCTGAGGTACATGCAGTACAGCGGGGACTCCGAGCTCAAGCGGGCGCAGGAGGCCCAGGAACGGATCCGAGTGGAGAAGCAGTCGGTCATCGCGAGAGACAGGATATACGTTAAGCACAACGAGAGGTTCCTCCGCATGACGGGGATGACCATCCAGGAGAAGTCGTTCCGCAACATGATCGATTTCAACAGGCACGAGCTGATGAAGATCCTGAACTCCAAGGATCAGAACGCTGCCATCATGAAGCTCCCTAAAAGCGTCCGCAAACCTTTGATGCGTAACGGGATCATAACCAGTGGGTGGCATAGTCGAGAGATCACGTCACACGCCCGGGAATATTTGATCGATGCATGAGAACTAAACATGCGAGTGCGCTTGATTACGCGCGCTATCGCTCACAATGATGGCATGGGGGAGGCTCGGACTCTCGTCGAGGTGTCTAAATCCGCCTTCTGCTCAGCCAGTGTTAAGACCTGAAAAATATCATGATCTGGAATCACGTCTATCTGGAACGCAAATTGTCTGGTTAGTGTTTTTATGTTCAATGTCGTATTACCCCCTCACGGTGAAGACGGTAAGATGTCAGGGCTTAGACTAGAGGGAGAGGAACTCTACAAGCCGACCATAACCGACATGATATCGCTCGAGGTCCCCAACTTAAACGTGCAGCCGAGGGTCTCCCACGATGGTCGTAGGATCGCCTACGCGGTCAAGGCCACCAACTGGAACAAGAACCACTACGAGTCCTTCTGCCACGTCTACGACGCAAGGCTCGGGAGATCGTTCCAGCTGACAAGGTCGGGAAACGTCAAGCAGCTACGGTGGATCGACTGCGATACCCTCGCGTTGTTGAAGGAGGATTCGTCCGGCGAGGAGGCGAGGCCCCAGGTATGGTTCTTCGAGAATCTCGTGGGGGAAGGGCTCCAGATCACGGACCACGAGTCTGGTGTCCAGTCCTTCGAACCTTTTGCAGGTGGGATCCTCTTCCTCGCCGAAGACCCCGAGAGGAAGAAGAGGAAGGCACGCTCGGAAGAGTTCGGTTCCTTCATTCACTTCGAGCAGGAGGAGAGCGCATCTGCCCTATACTATGTCAACGTCCATAAGATGAAGTCGTATAAGGACATGGCGAAGAGGAAGACCGAGGACGAGGCGAAAAAGCTGGTGAAGCCGGTTGTCGAGCTCAGCAAGAGGCTCGGAGAGCCGTTGAAAATAGTTGGCTTCGTGTGCTCTCCACTGCATGACGCGGTCTACATGAACTGCCGCAGCAAGGATTATCTCGTCTACAGCGAGGAGACCAGCGTCTACCGCCTTAGCTTGGAGCCCGACGATGTCCTGGAGGAGTTTATGGAGCGCGAGCGGACGAAGAAGGATGAGGGCGAAAGCCGGTCAGAGGGCGGAAGAGGCGCTACCGAGGGCTCGACTGAGGATTACTCTTACATGGGGGAGTTGACCCGATTGTCCCTACCCAGGGGAGCCTCCATCGCCTCCGTCTCGCCCGACGGTAACAAGCTGCTGGTTAGGCATAAAGAGAGGGATAACATGTTCTACACGCTCTCAGATCTCTGGATCCTGGATCTGAGACAGGTCAAAGACTTGCTGGAAGAGGGAGACCTATGGGCCCACCTAATTAAGATCACACAGGGCCTCGACAGGGAGCCGTCGACGGTGATATGGGTGGAAAGCGGCGTTTATGTAGGGTATGTCGACGGAACCAAGACGAGGATCGCTGAGTTGACCGAGTCCGGCGACATGACGGTCCTTGATCTCGAGGGGATCAGCCCGATGTTCTCGTTTCACATGTCAGAGGGCGGCTTCATCGCCTTCGTAGGGTCTAACAATGAGAGCTTTTGGGAAGTCTACGCCTCCAACGGGCCCCTCTCCTCGCCTGACTGGGAGCTGAATCAATTAACCTCGTTTGGGAAAGAGATCGAAGGGTGGGATCTAGGGACTGTGGAGACGGTGAGGTGGGTCAGCAGAGACGGGGCTGAGATCGAGGGGGTTCTCAGGAAGCCGACGAATTTCGACCCGGACAAAAGCTACCCGCTGGTGTTCGTCGTCCACGGAGGTCCCAGGTGGTTCAACGGGGAGTTCCTGCTGGAGGGTGGCGACCTGACCAACTACCCGGTCGTCCAGTTCGTGAACAAGGGTATCCTCGTCCTGAAGCCAAACTACAGGGGCTCCATCGGGCGCGGGCAGGCGTTCACCGAGCTCAACAAGGACAACCTCGGCGTGGGAGACCTCTGGGACCTGGAGAGCGCCATAGACCATCTCGACTCTCAGGGGCTCATCAACAGGTCAAGGGTCGGATGCATGGGCTGGAGCCAAGGGGGCTACATCTCGGCCTTCGCCGGGATACGCTCCGACAGGTTCAGCGCGGTCTCGGTTGGGGCAGGGATCGCTGATTGGTACACTTACCACATCACGAACGACATACCCCAGTTTACGACCCACTACCTCTCAGGCTCCCCGTTCGACAGCCGAGACCTCTACATCAAGACAGCCCCCATAAGCGGGATAAGGGAGGCCAGTACACCGATGCTCATACAACACGGTGCCAAAGACCAGAGGGTCCCGCTGGCGAGCGCCACGGAGTTGTACAGGGGGCTGAAGCAGATGAATGTCCCCGTGGAGCTCTTCGTCTACCCGGAGATGGCCCACCCCATCACGAAGCCAAGGGAGAACAGGGCAGTGATACACCAGAACCTGACTTGGTTCAGTCACCACCTGCTCGGAGAGGACCTAGACTTCCGCATCAACGCGACAAAAAAAAACATAGGTTCGAAGTACACGATGAGCGAAAACCCAACTAAATGGTAGCTCGGGATGGGCCGCTTTTCATTTAATTTCTCCTTTTTTATTTTTCGTGCGTGCGTCGGACGCTTCGAAGCCATTGAGGCTGAGCGACACTAGGAGCGTGTCGATGCTGTGCTGGAGGTTCGGGCGAAGGTATGCGCGAATGAAAAATAATATCCTATTCGCGCGCGCTGGGGGTTAAAATAATATCCCAAACCCCAAACCCCTCTCTCTCACACACACCCAAAAACACAAAAAAAGAGGGAGTTTCTGAAAGGTGTTTTTAATTTTTTTTTAGTAGGCTTTAAAGTAGTACTTAATAATGGCGTGAGTCATTTTTTCAGGCATTCCACCGGCTTCACCGAACGTTTCCCTTACTTTATCCATGCCTTCGGCTTCAATTACTGCTACAAAGTTCCATTTATCTTGCGGAGGGTTGTATATTCCATGAAACTTTACTCCAGTTTTTTCGCAGGCCTTTTCGAGTTTATCTCCGAATTCTTTAACAGTGCCTCTTGGTCCGTTCCAGTCGAAAAATACTTGTGCTATCATCTTCTTTTTCCTCCACGCATGCACGTGTGAAAATGAGTTTGTTAATTTGATATTTAACTTACGCGCGCGGTTTATTATACCATGTCTCTTTTCTTATTAGTATGGACCTTATTGAGTTAGCCAAGTATCATCGATGGGCGAACGAGAGAACGAGAAGTATCTTATCGGAGTTATCGATGGAGGAGTTTACACGTGATCTAGTTCCACCTTTGGGGAGTATTCAGAATCATGTCTTTCACACGATGATCGCCGTCTATTATAACCTCCATCAACGGGTAATGATAGATGAGCAGGACTACCGCGCCATAATGGATAGATGGGGTGCATTGTCTGTTGATGAGTTGATGGACGAGTGGAGAAGGGTCGACGAGAGCCTCATTTGGTTCGCGGAGAACCCGGACGTAGAGATCGCGAAGTTCCTAAACTTTTTAGGCGAGGGAGAGATGACAGTGGACCATACCGGGTTCTTCTTCCAGTACTTACTCCACTCAACTTACCATAGGTCTCAGATCATGAGCGCAATGAGGATGATGGACAAGGAAGGGATTGGCACAGATTTCCTGTTTTACTTGTCCTATCTTGAATGCAATAAGTAACAGGTAAGTTGATTTCCCGCAATCGCGCGCGCAAACGGGAAGAATATACGGTGCGCACGCGTCTGATGAACCGTGATTAAGGAAGCCTCGCCTTCTGGTAGTAGATGGCCACGAGGATCTCGCTTCTGAGCAGTTCGTCCTCGGGCTCGTTGCGTTCGGACCACCTTGTGAAGACCTAATATTTCATGTCCGAGGAGGGGTCGAACATTTCCTTAAACAAAACATTGTCGATAAGCTGGGTGAGATCCCATCACACCCTCTCAGGCGTGTAGTTCACGTTCCACTTCTGGAGCACCCAGACGTTCACAGCGGACGTCGACGACCTGGGAAGTCCAGTCTATTCTACAGTGACTCCTCGACCATGGGTACATTGAGCGTCCTCAGCGGGGCCTCTACCGAATCACGGAAAAGGGCCTTGAATTCCTGAGGACATTAGATCCTAACGTGCCGTGATTAAGCGCGCGTACGCGTAAAGGGGAACAAGAAACCGAGCGGAATAGGGCTCCCCAGGGGCTATCCCTCAATACCTACCAAAAATTCTGATTTATATAAACCACGTACGCAGCGAGCGGAAACATTATCATTCGACATATGGATGGTTAGAGCTAGTATTGCAGGGGGGTGGTGGAACCTCGATGTATAGGATGAAGGTGACTCTTCAAAGTGAAGATGGGAAGACTTGGCAAGTATTTCACGTTGATTATTTAACGGAGAAGAAGATTGGTAGGGAAAAATCCGAGTTTATGTCTCATGACCATTGCATGGAATGGAAATTTGAATTAATAGAATAAATCGCGCACAATCTTGACGTCGATCCCCATGCGCGCACGAATGACGTGGTGATTGTGTGTGTGCGCGCGCGCCGGCTTCCCCGAACAGCGGTCCAAACCTGCGAGGCCTCCCGCGTTCCATCTCTTCAGCCAGAGGTACCCAGTCATCTTTCATCTTCTCATCCTCCTCGCCGTTTTCTCGACGGGTTCGCCGTCGTAGAGGCTCCTGATGCGCGCGCACGATAAATTTTCCCCCCGCGCGCGTCTCACTATCGCTTTACAGATCCAAAACTGGACAGGCGGCCTGCCTTCACGATTTTTTCGGCCATCTTTCTGAGCTCTTCTCTTTCATTTTGAGCAAGCTGCCTAAGATTGTTAGCGGTGTCCACGTTTTCTTCGACTTCAGATAGTTTACTCATTCCTACTATTGTTGTGTCAATGTCATGGTTCCAGACGTATCTTAGAGCTTGCGATGAATTGCGCAAACCACCTTTTCCTAAGGCTTTCATCGCTGCGCGCGCGCACGATTCAAGACTGCGACAGCGTCCTTCTCATTGACCTTTCTGTATCCTATAGAGAGTCCCCCGAACCCCAAAATTGAAACCCTCAAGCGTGTTTAACCCAGTATCCTAAATCTCAATGTATCAATCTTCCGCAACTATTATTCAATGGGTCATAATAATCTTGTCGTACTGCGCGCGCGCCCCAAAAGAACCCCTAAAATAACTCCTTTCAACGAAAATTGATAGTAGCCCGGGAGAGATTCGAACTCTCGTCAGAGGCTCCAGAGGCCCCCATCCTTGACCGCTAGACGACCGGGCTCCGGACCATACACAAACCGAAAAGGGATATAAGTCTACCCGAAAGCCCTCAGCCCAAGAACTCCTCGATGATTCTACGCCGATCACTGCGAAGCCCCGATATCACCGACCGCGCCGCCTCCATCGACTTCCGGGCGAAGCCCTCATCGACGCCGCCGAGACCGAAGACCTCGGAGACGTCCCCGAAAACGTCCCCGGCCTTCTCGTCCTCCCCAATTGTCCTGAAGAGGGAGGTGTAGTCGAACTTGTCCCCCCTCTTCGCAGAGACGACCCAGGCGTAGTCCTCAAGAAGCCGAAGAAGCCACCCCCTCATGTAGGCCGAAGCCTCGGCGAAGCCGCTCCCTCCGAGCATCTCCGACGCCCTGGCGAGGACGAGCCTGAGCATCGCGGGGCCCGTCATGTAGGTGATGTCCCTCCTCAGTAACTCGTGGAGCTTGCCCACCACATGCCTGTTGAAGCCTATGTACCCCGAGATCTGGCGCCATGCGGCCTCGAACCTATCCAAGCAACCCTCGACCTCGCTTCTGCTGACCCCCGAGAGGCGGGTCGACTCGATAAACGCGCCGAAGAAATCCATCATGCCGAGCCGCTCGCAGGCCCTCCGGGCGTTCCAGATAAGCGCCCCCCTTGTCCTCGGGAACCCGGCCACATCCATGAGGATGCCCGCCGCCTCCTCAAGGCTCGCGTCCATGTAGACGACGGCCGTCTCGGTGTCTCTCCGGGTCATCGCAGAAGACGCCCTGCTCAGGTACATCTCCGACATGGTTAGGCAGCCCTCAGTCCTTACCTCAACCCTCCCGGGAGTTCGGTAGTTGCCCTCGACAAAGCCCCTCGCCCTTCCCATAATGCCACCCGGATCGTAGAGGACGACCGCCTCGTGTAGCCTGTGGTCTATCTCGGGCCTCACGATCTCCCCGACCCACTTCCAAGGTATCCTGTTTATGTCGAAGAGCAGACCATCTCTCTCGACCAGCTCATTGAACTCGAAGTCCACACCGGACCTGTCCACTACGAGGACGTCGAAATCGCTCGCTTCGGAGGCCTCGTACCTGGCCCAACTGCCGAAGAGCCCCACGGAGGTCACCGTCTCCTGCCTAGCTAACTCCCCAACGAAACCGTCGATAGTACCTCTCAGGACCTCTGCTGAGGTGGCCAAACACAAACCCACAATACCCTCTGCAGGCCAATGATTTTATCTTTTCTTGTCTCCGAACACTCACATCGCCGGCTGGGAGGCTCAACTATATGGAAGGGCTAGATACAACTATCTTCTCTATTCTCGATTATGATTCTATATATAATGTTTCTTCCCTTATAGACTATATTGGTTTGAACCGAAAAGCTTAAATATAACGTATATCGGTGAAGGATAGTGCTCCAAGTGAACAGAATTTCTGAAACAGATATGACGAAGGTTCTGTGATGGAACTGGCACAACAAAATGTATTGAGGGAAAGGATGTCTCGGAAGAGAGACAAGCTCGCGAGTCAGGACGTATGCTCCGAGTGCGGGAGCGGCAACCTGGTCCACGACGAGGAGTCGGGCGAGATCATATGCGGCAACTGCGGTTTAGTGATCACGGAGTCCACTATAAACAAGGGGCCGGAGTGGAGGGCCTTCACCCAGAGTGAGAAGGAGTCGAGGAGCCGCGTGGGCGTCCCTCTCTCCTACTCGGTACACGACAAGGGCCTCACAACCATGATCGGCAGGGTCGGCAGGGACGCCTTCGGTCGGAAGATCCCGCTCAACACGAAGCTCCAGATGCTCCGCCTCAGGAAGTGGCAGATAAGGTCCAGGGTCCACTCTTCCGTCGACAGGAACCTCGCCCAGGCGATGGCTGAGCTCGACAGGCTCACGGACAAGCTCCACATACCGCCGACGATCAAAGAGAAGGCCGCTGTCATCTACAGGAAGGCACTCGACAAAGGTCTCGTGAGAGGACGCTCCATATCGGCCATCGCCGCCGCGTCCCTTTACGCCGCTTGCAGGGTCACCCAGACGCCTAGGACCTTGAGGGAGCTCTCTCGTCACAGCCCCATCGACAAGAAGGACATCGCACGCTGCTACAGGCTGCTTCTCAGGGAGCTCAACCTCCAGATGCCGATACCAGCCGCCCAACTCAGGGTCCCCAAGATCGCCTCGAAGGTGGGCGTCGGGGAGAAGACCCAGCAGAGGGCGGTCGAGATCCTGAGGCAGGCCGAACGCCTCAAGACGACGGCTGGCAAGGACCCAATGGGCCTCGCGGCCGCGGCCCTATACATCGCCTGCGTCATGAACGACGAGAAGAGGACCCAAAAGATGATTGCAGACGCTGCGGGAGTCACCGAGGTGACGATACGCAACAGGTACAAGGGCCTAAAGGAAGCCCTGAAGCTGGATATTTGAGAAGCGATATATACACCACATTCATCTTGAGATCTGGGATCCATGTCAGAGAAAGGGGGAGTTGGCGCAAGGACGCTGATTCTCTGCATAGACCTCGACGACGACATAGGTGAGAAGGCGAAGGTCGAGACTCCGATCATGAGCAGGGACGAGAACTTCAGGGCGGCCTCGTCCCTCGCCATCGCCGACCCCGAGGAGGCAGACGCCAACGCGATGTTCGGCGCAGTGAAGCTCTACGACCAGCTTTCAAAGCGCTACGCCGACGAGGTATACCAGATAGCCACGATCGCAGGGTCCTCGGCAGGCGGCATCGAGGCCGACAGGAAGATCGTCAAAGAGCTCGATAGCGTCCTAGGATCCTTCGAGGCTGGCGGCGTAATCTTGGTCACCGACGGTTACTCCGACGTGTCCGTGATCCCCCTAGTCCAGTCAAGGGTACCCATCAACTCCATACAGCACGTTGTTGTGAAGCACAGCGAGCGCATCGAGGAGACATATGCGGTCATGCTCAGGTACCTAAAGACGCTCGTGGAGGACCCCTACTACTCCAGGATAAGCCTCGGGGTGCCCGGAATAATGCTCGTCATACTCGGCGTCCTCGCAGTATTCGGCCAGCTCCAGAACGCAGGGATGGTGCTCACAATCGTTATGGGGCTGGTCCTACTCATCAAGGGCTTCGGATGGGACGAGAAGCTTGCCGCGGCGAGGTTGAAGCTGCCACCCCCAGAGCGTCAGCTCACGCTCGCCTCGCTCACCGTCGGATTCATCGTGTCGTTGGTCGGGACGATAAACGGGATCTCCCATGCCTGGCAGTATGTGCCACCAAATGCGCCACCGTGGTGGCAAAATTTCTCATGGTGGCTACAGCAGTCACCCACCCTCATAGGTCACTTCCTCATCGAGGCGATAGATTTTGTCATACTTGGTTCGATGGTGTCACTAATAGGGGGTGTTGCCTCCTACTACATGCAAAAGGACTCCAAGATATATCAAAACGTGGTCGGCATGATCATCACCTTCTGGCTGAGGTTCATAGCCATCGAGTCCGCCAAGGTTCTCATAGAGCCGGAGAAGACCCTCACACTGTGGTCCCCGCTGGTGATCATGACCCTGGCGGGCGTATTAACCACTATAACTTCCGTCTTCTTCATCTACGGTGCATATAAAAAGTTACCATTCCAATGAACGTATTCAGATATCAAATCAATATGATATATACAGTAGAGTTTTATCCTCTATTAGATATCGAATAGTTGATAGGTTACAGGAATGCTACGAGGTCTGCTATCCGCCATAGGCGTCTACAAGATCTACCATAGATGGTTGCGGTCACAGATAGACGATACGAGACTGCCCGAGCACGTCGGAGTGATCCTAGATGGGAACAGGCGTTGGGCGTCGGCGAGGGAGATGATTCCCTGGCATGGGCACAGGGAGGGCGCAGAGAAGGTCAAAAAGTTCCTAGAGTGGGCCCTCGACCTGGGCATAAAGACAGTCACACTATATGCCTTCTCCACTGAGAACTTCAACAGGTCGGATGACGAGGTGGCTGAACTGATGAAGATTTACGAGGCGAATTTGAATGAGATCCTGAAATCGGATGTAATCCATGAATATCAGGTTAGGATCAATATCCTCGGCAGAACCAACCTCCTCCCCAAGGCGATTCAGGACCTCGTCTCTGAGGTACAGGAGGTGACGAAGGACTACAACAGATTCTATCTGAACGTGGCCCTTGCCTACGGTGGAAGGGCCGAAATCGTGGACGCTGCTAAGGAGATAGCCGTCAAGGTGAAGAAGGGTGATCTCGACCCTAAGGAGATCGACGAGACGATCATCGAGAATCACCTCTATACCTCTCACCTACCCAAGCCGGAGCCCGACCTCGTCATCAGGACCTCGGGGGAGTCCCGACTCAGCAACTTTCTCATCTGGCAGTCGGCCTACAGCGAGCTGTTCATCGTCGATGTCTACTGGCCCGACTTCAGGGAGATCGACCTCGAGAGGGCGATCCGGGCCTACCAGAGCCGGAGCCGAAGATATGGAAAGTAGCTGGTTTTAAACGATCATCGCGTCGAGTTCTTTGGGGGTCTTCGTTAGCCTCTCCGGAGACGATCTAGTGACGAGGACGGTGTCCTCTATCCTTACACCGCCGAACCCGTGGATGTAGATCCCCGGTTCGTTGGTGACTACGTTCCCAGCTCTCAGGATGTCATTGCTCTTCCTGCCGATTGATGGACCCTCGTGGACCTCTAAGCCTACTCCGTGTCCAAGGCCATGGATGAAGTATTCCCCGTAACCTCCTTTTTCTATGACCTCCATGGCCGTTAAGTGGGCCTCGGTCCCTGAGATCCCATCCCGGATTTTATCGTGTGCCACCAGATTCGCCTCTAGCACGGTTTCGTAGATCCTCCTCTGTTTCTCAGACGGTGATCCCACAAGAAATGTTCTTGTCATATCGGTCTTGTACTCCTTGAAGGATGCCCCCATGTCTATGGTCACGAACTCCCCTCCACGGATCTTCTTGTCCGTGACGCCGCCGTGGGGATAGGCTGATCTGGGCCCCGAGACGACAATGAAGGGGAACGCAAGTGCATCTGCCCCTTCTTTCATCATGGCATACGACGCTTCAGCCGCGACCTCGTTCTCTCTGATTCCATCCTTGATGCAGTTCTTAACGGCCTCCATCCCGACATCGGCGAGCGCCCCAGCACGCCTCATCAGCTCAATCTCGTCAGCGTCCTTGACCATCCGCATGTTCCTGACCGCGTCGACCTCGATCTTCAACTCCAAGCCCCCAAGCCTCTCCTCAAGTTCCCTGTAAAGTTTTAGGGGGAGATCGTCGAATCCGATCTTCTTAGGTTTAAACTCATCTAACTTCTCCACAATCTTGTCCACCAGTTCTTCCTTAGCATAGGGCTTGATCTCGCATTCCTTCGCCTGATCTAGAGCACAGGCAAGGTTTAACCTACTTGTTAAGAGTAGAGGATTCGTTTTTGGAGAGACGATCAGATTACCTCCACTTATCGAACCAGTATAGTAGAAGACATTCGGTTCCCTGGTTACAACGTAAGCATCCAGACCCATAGCCTCGAGGGATTGTGTGAGCCTCTTTATCCTCATGATGGATCGAATACCTGTGTACGATGGAATCTTTAAGGTTTGACAGATGACCACCTCCAATTAAGACCCTCTTCGTAAGGAAGCTTCGATAACGTAAATGCACTATAATCCGAGCATAATACGCAATAATACCGCTTAAGAGAGACGATCTCGCGAGCGGTAGTCTTGAATTGTTTAAAGGATTATTGAAATTCACATCGGGTCAGCCCTCGTAGTTTAGTTACATCCAGGAATAATTGGCGGGGCGGCGTGTCTCGAAGGTGATGAGCCCGAGTTGGTGCACATCAGCAGGATCGTGGTCCGGAACTTCAAGTCCTTCAGCGGCACCGTGAAGCTGAATTTTGATTCGGGCTTCAACGTGATAACCGGACCCAATGGCAGCGGGAAGAGCAACATCATCGACGCCGTCCAGTTCGTTTTCGGGGAGCTCGGAACCAAAAGGATGAGGGTCCTTGACCTCTCAGGGCTCATCTTCGACGGGGCCAGCGAGGAGGCCACAAACAGACCCCAGTACGCCCAAGTCACCATTTATTTAAATAACTCAGACCGTGGCCTCGCCATCGACAGGAAGACTGTAAGCGTAGGCCGCAGGATCGATAACCATGGGAAGAGCAAGTACTTCTTAAACGGAAAGAGGACTTCCAGGCGGCGGCTGCTAGATCTCCTCATGATGGCGGGTATCACACCAGGAGGATATAACATCGTCCTCCAAGGGACGGCAACGAGGCTTAGCGACCTCACCTCCTCGGAACGGATGACAGCTCTCGAGGACCTCGTCGGGATCACGGAGTACGATGAGAAAAAGGCAGAGGCCAAGGTACGTCTGGCGGATGCGGAACGGAAAATAGAGGTGGCGTCCGCCAAGGCGGACGAGGTGAGGAAGAGGGTCAACGAACTGGAGCGACAGAGAAACGACGCACTTCGCCACAGGCTTCTGACCCGGGAAGAGCAGAGGCTTGAGGCCTACAAGATCACTTATCAGATATCGGAGCTGGAGTCCAAGATCGGGGAGATCAGGAGGCAGACGTCAGAGAATCAAGCCGAAATCGAGAGGCTGGAGGGAGAAAAAGCCCGCCTGTTAGTGGAGCGAGATGCAGCGAGGGACCGCCTTGAGGGTTTCACGAACGAGGCCGCCGAGAAGGGTAACACTCGTCTTCCCCTGCTCAAGTCAGAGCTCGTCGGTAAGAGGACCCTTAAAAACTCCTTGGAGCTGAGGCTGAGGGAGATAGAGTCCATCAAAATAACGCTTCAGAACAACATAGAGAAAAAGCTCTTGGAGATCGAGCGGTCGGAGGAAGAGAAGGATGAAATGCGCCGAAGGCTCCAGGAACTGACTCATAGCGAGGTCGAGTTAAGCGCTGAGATCGAGAAGAAAGAGTCAGAGATAGAGGCTCTAGCCGAGAGGATAACCGCCCTCAGGGAGACGGCCGAGGCTAACCAGTCGCGGGTTGAAAAGCTGACGGAGGATCTCGTTCCCATGCAGGAGAGCCTAAGCGGTCTCGAGATCGAGATCAACAGGCACCTCGTCAACTTGAACGCCTTGGAGGAGAAGAACGAAGAGCTGGAGCGAAAGAAGAAAGACTCTATGAACACGGTAAACACTCTCTTCGGCAAGATTGAGGAGTTCCAGGTTCTCAAGGTGGAAGAGGCCCAGAAAATCGAGGAGATGATCGAGACCATCGAGGATCAGGTCAAGCAGCAGAGGAGCCTGAGGGACACCATCCAGAGCGCGAACAAGCTCGCCAAGGATGCGGAGCAAACAATCATTGAGTTCTCTTCGAAGAGAGACCTCTGGAAGAGCGTCGTTACGGAGGAGAAGGCTCAAGCCCGCATCAGGGAGATGGGTGAGGCAGGTGCCCTAGAGGGGTACCATGGCTCGCTGCGCTCCCTCGTCAAGATCGACTTAAAATATCAGCGGGCGGCAAATACGGCGGCATCCGGTTGGGCAAACGCAACAGTCGTCGACGACTTCGAGACAGTTATCAACTGCATCGTAGGCCTCAAGAAGAACAGGCTTGGGATGACCAAGTTCATCCCGCTGAACGATATCAACTCCCCTGAGCCCCTCCCAGACATTGATGTCTCTGGTGTGGAGGGCTACCTCCCCAATCTAATCAGGTACGACGAGACGTACGCACCAGCGATCAACCTGATCTGGGGCGACACCTTCGTCGTCAAGGATCGGAGAACGGCAATAGATCTCTCAAAGAAAGGGTATAGAACAGTCACCCTATCTGGCGATCTTTTCGAGGCAGAGGGAGGCGTCGTCGGTGGACACTGGCGTCGGCCACCAGACTATTCAAAGCTAATCCCCAGCGAGGAATCTGTCAAGGAGTTATCTCAGACCATCAAGACGCTGAGAAGCCGCCTAACGAAGAAGATGGCCGACTTAAGGAGATCAGGCGGGAACCTTAGAGAGTTCACCGATTTCATGAGCAGCTTCAACAAGAACATCGAGGCGATCGAAGGGCGGATACAGGAAACCCAAGAGAATGTGAAGCGAATCGAACGGAACGTCGCCACCATCGATGGCAACATCAACAAGATCATGGAGGAGCGCGAAAAAGAGCTCAGCCTTGTCGGTACCCTAGAAGAAAGGAAGAAGAGGACCCTCCATGAGATAGAACGAGTGAAGTCAGAGATAGCCGAACTCAAAGAGCTTGTGCCCTCCGACGTCGCTAACCTTGAGATAACTCACGACACCAAGAGCAGGGAGCTCGCTGAGACGAGGAACAAAAGGGCTCAGTTGCTCTCCGAAATCTCGGTTCAGGCTAACCTGATCGACCAGATACTGGAGCTTAGGAGGTCCGACTCAGAGGACCAGATCGATGGGTGGCAAAGGCAGATCGAGTCCTTAAAGAAGGAACGCGATGAGGTCCAGTCCAGGCTCATGGAGGAGACTGCAACTCTCGGAGAGCTGCAGAAAGTCATCGATGGCGTGACATCCGAAGTAGAGGCGACGAGTCGGATCCTAAAGCAGCACCGCAGAGCCGTCTGGAGGCTAGAACAGCAGATAGAGAGGCTGGACAACAGGCGCACCAATACGGAACGGAGGGTGATGGCCCTCAGCGTCGACGATGAGAAGTTACGGCTACAGACCGAGCAGAGGTTCGAGGAGCTTGCGAGGCTCGGCTTCGAGGGCCCAGTCTCTATCGAGGAGGTAGACCTGAACCGAGTTGAGCGGACCCTCCAGCGCGTCCGTAGAGAGAAGATGTCCCTGGGCGCAATAAACCAACTCGCCATCGAACACTACGAGATCGAAGCCTATAACTACAAGCACCTCAGCGTCCGCATCAACGAGCTCGAGGAGGAGAAGCTCTCGATCCTCAACTTCATCGACGAGGTGGAGAGGGAGAAGACCGAGCACTTCATGAAGGCGTTTAACCAGGTCTGCGAGAACTTCTCCTCAGTGTTCTCGATGCTAACAGGTGGCGGCGATGGCCGCCTGGAACTCCAGAAGCCCGAGGATCCCTTCTCCGCTGGCGTCGACCTCTACGTCCAGTTCCCTGGGAAGCCGATGAGGCTGGTGAGCGGGGCAAGCGGCGGTGAGCGTTCTGTGGCGGCCATCTCGTACCTGCTCGCTATACAGCAGTTCCTCAAGGCCCCTTTCTACCTGTTCGATGAGATAGACGCCCATCTGGACGACGTCAACACAACGAGGCTCGCAGACGTCCTGAAGAAGAGCGCCATAGATGCCCAGTTCCTCATGGTGAGCCTGAAGGATGTGATGGTCCACAACGCCGACAAGATCTACGGTGTCTTCTCCCAGGCGGGGCGCAGCCGTGTTCTCTCCCTCCCTCTGAAGGTGGAGGTGGCCGTGTAGTTGGTCAGGAAGAAGCCCTACTACCTCAGGGAGCCTTGGGAGATACTCTTCAAGGACACAAAGCTGGAGAAGACGTCGCCCTGGAGCATAGACCTCGTCTACATCCTTACGACGCTCCTCGAGGAGATGAGTAGGGTCGGCATGGACTTCAGGATAGCCGGCACGGCCATCAACTCCTCGGTCCTCATATACCTGAAGAAGGCTGAGCTCCTCCTCAAGATGGAGGAGCCCCCCAAGCCCCCTGAGGAGAAACAGGATGTATACGTTCCTCCGCCCATCAACCTCCCTTTCAGGTTCGAGTTCACCACCACCTCCATCTCAGACCTCATTTCTGCCCTTGAGGCTGCCCTGACCGATGAGAGGAGGCGGGCGACCCTCAAGCTCCCCGTTATGCCGGTGCCGATCCCTGAGCTCCTCGACATAGAGGCCTACCTCCTTGAGATCGAGGAGAGGGCCGACACCCTCTACGAGCGGATCGTCGGAATGGATGGTGGTCCCTTTAGCATTTTCGACCTCGTGCGGGGTGTAAACTTGCTCGAGGCCGTGAGGGTATTCATGATGCTCCTCTTCCTCGCCCAGAGGGGGAAGATCGACCTCAAACAGGACGAGGAGGAGACGGACATCATCATCACTGTAAAGGATTCGGATGAAGATGAGTGACTACAAATATGTTGATCGTCTGGCGAAGCTCGAAGCTGCGCTCTATGCGGCAGGGCATCCCATCGACATGGATAGCCTGAAAGTAGCCGTTGGGACAAAGTCGGAAAAGGTGATCAGGAAGCTCCTTGGCGAGCTTTCAATAAGGTACGAGGCTAGAAAGAGCGCCCTCGAGGTGAAGGCCCTCCCAGGTGATAGAGCAGTAATGAGGCTGAAGGAGGAGTTCGACAGGAAGGTGAAGAGGTTCACTAATAGGCCGCTGCTGACCACAGGCCCCTTAAAGACCCTCTCCTACATCGCCTACCACCAGCCTGTCGAGCAGATGAAGGTAGTCGCAGATAGGGGCAGCCACGTATACTCCCACCTAAAGATGATGGAGGAGATGGGTCTCATCATCCGGGAGAGGCTCAACGGAAAGGGCTACATCATTGAGACGACGTCCTATTTCGCCGACTACTTCGGGTTCGGCCAAGACCCCCTCAAGACTAGGATCCAGCTACGGCAGATGTTCAGCACGCTGAAGATCCCCAAACTTGATAATGGTGAAGATGTTGGC
>JABAOC010004226.1_pt1 | contig 33193 bp, 33 predicted proteins | sample 7062161 | NCBI WGS metagenome assembly JABAOC01 (sample SAMN14538625, study PRJNA623070) | marine sediment metagenome | biome: marine biome [ENVO:00000428]; feature: marine pelagic biome [ENVO:01000023]; material: deep marine sediment [ENVO:00002113] | place: India: Gulf of Khambhat ... | reverse complement strand
CTGCATCTCGCGGAGCTGTATGTCGCGCGCACTGAAGTCGTTGAAGATGGTGTAGCCCGCAATGTGCTTCCGCGCCCGCTCTCTTGGAATGTCCCGTCCCTCTCGGCCAATAAACACCCCGAACTCCAGTTCGTAGTCCAGTTTATCCGTATACTTAGGCCAGCACACCTCGGCCTCCGGACCGATTACGCTGAACGGATTGCTCTTGTAATAGAGCGGCCGCTCGTACCACACCTTCGGCGCGCCGATGAATGCACGGCCTCGGACCTTCTCCACACACGCATCGAGGGCAGCGAGGGGAGCGAATCTCCACTTGGTAACGGTGCGCGTTGCCTGAACGATATGCTTTTCGAACGCTATGCAGTCACGGATCGATCGGGGGCGGGGAACTGGCGCCAGGAGCGAGAGGCTGTCAAGCGGGTGAGTTGCGCGGGGTGGCAGTTGGTTCGTAATGAATTCAACTACCCGTTGGGTTTGCTCAAACGCCTGCTCGCCACCATCCAGCCAGCTGAGCATGTCATTCAGATAGGGCGACGCGGAACCGGACATTGCGATAACACCCACCTGCAATTCGGCAACGGTCTGTCCATCGGCCAGCAATACCCCAAACCGTGGCGTGCCCTGCACGTCAGAACGGGGGAGGAAAGTCACCAGTTTCATCATTGGCCTCACTCTTCGAGGATTGCAACGACACGAGCCGGGCCAGCAGAGCCCCCTCGCACCTTGAGCGGAAAACAGGAAACCTTGAACCCGAACGGCGGCAGCTTATCGAGGTTAGTCAGGCGCTCCAGATGGCAATATTCTTTATCCACACCTACAAAGTGCCCTTCCCAGAAAAGATCCCCGCGCCCCGTCTCTTTCGCCTGGCGAACCAATATAGGCAGGGGCACATCCCAACCCCACGAGTCGATGCCCGTAACTTTGACACCCTGCTCAAGAATCCAACGGGTAGCAGCTGCGCTGACGCCCGCACCATGGGCAAAGTAATCACGTGTCCCTAGCATCCGGTCGTTGCCCGTCTGGATCAGCACAATGTCCATCGGTTTGATCGTGTAGTTGATGTCCGCCAGCGCGGTTTTCACATCCTCGATGCTGATCGCCTCGCCATCCCCCTTGTGACGCATATCCAGCACCACGCCGTCGCCGTAGCACCACTCCAATGGCACCTGATCGATGGTTTTAGCCGTTTTCCCTTCTGAGGTCGGAGCATAATGCCATGGTGCATCGAGGTGCGTGGTGCCATGCGTCGTGAGCTTGATCTCGTCGTTGGCCCAGCCCAGGCCGGTTCGGAGATATCTCGGCTTCAGGCCAAAGAGCAGCCACACTGCCAAACGGCCAAACTTGTGGTTTTGACGCTTCACGTGGGTGCGTGCCCACCACGGCGCCCAGTTCTTGTCGTTATCCAAGGTAACGCTCAAATCAACGATGCTCATTATGGCTCCTCCTTTTTCAGCTACGACCCCAAGGTGGCACTATCATCCAGCACCAACAGAATGAGTATTGTGTACCGGGAATGAGGGAAGAGCTACTCATTTATGATATGGAATTTCCAGATCGGCATATTTCAGTGCGCGGCCCCATTGATTGAAAACCTGTTTCTCAAGAGAAGAAAAAAGGAAGACCTGACCCACTCGGCTGAAGGTTATTTGGCCTGCAAAAACCTCTTATACATCCTCTCAACCTTCTTTTGGGTCACGTGGGGCTTGTGGGTTCGAAAACCACCTCCAAATGAATGAGGAATATGCATCAGCTCATGGATGAGTACCTTGGTCTGCCCTTCTTTACTGAGCTTATCAAATCTCTCTGAGACAACCTCAATGACGTAATGGGGCCTCTGATTGAGGGCTAGCTGCATAATTCTGGAAAGTCCGTGACAACGGGCTATTACTCTTCTGCTGTGAGAACCTCTACTCCTTATGCAAGCTATTCTAGATCCATCTACGTGGGTCATTTGAAGTCTATGAAGGATATCTCTTATCTCAGCGCCGATGTCCTCGGCCAATTCATACCGAATCATACGGAGCAAATAACCATAATTGAGGAGCAAAATCAATCAACAAAAACAAAGGAATTCACGCCCACGATTTTTGCTTCTCTGTGCGAAAAATAAGCCGGTTATGTGACTGGCCTAACAGCCTGGATAAAAAGCACTACTGATATCATCACTCATCGGCAAGGACTGTTTTCAGTGCCGAAAGCAACGCATCAACATGCCGCTGGGTGGCGCTCTGGCACATCAGGCCAATGCGCCATGCCTTGCCCTCGAACTCCCCCAGTCCGCCGCCGAGGCTGATGCCGTATTCGTTCAAGAGCCTCTTCCTCACCTCCGCATCGTCCACACCTTTAGGCACAGCCACGGCATTCAACATCTGACGGATGTCGTGAAGGATTTCAAAGAACTGACTGTCCAAGTACCCCAGGGTCGGCATGGCCATCGCCTCGAGAACGCGCGGGTGAACGTCAGAGGGACCCGGCCCCATCAACATGCGTGGTTCTATATCAGCTTTATTGATCATGTTCAGTTACTCCTCTCTCTAAAGAGGATGGACAAGGCTTTGTCCTTGGAGATCAGCTCCTCGCCCAGTAACCTTCATAGCTTTTGAGGACCCGACTCCATTCCACCTTCTCGAATTCCTGTTGTTGAGATGCCTTCGACAATAGTATCCCTAAATGCTTGATTTTTCATAACAATTAAGAAAACTAAAATACCGTTTTGATTTCCCCTGTTTTTCCCTTGACATTTTGAAACGATCCAATATATAAAGATTTACACAGTATGCAAACTTACATGAAAGGAGGCAGCCATGCAAAAAGGAAAGAAATTCTTAGTCCAGCTTCTGGTTTTTCTTGTTGCAATTGGCTTTGCCCTTGCTGGGGGGCAGAAGGAGGGAATGACTGCGGAGAGAGTCAAGCTGATCTACATGACAGCAGGTGATGTCAACATGCTGGCTCTAGGTCAGAACGTCATTGGGCCTCAGTTCTCACAGAAGTATCCTGATGTTTCAGTTATGACCATCCACACGGGCCCTGGTAATGCGGGGTCTCAGAGGATCTTCGAAAAGGTACTGGCTGAAAGTGAGTCAAAGAAGGAAGCCTGGGATGTCGATGTGGCGATGATTCACCAGATCTTCCTGAAATGGGCGATGGAGAAAGACCTTCTCATGCCGTACGCCAAGGATATTGGAACGTGGAAATATATGACTTCACCATTTGCTAAATCCTCCCTTGGCGTAAATGTCGAAGGGTATGTCATGCCCATGTTTCACAGTCAGACTACCTTGGCCTACAATCCCGACCACGTAAAAGACCCTCCTAAGAGCTATGGTGAACTGGTCGAGTGGGTTAAGAAGCATCCAAAGAAGTTCGGGTACAACGGGATCAAAGGTGGAATGTCAGGCGTTTCCTTCACCGTCGGATGGATCTACTGGAAAACGGGAAAATATGAAAAATATGCTGTAACCGGTCCATTTGAGAAGTCTGAGGTTGCTTCATGGGAACCCGCGTTCAAGGATCTCGAGGCTTTCAACAAGAACGTGACCTTCACGGCAGGTAACGTTGGAACCCTCGATGCATTGAACCGCGGGGAAATTTGGATGGGCCCTGTATGGGTTGACATGTTCTTTACCTTTATGAATGAGGGGAAGATGGATCCCAAGATGCGAATGGTCCTTCCTGAACCTGGAATGCCCGGTCAGCCCATGTACTTTGTGATTCCGAGGAAAGCATCTCATCCTGAGGAAGCAAAGAAGTTCATTGAGTTTGTAACCAGTCCTGCTATTCAGGCCAAGGAGATAGTCCAGAGGTTCAATTGGTATCCCGGAATCGACGGCTCCCATCTCAAGGGAGCGATACCTCAGGAGATATTTGACAAGATCTATGGTGACGTGACGCCTCAGGATCTATCCAACAAGGGACTGCCTTTTCCTCTGGCCGATTACTTCAGCGCTATTCTCGAATCCTACGAGAAGTGGATTAGGTAGGAGAAAAGGATTAAGAAGTAATGGAACCGAGAATTTCGGTAAGGAGGGGATTTCTATTCCCTCCTTACGTTTTTCTCTTATTCCCAGCAGTTATATTCATGCTCCTGATGTACGCGTATCCATTTGTCGCCTCTGTAGCCAGGAGCCTGATAGATAATCAAGGTAACCTCTCCTTTGCAAACTATGCAAAGACCTGGGATCTATACCTGAAGGATGTTGTTTTTACCTTTGCTGTAACCATATTCAGTACACTGGTAACCGCCCTGCTGTCCATTTTCCTCGCTGTATACCTTCGCTTCTGGAACAGCCCGATTTCAAAGATCTTAGCTGGTCTCTACAAACTCCCGATCTTTATTCCCTTCGTGGTAGTCGCCCAGATGATGAGAAGCTTTCTCGCACCTCACGGGCTCTTAAACGTGGCCCTGGCAAAGCTTGGGCTCATCAATATAGACTATCCCCTTCAACTCCTCAATTTTTCTGGATTGTCCTTTGGGTTTATCTGGAAAATGGTTCCCTTCACAGTGCTGATTGTCCACGGTGGTTTTCAGATGATTGATAACAGCTATATTGAGGCGGCCAGAAGTGCAGGTGCCACGCTGTTCAAGGTAATCACCAGAATCCTTATTCCCATGAGCAAGTCCAGCATATTGGTAGCTCTTGTTCTGGTATATTCACAAATTGTCGGCACATTTACGCTTCCATACATGTTGATTGGGGGAAAGATCCCGACAACAATTACCGTTGATATTGCACACCGGGTCAACTATTTCAGGGACTTTGGTGTTGCCAACACCCTTGGGGTTTTCTCCTATCTTCTCGTTCTCGTCACCGCTCTTTACTATCTCAGGTCAACGGTTAAAAAGATGGCCGAAACCGAACTAGCTGAGGCTTGAAAATGTTTAGGAAGCCCGTGTTTATCATTACAGCTGAAATAGTTCTCCTGGTCGTTGTGTTCCTCGTTATCTTGGGGCCCATGATGAGCCTGCTGATCTGGTCGATCGCTGAAAGGTGGTATTGGCCAGCTTCGTTGCCCCAAGAGGTGGGCTTTGAGTACTGGAAACAGGCATTGGGCTTGCAGAAAAGCCTTGCCATCGGTGCGGTGAGCATTGTTCCTGCCTTCTTCTTGAGCATTTTCATCGCTATAATAGTGGTAGTCATTTCAATGCTCATAGCAATCCCGGCAGGGTATGCTCTAGCAAAGTACAGGATACCCCTGAGCGGGCTTGTTCTCTTCCTGTTTCTCATGCCGAATGCGTTTCCACAACAGCCAATTTTTGTAAACCTTCTCCATATTTTTACAAGATGGGGGCTTGCGGGTACGGTAACGGGAGTCATACTTGTCCATATTCTTGTTGGTCTTGTCTTCGGTGTATGGATTACAAACGCAACGTTCAAATCGATTCCGCCGCATCTGGAAGAAGCAGCGAGAAGTGTTGGAGCGAGCAGCACCAAAGCTTTTTTCAAGATAACCCTTCCCCTCGCTGCGCCCGGCTTGCTGGCAAGTGCCGTATTTGTGTTCATCACGTCTCTTGATGAATTCACGGGGACCTTCTTCGTAGGACTCCCCTTTGTGAACACTCTACCCATGACCCTGTACTCTGCCAGTGGATATAACATGCAGTTTGCCTCGGTTATTGCAATTATTCTGCTCATTCCGAGCATTCTCTTTATGACGTTAATACAGAGGATGTTGAAGGCAGAGTACGTGGGAGGAATGGGCTGACGAAAATGCTATAAACACCTGTGAATTGGAGTTAATTCATCTATGCCCGGTCTGCGGTTGGTAAATATTGTAAAGAAATATGGTAAGTTAGCGGCTGTAGACGACCTGAGCCTTGAAGTGAAGGAGGGGGAACTATTGACACTTCTCGGGCCTTCGGGTTGTGGGAAAACTACGGTCTTACGATCTATTTCGGGATTTGTTGCTGTTGACAGTGGTGATGTTTTCATAGGGAACCGAAGAGTTACAGATGTACTTCCTGAGAAGCGGGGGATCGGGCTCGTTTTTCAGAATTATGCCCTCTGGCCCCACATGACGGTATTTCAAAATCTGGCATTCGGCCTCGAGCTCAAAAAAATGCCCAAAGATAAGATCAAGGCAAAGGTAGAAGAAAGCCTTGCTATGGTGAAACTGGAAGGCCATGAGGACAGGTATCCGCGACAGTTGAGCGGAGGACAACAGCAAAGAGTCGCTCTCGCGCGGGCCCTTGTATTGGAGCCTGATATTCTGCTTCTCGATGAACCCTTGAGCAATCTGGACGCTCTTCTACGGGAGCAGATGAGATTTGAGATAGCCCAAATTCATAAACAGTACGGCATAACAACCGTCTATGTTACCCATGATCAGACAGAAGCAATGGTGATCTCGGACAGGATTGCCGTTCTGGATAAGGGTAGGATGATGCAGCTTGGAAAGCCGGTTGATATTTACTCAAGACCGGCCAATAAATTTGTTGCCGGGTTCATGGGAACGACGAACTTTATTCACGGGAAAGTGGCGGATTTTTATGGTGACTACATGGTGGTGGCTACAGAGAGTGGTTTGTCCCTTTATGGTAAAGGAAGTGGATTGGAGAGGGGTCAGGAAGCAGATGTTGCCATAAGACCGGAAAACATTGATTTTATGCCGGCCTCCAAAACTTCGTCCGGAAAGAAAAGCCTCAATATCTTTGATGCAAAGGTGGTCAGGGCTTCGTATGTGGGAGAATTGATCGATTACCAGCTTGAAATCAAGGATTCCCTCATAAGGGCAAAGGGAGATGTCAGGAGAAGACTGGCTGAGGGAGAAACCATCAAGATATATTTAGATCCTGATCAGCTCTCGGTCCTTCGGGGCTGATAAAAAGGGGTATCTCAACCCTTTCTCACCCGGTTTAAGCTTCATGGGTTTTGTTGGAAACCGCAAAAGTCAAGCCTCCCCCTTCCCCCTCTTTCTAATCCTAATCTTGACTAACTAGGTGGATTATGTTTGCTGGATTACTAATCCAGAAGCCCTTGAAGCCCTGAGGTAACGGCTCAATCTCGTCGCGGCGAGTCACACCGCAACTCTCAAGATATTCCGCGGCCTCCTCTATATTGTGGGATTGTATCTCCAACCAAATCTCAGCTTGACTCATGTGGTCAACTCTATCAAGCCATAAGCGCTTCCCACCGAACTCAAATACGATGCTTGGGGCCTCCTCTTCTACTAAAGGCAACCCAAGGATGTCCCGATAGAATTCGACCGTACGAGAGAATTCGTGAGGCGGGATTTTCATTGCTATGTTGCGACCTGCGGTAAACTTTGGTGGTCTGTTCATAACCGTAAGCTCCCTTTTTAAGGGATGGAGAAAAACGCCTAGCTATCGTTCATACAGAGTAATTTCCACCATAATCGGATAGAGGGGAAAATAACCGTTCACTATGATGGTTCGCGGCTGAGAAAGGCCACTCCCCCGCGGGTCATACATACGCCGTATGATGGATTACCAAGGATCAAACAAAATGAATGTCATTCTCTGCATTTACAGCTGATGTCCCGCTCCTGGAACTCTTCGTCCGCATACGATCAACCAATCCCACAAAAACCCTGTCATCACGGGGATCATGAAAATTCCTGCGGCAAGAGCGGTTGTGGGGAACGAGAAGATGGGAAAGAGAATCACAGCAATAAAAACCATCTGAAGGCTTGCCATAATCCGACGACAGGTGCTTGGAGGTAAAGGATGAACCGTTTTCCCCAACATGTTCCGTACCCAGATACCGAGATGGAAGAAATAACAGGCAAGGCCGACCGATACATACCATAGCGGCACCCTCCCATACTGGAATGCAAGCAGAGCACCAATAAGGGTACCAAGCGCATCAAAATCCTGATCTAATCGTTTGCCAAAGACTGAGGTTTCGTTACGAAGACGGGCTATATACCCGTCGAAATGATCGGCCGTAATCGCCATGGAATACAGGACCCCTGGCATCCAGGCTAGCCAACCCTCAGGCGGGGGGGAAAAAAGAAACCCCCCAGCCCACAGATCAATAATCCTCTTAGCAGAGTCATCTGATTAGCCACACCTAAGTAAGTCAAAGGTTTTCCTTCCGGTTGGCGTGTTTGTATTCGCAAAGCCATCCAAATTCGCCACTGCTCATACACGAGGATTACGGCCGTGATAAACATCCAGCGTACGGCATAGACCGGGGACCATGCACCTGACAGAAATCTCCAGCCCTCGTAAATAAGGACGAGATTAAAGATGAGCACGCTGACCAATTGGCAAGTGGTCCTGTTCCCATGGATCAAGCTCCCAATAAGCTCTCCACCAATCTCCAAGGGAGCTTTTCCCCTTCGGATGCCTCTCTCCCAATCTTCCGCCTCTTGCTTAAAACCGTGTCCCCGTTTCATACCGCCCAATTTTCGTATCCTCTTAGACGTTACTGGGTGTAGTCAAAACCATATTCCCTTGTTTATTGCGACATTCAGCAAGATCCCGCCTAACGGAGGCCATTGCTTGCATCAGCAAGATATGCGACGGGCGTAAACATCACCGGTACGGCCGTCCACCGGTATGCTCGTCAAAAGAGTGATCATTTCATCGGGGCTTAGCCAGGCGGAAGATCTTAGCCGGTGCGATTCACCAAGTGACCAGTTGAATTCATACGTGGCCAGTTCCCCCAAGCACTCGACACAGTCCACGGCTATGTCCATCGCGGCCGAGTTATATTCAAAGGAAAGGGTTGTGATGGACTTTGACAGCCCACGCAATACTTCCAGTTCGTAACCCTCAGCATCGATCTTGCAAAACCTTGGCTCCCCATACTGTGTAATGAGGCTAACGAGGGTAGTGAAGGCAACGGGTAGAGCCGTATCCCACCGCACATTGGCGAAGGTATTTCTCTGCCGAACCGCGTCTATCCAGCCCGGGGAGAGTGTGGTAACGGTAGGGGTAAAACGGCTCATGAACAAGGTTCGTATGCCGGGCGCTGAACCGACGCCCCCTTCAACAAGGGTGATGTTAGGATGATGACCATACCAGCGTTTCAACAAACGCATGCAATGTGGCTGTGGTTCAATACCGACAATGCGAGCTCCAAGGTTGGACCAGACTCGCAACCGGTTACCTACATGGGCGCCCAATGTCAAAGCAGAGATCATTTGCTTGGATGAACTGAGCGTAGAAGCGGGATAGGCGGCGTTCCCTAAAAGGAATCCAGTAATACATGAGGACTGATCGTAGGATGCCAACTTGTTGCCAGAATGTGCTCGTGTCAATTCGGAAACCCATGGCAAGCACCGACCACTCACTCGCAAACCGCGCTCAATACTATTCGGGAAAGAGAAGATCCTGGATGGGCATAGTTCGGCTAATCCGATGCCAACTGGTCTGATTCTGCCTGACTAAGGATGAGTTTTGCTTGGGTGAGCTCTTCATACAGATTTTTAACCTTTGCGAAATCTTTAGCAACAAGCGCCTTCAGCAAATCACCCTCTAGCTCGGCAACTTCAAGGCGCTTGTAATAGTCCAGAGATTCCTTGAGGTGCGCCAACACGATTTTCCCGGTCAAAATAGGATGATTATTGGTAACGTTTGCATCCTTAAATCTCAAGCCATGCTCAAGCTCTACCTCGAGCCCCCTACAAAAGTCCTCAAGGACAATATTCATGCCTTCAACATTGACCTCGCCCAGAATTACTCCGGCTTCTTCCGGCAGTACCTTGGCCTCCTTCAAAGTGGTCCAATCCCTAACATTGAGTTCTTTGCAGACCCTTCTGACCTCCTCAACTGTGACATATTCCGAAAGCTCCATAATATCCTCCCCGGTTAGGTTTTTTCGAGTGAACAGTTCGAGTTAGAGGCATACAAATGACACAAACACCTCTTCTGGCACGATATCCGAGAGGGTTTCAAAACATTTTCGAGGTGCGTATATCATACATGCCATGCTGTGTCAAATGTTGCGGCCTGACCTCAACCCTTTGTTTCATCCAATTGCTGTTCTTAATATTTACCGAACTTATCAATAAAATCTCAATAGCCTGTTGCTAAAATCCTGATAGACTTTGGCAAAAAGGTTGAAAAATTTTAACACTCTGAAGGAACCGGTATTGTTGGGGATTGAACCGATCACATTGGACTATATCGGATGGAGCTAGATTGTAGGTAAAGCTAATCTAAACACTTGAGTTTCGCCGGCCACGGCGTTATAGTCCAACCAGTGGTAGTTTCTACACAACCAAAAGGAGAGCCTCCAATGCCCAGAGTAATGGCGGGGAAAATCGAAAGGGTCGTTCATCACATCCTCCGCGCCGCCGGTGCCCCCGATGAGCATGCGCTGACGGTTGCCCAACATCTGGTCGACAACAACCTGGCGGGTCATGATTCCCACGGTCTCATCAGGGTTATCCAATACATCCAGCAGATAAAGGAGGGAGCGATTATCCCGGATGCCGTACCCGTGATCGCCACCGAGACCCCTACCACTGCCCAGGTTGACGGCCTCCGTACCTTCGGCCAGGTTGCGGCGAAGTTCGCCACCCAAGTAGCCATTGACAAGGCTAAAGGGGCAGGCGTTAGCTGCGTTACGATCCGAAACCTTGGACATCTAGGCCGATTGGGGGCCTACGCGGAAATGGCCGCTGCAGATGGCCTTGCCGCCATCATCTACTGTTGTGGGGGCGGCCAGGGGCTCTGTCAAGTGCCCTTCGGAGGCAGGGAGCGGCGTCTGAGCACAAACCCCATCGCCATGTCCTTTCCCAGCGACCTGGAAGGCCCCATCTCGACGGATATTGCAACCGCGGTGGCCGCCGAGGGGAAGCTCCGCATCTACAAGGCCAGTGGACAACGCATCCCTGATGGTTGGGTTTTGGATTCGGAAGGGCGCCCCAGCAACGATCCTAACGATTTCTACGAGGGTGGAGCCCTTCTCCCCCTGGGTGGTTCACAGGGGCACAAGGGATACACCCTGGCCTTCATGGCGGACCTGTTTGGAGGCATCCTCTCTCGGGGCGGATTCCCCGGGAACCCGGCGGAATGCTTCAGCAACAATTCATTGATAGTAGTCATAGACGTCGAGAGATTTGCTCCATTAGAGGTGGTGAAGGCCGACGTGTCCAGAATGACCAGGCATCTGAAGGACACCCCTCTGGCTGAAGGATCCCAAGGAATACTGTATCCAGGTGAGAAAGAGATGAGGAGTCGGCTGGAGCGCCGGGCGAAGGGCGTGGATATAGAGGAGGCCACGTGGGAGCAGGTCATTGCCCTCATTCGCGAGTATGCCCTGGAGGACACCGTGGGCCCGTTGCCTTAGCTGTTTCCTCCCAGCGAAGGTGCTAATGGGTAAATTCTCCACCAGCGTTGGCTTGTTTGACTGGCGTGTAATTGATTACCGTGAAAGGCGAAGGTGTAGTCAATGGAGGTAAGGACAAGATAGCCCAATAACGTCATAATGACATCCCTACCAGATAAAGAACACAAGAAATTGTCGAAGCAACTGAGCCTTCGTGTTCCACTCTGATCGGCCTTGCCGCTGCCGCCCTCTGGCAGAATAGCGAAGAGCAAGACCTGATTTCAACCGCTTTAGCGCTGATTCGCCAGCGAATTGTTAGCTAGAAACGTTACAGTTCTACCTAAAGGCTCATTCTATGGAGTATCGCATAATGACTTTACTCTTCGAAGGCCTCGCACACTCGACAAAACCGAGCTTTTCAAACATGGAGGGAACGCCCATATAGCTTGAAAATGGTGACAATTGACTGCTCTTCGGTTGCGTTGGATATGCCTCTATCACATTTCCACCCTTACTCCGCACATACTCGACCGCAGCTCGAATGAGCTCCTGGGTAATCCCCCGGTTTCGGTGACTCTTTGCCACAAAGAAGCAAACGATTGACCAGATTGGTGTATCGTCAAGCCTCTTTAGTACAGGCGAGCGATTCAGCGACGAGTAGTTTTCTCGAGGTGCTACTGAGCACCAGGCTATTGCCTTGCCGTCGGAATAGGCCAAGATTCCAGGAACCTCCCCCGAATTCACGATCGCCTTCATAGCCTCCCGATTGCCCTGTCCCTGCTGCTTTTCAAACTCGCGGCGCGTTACCCTCCACCACATACACCAGCAGCCACCACAGGCACCTCTCTCGCCAAATAACTCTTCGAAGTCAGACCAACGGTTCCCGTTCAACGGATAAAACTCCATGGATGGAGGAGACACATATTCAAACGCCATAGTCCCCCTCACGAATCCTATCCAAAATACTGCTGCCAGCTAACGATGGACAATGAAGATGAACTTCTGCCTAAACCACCCCTTGTGATGGTTCAAGCTCTAGAAAAGTGGGGATTACCCAAGTACCGCGCCCAGTTCCCCCGACCTCCTCTTTGCTCCCTTAACCATTGAGCTCAGGAAGGCCGACCGGAGAGGTTCAATCGCCATCGCAGCCTTGAAGGGAGGGGATTTTTCCAAAAGACTCACAATCCGTCCCAGTGCCCGATGGCTTAGCCTTTCAGGCTCATCGAAGAGGAGGCTAGCCAGCATGCCCCGTTCGATCGCCATCGAAACGATCCTATCGAAAATGGTCTCCGGAGTTAGGACTCTCTGCGCGCGGGATTTCATGGTGATCCCACCAAACTTACAGGCCGAGTAGCAGACGCCACACCCCAGGCAGAGGGTCTCGTCGCAGACCGCCCACTTCCGCTCCTTCTCTCCTTCGCCTTCCTGAGTGATTTCGATTGCCTCCACGGGGCAGAGCTTGGCGCACTTTCCGCACCCCTTACACGTGGAACTATCGGCCTCGCTGATCCAGTTCGATGTAACGATCGCGTTTCGGATGTCGAAAGTCTTGATCGCCTGGACCATCCCGCAGCAGCAGCCACAGCAGTTGCAGATGTAAGCCACCTTGCGCTGGACGTTGTCCACAGTCTGGGCGAGCCCAGCCTCCTTCGATTTTTCCAAGATACGCATCGCCTCCTCGACCGTGATAGAGCGGGCGACGCCAATCCGGACCATCGCCTCCGCAGCGTAGTTGAACGAAAGGCAGTTCTCCACTGGTCGGTCGCAGACTTCTCCCAGGTGGGCTGCCTTATGCCGGCAGGGGCAGAGAGAGACGCCCACTGCCGTCGCCGACCGCACGAGGTAGCTGGCCCGTTCCCAGTCGAGGATTTCGGTGTGATCAGTCTCTGGAAGTGCCTCCTCGCGGACGAGTGAGCGGCCAATTTGCGTTTGGCCCCGAAAGACCGAGCGGGCGAAGCGATCACCCTCTCCCATGTATTCCTCGAAGAGACGCGCTAGCTCGCCCATCGGCACGTCGTCGCGGGCACGCATGAAGGTGAACTCGAAGAAGCCGATCACAACCGGCGGGAGCGCGAAGTAGCGCTGCCCGTTGTGCTCGAAGTCGATTACCACCCCTCGCTGCGCCATCTGGGTCATCTTTTCGCCCAGTTCGTCCCGAGGAATATCCAACTTACGCGACAAAACGTCCAGAGAGGTGAGTTGGTTGGGGATCCGTCTGGCGAGGTCCGCTTCCTCGGGAGAGAAGAGAATTCTCAAGATCTTCATTAAGATAGGTGACTCGGGTGCACCGGTAACATTCCGATCCAGCCGCTGTTGCAACAGGCGATATTCGCGGTCAATGTTGGTGATATGGCCCACTGTTCCCTCCTCGTTTAAAGATTCCAATCAAGTTTCACGGAAGCCCGTTGAGTGTATTTCCCTCTTTTACCTTTGGCAGCATTAGGCCATGCTGTTTTTCCCTTCTTGGGGGGTTAATCCTTGCCACCTGTTTATATTGTGAGACCGGACGCTTGCAGATGGGACATGACTCCTCGGGAAGATTGATAACCGTGTAGCCGCATGTCTGACACACGTAATAACGGACGGGATGAATTTAAATGTAGTTGGCCAGGAATTCGAAACCGATCCCTGTATACCTTTGAACCCTTCGAAGGTGTTCTCGGTGTTTCTTCTCCGATTCCAACGCATACCAGACTTTTTCGATGGCTACCTTATGTTTTTCATCTTTGATTTTTTCAAGATACCGGGAATAATGGTCGACTTGTAAGAGCTCAATTTCGATAGCCCTTTGCAGATTCTTTTTAGTACCGAGTATCCGAATCTCCGGTAGGGAGGGTTTTTTCGCCTCAATTCCAAGATCCAGCAGGCAGTTCTGGAAATTACGGAGATGGACAGAATCGGAATCCGCCAAGGCAACGAAAAGGTGCGCTATGCGTTCATAGTATTCCGCATTCGCCTGTTCGGCATATGCCAGGTACGTAAGTCGTGCCTGAAGTTCATCGGCATAAAGTTCTTGGAGAACCGAAATTGTCGACTGATAAATCTCCCGTGGGGCGACAAATGGCAGACGGTAAACGCGAGCGCAAGAATTGAACATGCCTAAGAGCCCTGCGCCCGCGGAGATCTTCAAAAGACGACCGATGAAACTTCTTCTATTAATTCGATCACGGGTGCATTCACCGGCTTCCAGCTTCTTCTCCATCTCTGACCGACTTTGCATACGACGTCCAGTTCAAAGCTTAACATTCTTTTATCCACAATTGAAGGTTTTTGTGACTTTTGAGGCCAATCGAAGCCATCGCTCTTCGGCCTTTTTCTCCATTAACCCAATCGCTCCTGACCAGGGGAAGAGGGATCGATCCAACAGCTCCCGACGGTCTTGCCATGGACCTCATTTCCTCAGTCGACGAAGCATTTCCCTCCCATATTTCTCCCTCTGTTCCCGCTGTCAGAACGATAGGCGGGCATCCGCTCCCGCGATGGTGTACTTCAGGAGAATGTCTCTATTTCAATATCTGGCCTCATGTAGTAAAAAAAGTTCACCGTATTTGGTATATTACCATCAGTAACATGTTCTTTTTGAGAAGGAGTTTTCAAAATGAGATACCGAAATAGGGAAGAGCTAAGAGAAACAATGAAAGGGATAGTCGATTTCGGAGCTCATATCAAGACAGAAGTATTAGATACCCGTAGATTAAGGGAAGAAGTCATCGACCGGCTCGTCTACAACGCTGTGTTTAGCGAGGATGGTGATATCAGAGATGCCTCCAGAAAATTGATCTACGAAATTGCCAATCATCTTGGGATACGGCCTGCATCAATCAAGCGCTTGTATGAATTGATGGGGAAGGGAGAAGTCAGCGGTTTTACCGTGCCCGCTATCAATATCAGAACACTAACGTACGATGTCGCCAGAGCCGCCATAAGGTCGGCTCTTAAGCGAAATATCGGCGCATTTATCTTTGAAATAGCCCGGAGTGAAATCGGCTACACCGAACAGAGACCGGCTGAATATGCCACGGTTATCTTGGGAGCCGCGATACGGGAGAATTACCGTGCCCCGGTATTCCTTCTGGGAGATCATTTCCAGATTGGCTTGAAGAACTATCAGCAAGACCCTGTCCCGGAGATGAACGCGGTGAAGGCTCTTATCCGGGAGGCGATTGAGGCCGGGTTTTACAACATAGATATCGACACATCAACCCTCGTTGATCTCTCTAAGAGAGATCTGGGTGAACAGCAGCGGCTCAACTTTGAGCTTGCGGCTGAACTTACCGCTTACATTAGAACGCTGGAACCCGAGGGTATAACCATCTCAGTCGGTGGTGAGATCGGGGAGGTCGGCGGCAAGAATAGCACGGTTGAGGACTTTCGCTCCTTTATGGATGGCTATACACGTGAGCTTGGGAAGCGAGGAGAGCAGATCAAGGGAATCAGTAAGATCAGCGTTCAGACTGGAAGCAGCCATGGCGGCATTCCTCTGCCAGATGGATCCATAGCTGAGGTAGAGTTGGATTTTGCGGTGCATTCCGACATTTCGAAGGTGGCGAAACGAGAATATGGCCTGGCAGGAACGGTTCAACACGGCGCTTCTACTCTTCCGGATGAAGCGTTTGACAAGTTTCCTCAATACAACGCGGCCGAAATACACCTGGCAACGGGCTTTCAAAACATCATATATGACAGCGAGTTTTTCCCAGCTGAGCTGAGAGATGAAATCTATGCCTACATCCAAGATAAACATGCCGAGGAGCGGGAAGCCGGCCAGACCCGTGAACAATTCATATATAAGACGAGAAAGAGAGCGTTAGGACCGTTTAAGGAAGCATTATGGAAGATACCCGAAGAACTCAGGGAAAAGATCGGTGGAGAACTCGAAAGAAAGTTCGACCTGCTGTTCAAAAAACTCAATGTGCATGATACCCTTGAGATCGTGCAGAAATACGCGATTACTGCGGATTTCAGAAGATCACTGCCGGGTATTCTCCAATGATTGGAGAATCAATAGTATGTCACCTGATAAGCGCAAAATATTAGCCATCGTAGCTGGTGGTGGACCTGCACCCGGAATAAACGGTGTGATCAGCGCGGCAACCATCGAGGCGATAAATAATGGGGTGAACGTAATTGGTATCTACGACGGGTTCAAGTGGCTTGCAACCGGAGATATAACGCACATTCGACCATTACAGATACCCGATGTATCCAGAATCCATCTTTCAGGCGGCTCTATTATCAGGACTTCCAGAGAGAACCCGAGTAAGAGCAAGGAGAAACTCACAAATGTTGTCANNGTTGTTGAGCAGGAAATGCGAGGACATATCCGGATGGCTCATGTGCCAAAGACCATCGACAACGACCTGCCTCTTCCAGGGTATGCATCTACTTTTGGGTATCAGACTGCAAGACATATCGGAGTGAACCTTATTCAAAATATCATGGAGGATGCCCAAACTACGGGAAGATGGTACTTTGTCGTGACTATGGGGAGAAAAGCTGGACATCTTGCACTCGGGATCGGAAAGGCATCGGGCGCAACGTTGACCATTATCAGTGAGGAGTTCAAGGAACAGTATGTGAGCCTGAAACGGCTCTGCGATATCCTGGAAGGCGCCATGATTAAGCGCAAGTGTATGGAAAGAGATGATGGGGTAGCCATTCTGGCGGAGGGATTGGCTGAACGATTCAATCCGGATGAATTGAGGAAGCTGGGACGTATAGAGTTTGATGAGTTCGATCATATACGGTTATCAGAACTCGACTTCGGCAGGATCGTGAAGGACGAGATCAAGAGGCGATTCGAGCAGAGGGATCAGGAAATCCCTACGCCGGTGACAAAGGATATTGGATACGAATTGAGATGTGCCCCTCCCATACCCTTCGATAGCGAATTAACAAGGGATCTGGGCTTCAACGCCATAAAATTCCTCTTACGAGGAGGGTCCGGAGCTTTGATTAATATACAGGAAGGGAGGCTAACCCCTATCCCCCTCAGTGAAATGATAGACCCTTCCACGGGCAAGATAACCGTGAGGTATGTGGACACGAATACGGAGTCGTACGACGTAGCCCTCGAATATATGATCAGGTTGAAAACCGAGGACTTCCAGGATGAAAGGCAGGTACGAAAACTCGCGAAGACGGCAAATCTGACGCCCGGTGAATTCACTGGAAGATTCAAGTACCTGGTAGAATAATCTCCGAGATATATCGTGCGGAGCTCCGGGAAGGTAAAAGCCGGACCTATCTAATTTTCATTAATCCATTATTGTCTCATTAACTCTCGAAAAAGAAATTGGACATCTTCGTTTGTCGGGTCGATTTTCATAGCATCTTTTATCGTCTGCAAAGCTTCGGCAAATTTTCCGTTCTTAAAGAAAGCTCTAGTAAGCCCCAGATAAGCATCGAGCTTTTCCGGAAATAACCGAACTGCCTCAGAAAACGCACCTATAGCCTCCACTGCATTTCCTTCCGACAGCAACTTCCCGCCATAGTCCATAAGCGCTCCGAAAAGCTCTTTTGTGACCCTCTCGGATTGCGGCTGAAACAGAAGGACCTCCTTAAAAAAACCGATCGCTTTTGGAAAATTACCCCGCTTAAGCTCGTGTAAAGCCGCTCCAAAAAGAGCGTCAAGGAGGATATCAATGACCTGTTTTCTAGACTCGGTCGGGGACAATCTCAAAGCCGTTCGTAGAGGACCAATGGCGTTTAACCATTTTCCCACATTTAGGTAAGACCTGCCAAGGTAAAGGTGAGCCTTTGCAAAATCCGGATCGATCTCCGTAGCTTTTTCAAAATGTGGTATAGCTTCCTCGTACCGACCACGATTAAACAGTTCAAGTCCCCGGCTAAACTCATGCCGAGCACCCGAGAATATTCCCAATCCGGCGCAAGAGGTGATAACGAACATGGATACGACGATGAAAAGAATTTTCATTCCTTGCATAGGACTGAGGTGCTTCATATTCATGATTACACAGCCCTCCATTCACAAGATGATTTAACATTTCACGCAACATTATGTCAACACTCCCACTCTGTCGATGAACCCCCGCAAAAGGAAATCGAATCCCTTGGCCGTATCCATTCTAAAGACCGAATTCCCCATGCTCTGTCAAATGGTGATCTGCCCCCTACCCTTTTTTATCTTCCCCTGACGATATTCAAAATGTTACCCGGGGGCGCACTGTTATGACCGGGCAACCGGTAGATGTCGAATAGTGAGGCGATAGAAAGCGCCATCACAATGCCCACTACGACCGCTGTCATAGCTCGTTTCGCGATAAATCGGTTGAGCAATCGCGAAACAGCCCATGCGATCAAATAGAATATGGAACTAAATAGGGCGGCCTGGATACCAAGAATGACAAGCATATAGAGAGATTGCCTGTCGTGCTTCGTAATTGCCGCAGCAATTGCCATCAGGGAAAGGAAAATGGAAAAAACGGTTGGTACCAGTCCCCCCACAACCACGAGATAAAAAGGGACGGGGACAAAGAGGAGAAAAACCGAGAAGAGAATCCACTTGGTTGCTTTCGCCGACATCTTACCTCTTGATAGCTAGGTGAGCTGCCCTCGATTTGTTTCCACAAGCGCTAAGATCAATAAACGGCGAAAATTACCGTCGATTATAATGGTCACGATTTACAAACGCCACTCTTATTATGAAAGGGATTTTCAGATGTCATATGGTGGATTTAAGCAATATTCTTTTCTCGTTAATTTCCAATGACATAATAACTATTTACTTATATACATTCTAGAGTCATAGAAAGCCGAATGGATCCTGGCTGAAAAGCTCAAAGAGTAATTTTGTAGAGATTTGACGGGTTCCGAATTCTCTGTTTTCACATATTCATCTTGTAACCACCGTTAATCACTCAGACGACCGCCTAGTCGGTGGTGGACCAGGAGATAGAACGTCGCGATGCCCCTAAAAGGTACAAATGGTTCTAGTGCCGTCCTCACCTGGGCAGGCGTCATGCGCTCGCCGCCCCCAAGATATTCTCCTACGATGGTGCGAACTCCCAGGTCATCAGCCGGTGCGCAGTCCAGGCGCCCCAAGCCGCGGATGAGGATGTAGTCCGCTGACCATTGCCCAAATCCCCGCAGACTGATGATAGAGGAACGGGCATCCTCGTCGGACATGTCTTTGAGCTCATTCAAGTCCATTGAACCTTCCGCCACCTTACTGGCTAAGTCCTTGATATATTCCGATTTTCGCTGCGAAAGACCGAAAGCCATGAGTTCTTCTTTTGAAGCCCGGGCTAATCTCTCCGCTGATGGGAACGCCCAGAGGTCATCTATTCTTTCACCGAAGCGCTCTATTACCCGGAGGCGTATCCTGTATGCTGCGGTTAGCGATATCTGCTGTTCGGTGATAGCGATGACCGCCATTTCGAACAGAGAAGCGCTGCGCATGGGTTTCAATCCGTTCAATCTCCTTGCAATAGGAGCGAATTTCGGATGCCCGGTTAGTGTATGATAGAATTCGCGGAGATCTAAATCGGTGAGAAGCATCCATTCCGCCACCTCCTTCAACCGCTCGACTCCTCCTGGGCAAGCGCCGCTCACCTCAAGCAACGGGGGGTCTTTCACTATCTGCCGAACTTCCACTACCGCAGGCGTTCCATCAATACTCACGGCCGACCGGAAGGTTGACATATCTTCGGCAGGCTGCGGAGAAAAGCTCGCGATAGCTTTAAGGGTAAGATCGAGATCATAAGGCCCTTTCAGCCGCAGAGTAGCTCTATCGGCCATGTTTTTTGCTTCCTTTAAAACTAGAACTCTACTCGAAAGTGAACTTCCCGTTAAAGGGGGGTGAACCTTCCGGTAAAGAGATTGCTCCCTTATGATTAGCGGAAAGCCCATTTTGTGTCAAATGTTGAGACCTGACCCTTATTCTTTTTTTTTACCTCCGAAAATGAATTGACACGACCAGTGAGCACAATATAATGGACGAAAATATAAATAATGAGGAGGGAACGGGTGAAAAAGCCGATTATTGCAATGACCATGGGGGATGCATCCGGGATCGGACCCGAGCTTATCGCAAAGGTTCTTTCCAGAGAAGAAGTATATGGATATTGTAATCCGTTTATCATTGGGGATCCGCATGTGATGGAAGAAATCTCTAAGGTGATGGGAGTCGATTTGCACTTCAAGGCAATCCGGGATATCTCTGAGGCGGGTTTTCTCTTTTCGCATCCGGATGTTCTATGTCCGGAAGGTGCGAATATCGAGAAGATACGGTGGGGAAAGCTCGATCCTGTCATGGGCAAGGCCGCTGCTCTATATTTGGAAAAGGCTTTCGACTTAGCATTGGGAAATAAGGTAGATGGAATAGTATCGGCACCGCTTAATAAAGAGGCGTTTCACCGGGCAGGATATCACTATGTCGACGAGTTGGAATATCTGGCTGAACTTACGAAGAGCCCAGAAACTTTTGTCCTGGGGCTGATGGATTCAATCTGGACGGTTCCCGTAACCTTCCATATTCCGTTTAGGGACATTGCCGATATGATAAAAAGAGAGAGGGTCTTGAGGTACATTCGATTAATGGATGAGATGTTGAGGAAAATGGGGTTAGTCGAACCCAAGATTGCAGCAGCCGCCTTGAATGTTCACGGGGGTGAAGGTGGCCTTTTCGGGCGGGAGGAAATCGATGAGATTAAACCAGCCATCGAAGCAGCCCAAAAGCTGAATATAAAGGTTCAGGGACCTTTTCCGGCCGATACCATATTCGTGAGGGCGACTGATGGAGAGTTTGATGCCGTGGTGTGCATGTATCACGACCAGGCCAATATAGCTCGGAAGTTGTACGCAAGGAGGAAAGGCGTCACGCTGTTCATGGGCTTGCCTGTCCCATATGGGACGACTGCTCATGGAACTGCATTTGATATAGCGGGGAAAGGCATCGCCAACCCGAGTAGCTTGCAAGACTCGCTGAAGTATACTGCTATGCTTTCCTCATAGGAGAGGGACGCACGATAGGGTGATCGTGATAAAGAAAGTTGCCCATAAAAATGGCAATGCTTACTGGGAACCCCAGAGATGTGATTGGCCGCACTCCCATTCATGGTGAGGACTCCGTATGACCGTTAAGTCGAGGGAATGGTAAGGAAAGGGGAGATTATCATCATGATTTTGGAATGAAAATAGAGGCAGGGCAAGCAATGGCTCTCCCCTATCCCTATGGAACAAATCCATATATCTCTAATCGATTTTCCACAAAGGTCCACTCCATTATCTCGTTTCAAGAGAATGCCACTCCTAAACCCTCTGTTTTCTTTAAGGCGAATTTTTATCCGGATATCCGGATAAAAACTTGACATGGAGATATCCCGTCTCATATCTATTTGAACGAGTATAACGCTAATATGCTCCAAAATTGGGAGGTAGAGAAACTGAAGGAGGTTTCGCATGGATCCGCTGGTAATAACAGTCGCAAGTACCAATGTAAATTGGACCAAGAAAAATAGTCCGTACATGCCGGAGACTCCCCAGGAAATAGCTGAGGACATCATCAAAGCATATGAAGAGGGGGCGGCAGTCGCTCATATCCATGCCCGAGACGAGAAGGGAAACACTACATTCGACCCGAAGTATTACCGAAAAATCATCGAACAGGTCCGGAAGCATTGCGATATGATTATTCAGATATCGACTGGTGGCCCTCCAGCTCCGGTCGAAGAAAAATTGGCTCCTATTCGACACCTCCGTCCTGATATGGCTTCCCTGAATATCAGGGGAACTCTTGAGGAAATCGAGTACACGGCAAACACCATGAAAGAGTTGGAGGTTGTTCCAATCATCGAGGCCTTTAATAGGGAAATGATTGAAAGTGCAAATGACTTGATCAAGGGCGGATTGGTCAAGCAACCGGCTCATTTCGAGCTGGTCTTCGATCTGGTGACTGAATCGGAGAAAACTGTCCTGGAAGATTATGATGAAATGATACGGAGAGTGAAGGCCATATTCCCGGGGAGCATCTGGTCAAGAAACAGAGGTGCACACAACCAATTCCCCCTGGATGTCGCAACCATTATGCTTGGTGGACATATCAGGGTTGGGCTTGAAGATAATCTTTTCCTCACACGAGAACAGCTGGCCCGGAGCAGTGCTGAATTTGTGAAACGCGTCAAGCACCTTTCTGTGGAGCTTAACCGCAAGGTGGCAAACGTAGAGGAAGCAAAAGAGCTTTTCAGATCACACACCGAGTAAGGGAGAAAGCTCGCCCAGCGTTTGTATAAATTGAGACAGAATTGAGCGGGCTGAATATCCTTGAGATCCAACTCGGGTCAAATGTAAAAACATCGTAAAGGAGGGGGACAATGCAACATAAATTGGGCATCGTTGGTATTGGAAATATGGGGGAGCCCATCAGTGAAAATCTCCACAGTGCTGGATATGATGTCGTGACATATGACAAGCGTCAGGAGGTGGCCCGTAAAATGAGGGCCAAGGGTATCAGAGTGGCAAAAACGCTGAAGGAATTGTCTGAAAGATCGGATATTATCCTCGATGTCTTGCCAGATACATCCGCAACCAGGGAGGTGTTGACCAAGAAAGAGGGACTTCTCGAGGGAATACGAGAGCCTAAGGTTATCCTCGATATGACAACCAGCGATCCTACTGAATCGATTGAATTGGGCGAATTCCTCAGAGAAAAAAACATAGACTACCTCGATTGTCCCATGACAGGGGGAGTCATTGGGGCAAGAACACGGAATCTGGTTTTGATGGTTGGTGGAGATGAAAAGGTTTTTCAGAAGTGTAAATATATCCTCGATGTGATTGCCAAGAAGATATTTTATATGGGGAAATTGGGCAGTGGACATAACATGAAGTTGGTCCACAATCAACTTTCGCACTCAACCTTTTTAGCGGCCTGTGAAGCGGCTACATTGGGGGTAAAACTGGGACTCCCTCTTGAAACCATGATTGAGGTGTTTAACTTCGGTAATGCCAGGAGCTATGCCACAGAGGTGAGATTCCCTCGGTTTATTCTGTCAGGGAGTTATGACGCCGGGGCCTCCTTTAAAACAATGCATAAGGATATCGGGCTTGTTATGAGGAAAACCGAAGAATTGAACTATGATTTTCCCATAACCAGGGCAACGTTTGATTACTGGGATTATCCCGTCAAACATGGCCAAGGTAAAAAGGACTATACGACCATTTTCAATATGATTGACCAAATATGTAAGAACGAAGATTGAATTGTATCCGTTTCAGGGTTTGTTCAAGCCGTAATGTGGACTTTTATCGTCAGCCAATTGAAAATTTTCTGCGTCCTTCCCGAGGAGGACATTTCCGTATGCAAGAATAGAAATTTTAAAAAAAAGTTGACAGGATAAATTTTTCCACATAGAATCGTGAAACTTTTAGGGTGAATGGCTCTGAAACACAGTAACGAAGCTGGTTAGAGCCAAGGCATCAATCTATTGGGGAGAGGAGGTGATAAATACCAAGCTCAAAAACCATTCTTGGAAGGAGGTAAGAGATATGAAGCGTGAAATTTGGTTGATAATGATTACCTTGTTGGTGTTTGCGATCACTTTGCTCCCGTTCACCACGGTTTCCGCGCAACAGATCAAGCTTAGTTTCGCCACGGCGCTTCCCGAAGGGGGTTCCGAGGCGATCGCAATGAAGTATTTTAAGAAAATTCTGGAGGAGCGGACCAAGGGTGAAATCCAGGTGAACCTCTTCCTTGGCGGCGTGCTCGGAAAGGAAAAAAGTGTTTTCGAACAGCTCACCGTTGGCGAGGTTCAGATGAACCTTGGCGGGGAAATCGTCGTAACGACCTACGCTCCCAAACTCTATATTTTTGGGGTTCCCTTTCTCTTTCCTGACCGCGATACCATCGGAAGACTTGTCAAAGGGGATCTCGGAAAACAAATGGCGGCGGAAGTTGTAAAAAAGTCCAACATCATGGTCGCGGGCTATTCGCTGAGGATGGGGCGGCAGCTGATTACCAAGGACAGGAAAGTGTTTGGTCCCGAGGATGTTAAGGGCCTCAAAATGAGGTTGCCCAACATTAAAAGCTGGCAAGTTGCCTGGAGGCGACTGGGAGCAATCCCCACTCCAATTCCGGCCGTAGAGATTTTTCACTCTCTGCAGACTGGCGTTGTGGAGGCTGCCGAGAACCCAGTATCACCCATGGTTGCCATGAGACAGTACGAGGTTACCAAATACCTCATGTTAACGGACCACCTTTACAGTTTCAGGGCCTGGTCGCTAAGCAAACGGTTTTACGACAGTCTGAAGCCCGAATTGCAGAAAACCCTGCTATCGTCCATTGAAGAGGCGGCAGACTATCTAACTTCTATAGAGAAGACGATCGATACGGAACTGCTGGTGAAGGCACAAAAGGCGGCGGATTGGCAGATCATTATCCCGGACCGAGAGGCATTTAAGAAAGCCGTTGTGCCAGCGGTGGAGGAGATTCGAAAGGATTGGGCCCCCGGCTTATACGAGAAGTATGTGAAGCAGTATGTGGAAGCTGTGAAGTGATCTTAGGAATCCCGGCTGGGCCGATCCCATATTGGCCCAGCCTGTCTTTATGGAGGTCTGTAAATACAAGTATGAAAATAATCAGCAAAATCCTGACTGTTTTTGCGACATCTACGTTCATCGTCATGTGCTCGGTGGTCTTTCTGGAGGTGATTTTCCGCCACTTCTTGTTAAAGCCATTGGTCTGGTCGGAGGAGCTCGCACGGATCATGCTGATCTGGACAGTATTTTCCGGTGCTGCTGCACTTCTCATCCGGGGAGAGCATATTGCGCTGGAATTCTTACTCGAGAAAGCAACCGGAAAGGTCGGAACATGCCTCCGAATCTTCAACTCCCTGATCGTGGCTATCTTTCTGGCGTGCATGGTGATTGGAAGCTATAGAATGATCCATATCACATGGGTAGTCCGCGCCGAGTCCGTTCCAATTATTCGAATGGCCTACCAGTATACCGTAGTCTTCGTGGGCGCGGTGGTCATGTTCCTTTTCACCTTAGGTTCCCTTTACCGAATTTTGAAGGATCTTTCAAAAAGGTGGGTATCGTAACGTGCTCGTAGTATTTGTCGGGGTATTAATCGTTCTCATGGTGATCGGGGTACCTGTTGCCTTCGCGCTCGGTTTTACCAATCTCGTTGCCTTGATCCTAGACCGGGGAATAGCCAATATTCCCTTCGATGTGATCGCCCAGCGTCTCGTCTATGCACTGGATAACTTTCCGGTGCTGGCCGTTCCCTTTTTTCTCCTGGCCGGGAAATTAATGAACGTGGGCGGCATCACGGATCGGATTTTCAACTTTGTTAACTGTCTCGTTGGATATGTGAGAGGAGGACTCGGTCATGTAAATGTTGTGGCTAGCATGATCTTTGCCGGGATGTCCGGCTCTGCCACTGCTGATGCCGCCGGTCTTGGTGTGGTGGAGATCCGCGCCATGAACAGGGCCGGATACGATTTGAACTTCAGCACCGGAATCACGGCGAGCTCCGCGATGATCGGTACCATTATCCCCCCCAGCATCCCTATGGTCCTCTATGCGGTTCTGGCAGAAGTGTCAGTTGCCGACCTTTTCATGGGTGGATTGATTCCCGGAGTCCTGATGGGCCTGAGCCTCATGGTCCTCGTTGCATACTTCTCCATTAAAAGGAACTATTCCAGGGGGAAATTGCCAGCCTGGCGGGAGCTGTTCTCCACCTTTCTAAAAGCCTCTCTGGCGCTTCTGACCCCGATTATCATTATCGGGGGAATATGGGGAGGAATCTTCACCCCCACAGAAGCTGGTGCTGTATCCGTTTTCTATGCAGTCTTCCTTGCCTGTATTCTCTACCGGGAGCTTTCTCCCACTAAATTACTGGAGACCGTGGTGGACACGATGCGAGATGTGGCAAAGATCCTCTTTATTCTGGCATGCGGGTCCTTTTACGGATGGCTTCTGATTCGCTTCAGGATACCCTATGTGTTGACCGAGTATATCATCTCCATCACCGCCAACCCTCTGGGCATATTGATTATCGTGAATATCTTCTTTCTTTTCGTGGGCTGCTTTTTGTCCACGGTGGTTTCCATAACCATTTTCACGCCGCTGATCATGCCGCTGATCAAGCAGGTCGGTATCGACCCCATCTATTTCGGTGTGATTATGGCATTCAACCTCACCTTGGGTAATATCACCCCGCCCTTTGGAATGGTTCTGTATGTGCTCGCCGGGGTCACCAGAACCCCTTTTCCGCGGGTTGTCCGGTCTGTCCTACCCTTCCTCCTCGCCCTCATTTGCGTTTTGGCTCTGGTCATTCTTTTTAAGCCGCTTTCGACCTATATTCCCTATAACCTGATGAGGAGATAGGCTTAAAGGGGGGAGTGGCGGCACCTAGTGAACGTTGAGCCTTATTGGGTAGTGGCCATGCTCTTCAACCAAGTCCGAAATTCTCTCGATACGTGAGATCATGCTGTCGGGCATCGCGTTATCGGAAATGCCCAGGATGAAGGCATCCCCTGGAGCCACCGATCTGAAGACATCCACCATAGAGGCCTCAAACTCCTCTTCCGGGAAATACTCCTCTAGAAGTACGGAAGGAACGCCTCCCCAAATGATGACCGATGTTCCGAGGAGCTCCCGGGCCTCTTTGAGGGTCACCTTGGCCATGGGTGCGGTAGCGAAGCATTCCAGCATATCGAAGCCCGCCGCCTTGAGGTGGGGCAGGATCCGGCTTGTGTCGTTGTCAGCGTGCATGGTCAGGGACTTGCCGTTCGCATGAAGAAGTTCGGAGAACTCCTGATAGTAGGGAGTGATGTACCGGGCAAAGTAATCCGGCGGCGTTAACTGGGTGGAGAGATGCCGACCGTGCAGTATGAGTTGGCCTGGCGATTCGGCGACAATTTTCCACATTTCTCTGTCTTTCTCGGTCATGAGCTCCAGAAGGCCCTCAACACGATCTTGGAATTCCTCAACCAGATGTATATACCCTGCCTCGTACCCCGCTAAGGTATTGAGCCAGAGGTGGAACGGACAGTCACCCGCATCCACCATAGGAAGCCCGTCATCACCGATTTCCCGGTCAAAAGCCTGGTATTCTCCATATGCGGGCTCGAAAACCGTATTCTCGACAACATACATCCAGGTGTCGTAATCCTCCGCGCTCTTGAGGGGATAATCAACGACAATCTTCGTCTCAAATCCGAGGCGCGCCTGTTCATCGCTTAGGCTCTTCACCGACCGCACCGTCCCTTTCGGGGTGATGTACTCGGTGATTGTGTTCGTCCCCTCGTCACGGACAATGACATCCATGTTTCTGTACTCCGTACGAAAGACTCTCGCTCCCCGGGCTGGGTTCCCGAGCCTCAACGTCCTTTCCACCTCCCGCAGCGTCATACCCTTGAACCGGTCTGGCAAACTGCCAAGTCGCTTATGGGCGTTGTACCAGATACCTAGGCGAGGAATCCACGGGATCTGATCGGGACTCCCGCCCTCTAAAATGGCCAAAAGGCGTTCCCTGTTCGTCATAAATGGCCTACCTCCGGGTTTACTATGGGGAATTTTAAAAGGTAACAGCTCATTAGCTGATATCAAAAATAATGATTTGACGCTCAGACCCCTCAGGATTGTTAAAATAAGCCTCGCCCAATGTCAAGAATAAAGATTGACCTCTATGCCATTCGACTTCAAACCTGATCTCAGGCCGCCAACATATGCAACCTGCAAATGTATTACCCATGAGATTATCACAGCTAGCGAAAACTCCTCATCGTCTTTTCCCCTAATTGGGCAAGGTTGTTTATGAGCGCCAAAGATGGTATTAACTCAATAGCTTGAGTTCTATTCTCCATGGCTTTGACTCCAAGGGAAATCGGCTGAGAGGTCCAAATGGTATCGCGAACTGATGAAATACCGAATAATCTCGTTCTGAAATTATCTAAGGTGCTTTTCAGAGTGACCAGCAAAATCGGCCAAACCTCCAGTTCAGATTAGTCAATATGGAGGAGGTATGACACTATGAGTCCTGAACTCGAACGGAGAGTTTTTAGAGACTTAAGTTACGGCCTTTATATCGTGACTTCCCGGGATGGAGACCGGTTAAATGGCCAGATCGTCAACACAGTCATTCAGGTTACTTCTGACCCGGCAAGAGTGGCGGTGATAATCAACAAGAAAAATCTGACCCACGAGTACATCTCGAAAAGTAAGGTATTTGCAGCATCCGTGTTGGAGGAATCCGCTCCCATGACGTTTTTCGGACCTTTTGGCTTCAGGTCAGGGAGAGACATCGACAAGCTCTCCAAGGTAGAGTTCAAAGAGGGAGTCACCGGCTGTCCTCTGGTGACTGAACACGCCCTTTCCGTGCTGGAAGCGAAGGTCATTGACCAAATCGACCTGGGAACTCACACAGTTTTTATCGGGGATGCTGTCAATGCTGAGCTCTTAAAGGAGGGGCGGCCGCTTACCTACCGATATTATCATGAGCACCTGAAGGGCAAGCCTTCCAAAAACGCCCCAACGTATAACGCGACCGATAAGATTGAGCCTCAAGATTATCCAACTCCCGAGCGGGATTGATTTGCTGATCGTCTGAAAGACTGTTGAGGAATCAGCTCTTGCATTGTGACACTCTCACCGTTGCCTTTGTATCCGCCTGAGCGCACGGCTCACCGCACCATGATGAGAGGTCATTCCACATAAGGAACTGAACGGAAGCAAGTGTTCCATCATAAGACCTGAAGATCTCCCGCACAAACCTGATAAATCTCCGCCGTTCCCTCAATCCATAAATATGTCAAAAAAAGGCTTGCCCCCTTGACGTGTCAGGCGGTCAACCTCTTGCTGTGTCAAATGGTGAGGCCCGCCCTTTTCTTTCCTCAGATTTCCCTGACCGTGTCGGTCTCAATTTCCCGATTATTGCTCCGACGCACACATATAACAGAACATTCAAAAAGCCTGTTATCGTGCCCCGCGTATAGCTCGTAATAAATACTATGCTGCCATCTGGTAATGTGAAGTGTCGACCTGGAAAAATGAGACGGAATAATGATGAGACCGGATTAACAATATAGTTAATCCCACTGAGGGAAATATAGGCCAAGTGAGAATTAGATAAAGACGTGCTTACCACAAGGTTATTGTAAATCAGTATTATCAAAGTTCCGAGCACGTGAGCCAAAACCCCGATTCTGGCATATTTCAGCCAACCTGTGCCTTGTGGAAAGTACTTATTCGGTCTGAGGAGTAACACAAAACCGAGCCAGAAGAAAAAGTCGTATGGAACCCTTCCACCGCTCAGGGAGGGGGCCATAAATCCCGCGACAAAAAGGATTAGTCCGAAGATATTGACCATTCCTTTGCTCCTTGATCTGTCTCCAATGTTGGGGCCTGCCCCAAATCCCCTTTTCATTATTTATCTTGTTTTGAAAGTAAATCTATACGGTACCGCTGGATTTCCGGCTTCGTCCCTGAAATACTTGAAATTTACCGTATTTATCCAGATAGCGTACTCCTTGTTTGGCTCCAATCTCACTGGTAGCACATTCTTTGTGTTATTTTCGGTGTAGTACGGTTGGCCCGTCATTTGGGGAAACGTATGCTTCTTCTCATAACACCACGACCAACTTCTATCCATCATCCGTTCATTGAAAGTTACGGAGATCTCTTCTATTGATGCATCGACATTACTCACTCCATTTTGAGGGTATGTACCAACGACTTTTGGTGGCACGTTATCCTCTGCGCCCCACCCAGAGAGCAATAGCAAGAGTAATGTGATGATTACTGTTGCCATTGTAAACAGATATTTTCTAATCATATTTAACACTTACTCTCCGTCCTCTTAAAGACGATTGGATTTTCTCAAAATGAGAAGTACAAGATGACCAAATACAAACCCACCAATGTGGGCATACCAGGCGACTCCGGGAACTTTCAGGGAAGCATTCAGCATTTGTAATCCGAAGAACCAAACGCCCAGATAGAACCAGATGGGTAAATTCAGCGCAATCGGTCGAAAATAAATCAAGGTAAAGATCTTTATCCTTGACTTCGGGTACAGGAGAAGGTATGCGCCCAGAATACCCGAAACGGCGCCACTGGCGCCCAGGACCGGAATCTCAGGACGACTGGTGAAAAAGGCGTAAGCCAAACCTGCAAAAATCCCACAGCTGAAATAGAAAAGAACGTACTTAAGCATTCCGACCCTATCCTCGATGTTATCGCCGAAAATCCAGAGGAAGTACATATTACCGAGAAGATGCAGAGGACCTCCGTGCATAAACATTGAGGTGAAAAGGGTATACGTACTTTCCGAAGGATAATTCACAACATCCTGGGGCACCATGAGAAGAAATCGTGCCCGATCCGGGGAGTAGTGGGACCAGATGAATACTATGATATTAAGCAGAATTATGAGGAGGGTGACCAGGGGAAAATGTCTCCTCGGATTTTCGTCCTCCATTAAGCCTAGGAGGGATTTCCAGATAGGCCCGACCGAAAGCGTTTCCTCTACCTGCCGGGAACCACTGTAGACCGTCAACCTTTCTGATGGCCCGGCTTGAGGATACCACTGTCGAAGAGCGTTCATCTGAGATAGCTTTACCCACATTCCACCGCAATTGAGGCATTTCAGCACCCTGATTCCGGAAGAACCTATTGTGAAAGGTGCGACCAACTGGTTGCATTTTGGGCAAAATCCATCCTCTTGAATTCGGCTATTATCGCTCAGTTTACTCAGTCGAGGTTCTCCTGACTCTCCTTCGTATTTGCCTTTCGTTGATTTCCGTAAGAAATCAGCCAGCTCGTTTCCCTCAAACCATGCGCCGACGGAGTTGGAGCAAGAATCAATTTCAACGCCATAGACCCTTATTTTCACGAGCGGGTTTCTGCAAATCGGACATTGCATTGAATTCCCACCTCACACCTTGAGCAGACCTTTTTCTTTTTCTTCCTGGATTTGGCACATGCTTTGTTGAAAGACAGAGATGATTGCTCTGTGGTAGGGGCAAAACAAGCCCGAGCGCCCTTTGTTAAGTGGTGGAACCTGAGCCCCCTCCCCCAATCGTGAAATATTCTTTGCAGCTGGGGCAGCCAAATCTCATTCCAGTCGACACTTTCACAGGTCCAAGAAGATGGACGGGGTTTTTCTCTTTCTCCCAACACCGAGGGCAAAAGGGAATTGGATCATCCTCCTGGAAGTAGAAGGGTTTCTTGAACTGCATTTTCTTTATGAGTGTTAACGTTTTTTCTGACTCCTTACTCACCTCCTCCAAAGAATGTATTTGAGTGATCAGGGCGAGAATGTGGCCTTCAAGGTCAAGTATCTTTTGATTGAGCTCGTCATCATTATATTTCTTGGCGAGCTCCGCGATTTCTTTGACATTCTCCACGATACCCATTGTTTCACTCTCCCAGTATTTTCCTAAGTGAACCTTACAGCATGTCAACATCCCAAAGAAAACCCAACAGGCAAGCCCGATCCGGTAAGGGCTTCGAGGGATAAATTGTGGCAAAGGGTCGAGCACAAGAAATGCGGCCACAACGATCAGTACCGGTGTAAGTGTTGCCGATCACTATTGATCGTTTACATTCCACGGTTATCGGTACTCCAGCCGTCTGACGTGGGTTTTGCATATCCTATGCCAAAAGGTATTACCTGCAACCAGTTGAAATTATTATTAAATCTGAATACGTTGCTGTTAAATCCGATAAAATGCTGATAAAATTTGCGAATCCGGCGAAAAATTTTCACAGTGTTTAATTCAGGGTACGTCCAAGACTTTGCCTGGCAAAGCAAAGGAAGTTGTAAGGAGTGACATTATTCTTTTTTTCGCAGGGAATGACATTTATTCAAGCTACTCAACAACGTCAACTGTTATCAAATTATCAAAAGGGTTGCCCCCACTCCCCTCGCGTTTTCTCGTATATCTTCGTAATCTTCCTGGATCCCCTCTATTTTCTTGAATTTGGCCGAATATTTGGGTTTCATGACCGCTTCAGAAATTTCAGATTTAAAAATCTCATCAGATGTTCGAGTTCCTTGAAAAATCTCTTACTATCTGATGATTTCAGAGACCGAGCCGAGATGAACTCAAAAGGGCAGCCACAATTTGGGGGGAACTGCCTAAAAAGGAAGGCAAACCCGTCTATTGGCTTCAATAGTTACCCTCAGATGGATCTTTTGAAGATTGGGAAATTATTTTACGGTCACACAACTGCACTCAGCCAAATGACACACTTTGTTAGAAACACTTCCGAGCATGAGCATTTCGAGCTTGCCCGCTCCACGGCTTCCCATGACAATCATATCAACGCTCTCTTTCCTGGCGAATTCCATAATCTGTTCCGCCGGATGGCCTTTAAGCAAAGCTGACTGATAACGCTCGACGCCCTTCTTCTTGACCACCCGTTCGGCCTCCTCAATGATCTTTTTGGCCTGCCCTTCATGGATATCCTCCCATTGCTGGAGAAGGCCTCCGTCTATTTCGGGCATACTCCTCAGTGGAGTGAGTACGTGGATAAGATAGACCGTGGCTTTGTACTTCGTGGCAAGATCGGAAGCAAACTCTACGGCTTTTCCTGCATGGTCCGATCCATCTGTTGCAACAAGGATTTTTTTTATCATAAGCTCATACTCTCCTTTCCTGAAATTTCCACCTGCGGCCCAAAAAGCTCGTGCAAGCCTCCGAAAAAGTGATCAGCGTATTGAAGTGAATCTTCTCTGATAACCCGCGAGAGTCATCGGGTTGCTGAGGACCGTTCAATTGTTAAATTCAGATTGCTAGAGTTGTGGCCGGTAGTTTCATGTCCAATAGATGCGGCCTCGTGAATTCAATGGCCTAGTATGTTTTCCTACAGAGACGCATGCCGACATTGAAGTAAGTCATGTCCTCTTCTTTATCACCTCCCCTCTGAGGACTCAGAATGACCACAGAGCCGGGATGAGCAACACCGCTAATCCCCAGAATATC
>JABAOC010015822.1_pt1 | contig 33245 bp, 24 predicted proteins | sample 7062161 | NCBI WGS metagenome assembly JABAOC01 (sample SAMN14538625, study PRJNA623070) | marine sediment metagenome | biome: marine biome [ENVO:00000428]; feature: marine pelagic biome [ENVO:01000023]; material: deep marine sediment [ENVO:00002113] | place: India: Gulf of Khambhat ... | reverse complement strand
GATCGCATTGGACAAGAACTTGCGGCCCGTGCGGGCTGGGACCCCAAGGGCATTGCCACCTTTCTTGAGACGCTGGGGCGGGAGGAGGCGCTTCGTTCCGGAGAACCGCCTCGAGTCAGCTTCTTTGCCACTCACCCCTCAACGCCCGACCGTGTCACGCGAACGACCCGTCACGCCACAGGGCTTACACCCTCGTTGGTGGAACCGATCGCTAGGGATCGGGCTGATCTGCTGGCACGGCTCGATGGCCTTCTGGTCGGTAACAGTCCTGCTGAGGGCGTATTCTTTGAAAACCAGTTCCTCCAGCCAGACCTCGATTTCACGCTCCATTTCCCACCAAAATGGGATACGGTGAACGCACCCAATCTCGTGGCGGCGAAAGCCCCTGATGAGGATGTGCTGGTGCTGGTCCAACTCGTCGGGCAAGGAGATGATCCGTTCCAAGTGGCCCGTGCAGTGGAGGAAAAGGCCAAAGTCAGACTCTTGGAGAACGCCCAGTTGATCCAGATCAACGGGCTCCGGGCAGTTCGCAGCGCGACGATAGTTCGCGGCTCCAAGGGCAAGATGGGACTCGACCTGACCTGGATCGCCCACCGAAGTCTCGTCTACCAAATCACGGGGGTGAGTGCGTCAAAAAAATTTAACAATTACAGTAAGGCCTTCTTCGATGTGACCGGGAGTTTTCGACCGCTCTCGGAAGCTGAGCGTTCTGAGATCAAAGAGGCCCGTTTACGCATCGTCCGTGCACAAGATGGTGAGGTGTTGGAGAAGCTCATTGGGCGCACCAACGGAGTCTGGACGCCGGCCGAGACTGCCGTCGCAAACGCGATCGAGGCGAATACACGTCTGGACGAGGGCCAGCTCATTAAACTTCCGGTTCCTCAGGCCTACGTTCCATCCAGGTAGCCGATCACATCCTCGGACTGAGCCGATATATCCGCTCAATCCCATCCTTTCTAGTGATCCCCTTGTTCGATTGGTGTTGTTGGCAGGACTACCGCCCAGAAGATTGCGAAATGTGGATTCCCACGAGTCTGGCAATGAGGACGGCGAGATAAAGCTGGCCGATAATTGCCTCGAGGAGTGAAATTGACCGGGCCGGAGCAGTTAGAGGGGTGATATCGCCATAACCCAGGGTCGTCTGCGTGACAAAGCTATAATAGGTGAAATTGGCGACTTCTGTCGTCTGACCCTCCACCAAACGAAAGGACCCCGGTTGAAGGGCCTCAATGACAGAAAATACAAAAGCCCAGATTAATCCGATGAAGATGTAACCGCAAACCGCCGCCATGATGACATCAGCGGTGACCTCTCTCTCACTGAAAAGGTAAGATAGGAGGTTGATCGTGACATAGACAAAGAAAACGATCATGAAGCTGTTCCCCACCAGAGGGAGGGAACTCGTCTGTACGAAGTGCGTCGACCAGCGTGTAACAAACGCAGCGATACCCAGCAATAAGCCGATGATGAAGAGGTATTTCTTTCGGCTGACCGCATAGGCGCCCGAAATCAGGATGAAGGAGAAGAATACTTCGAGGAGGATTCCGATTCCAATGTACCCTTCGAGAAAAGGGCGCACGACAAACAAGAGCAATATAGAGATGAGCAGAAAGAGAAATCGCCCGATACGAACCTGGATGAATGGGAAATGGAACTCCTTTGTCATGGCATTGCCTTCTTCCTGTGAGATGGCCGGAGCTGTGTTCTTTCTATCCCAAGTTCCATTCACTCTCGCCGTGGCGGAGTAAAATCAGCCGCTTCACATTCCTTGCTCCTTTCCACATTCTATATGAAACTACGAATTTATCGCAACTGAGATCCCGGATGGTAGGGGTACGGCCTCAGTCGTCAGCTAAGAGGAAGCGGGAATCACGCTTTCCATTGCATTTTCCGCGGTATCTCTGCTATAAAATTCATGAGATCCATTTCCGAGGGAAAAGAATGGTCGTCCACGGACTCGCCGGAAAACCAGCTCCGAGATCACTCCTCGTCAACGTTCCCAGGCTCATCTCCGCCTACTACTCCCGGAAACCGGACGTTTCGTATCCGGATCAGCGGGTCGTTTTCGGCACTTCGGGCCACAGGGGGTCATCTTTGAGAAACAGCTTCAATGAGGCCCATGTCCTTGCCATCAGCCAGGCCATATTTGAATACAGGTCATCAAAAGGCATCACCGGCCCATTATTCATTGGCATGGATACCCATGCCCTTTCAGAGCCGGCGCAGGCCACCGCCCTGGAATTCTTTGCTGCCTATGGCGTCGCCGTCATGATTCAGAAAGACTTGGGATACACACCCACACCGGTCATCTCACACGCCATTCTGACCCATAATGCGGGCAGAAAAGATGGCCTTGCAGACGGTATCGTTATCACACCCTCACACAATCCGCCTGAGGATGGGGGGTTCAAGTACAATCCACCCGAAGGTGGACCGGCCTCTCCTGAAACGACAAAGACCATCGAAGACAGGGCCAACGAGCTTCTTCAAAGCGGGATCAAAGACCTAAAACGAATACCCTTTGAACGGGCCCTGAAAGCGGACACCATCAAGGAGTATGACTACATCACCCCGTACGTTGAAGATCTCAAGGGCATCATCGACATGGAGGTTATTGCAAGGGAGGGGCTGAAGATTGGTGTGGATCCTCTTGGAGGATCCTCCATTCACTTCTGGGATCCTATTGCTGAGCGCTACGGGCTTTCCCTTGATGTGGTAAACAGGTCAGTAGATCCCACATTCTCCTTTATGACCGTTGACAAAGACGGGAAAATCCGTATGGACTGCTCTTCCCCCTATGCCATGGCGAGCCTCATCGATTTAAAGGACAGATTTGATGTGGCCTTTGGTAATGATACGGACACGGATCGTCACGGCATTGTTACCAAAGGCGCAGGGCTAATCAATCCGAACCACTATTTGACCGCGGCCATCTGGTATCTCTTCCAGCACAGGCCCGGCTGGAGAAAGGACGCCGCAGTAGGTAAAACGGTGGTCTCCAGTTCCATGATTGACCGAGTCGCCGCTCATCTGAAACGAAAGCTTTCAGAAGTTCCCGTAGGCTTTAAATGGTTCGTGGATGGCCTTATCGACGGGTCTTGCGGATTCGGGGGCGAAGAGAGCGCCGGTGCAGCCTTCTTGAGGAAAAACGGGAAGGTTTGGACGACGGACAAGGACGGAATCATCATGGATCTCCTCGCTGCCGAGATCACCGCCAAGACCGGCAAGGACCCGGCCGAGATCTACAAAGAGCTCGAAGAGAAATTCGGTAGGCCTTCCTATGAGCGCATCGACGCGTCCGCCACACCAGAGGAGAAGGCAGCACTCAAGAAACTTTCTTCCGAAATGGTCACCGCAAAAGAACTCGCAGGAGATCCCATCATCGAGAAACTCACTCACGCACCAGGCAATGGAGAGCCCATTGGAGGCCTGAAGGTGGTCACCGAAAACGGATGGTTCGCCGCACGTCCCTCTGGCACGGAGGACATCACCAAGATCTACGCTGAAAGCTTTAAAGGGAAAAGGCATTTGCAGAGGATTCAGGAAGAGGCTCAGGCCATAGTCAACGCCGCGTTCGCCCAATTCGGGGTATGAGAGGGCAGAGTGAACAAGGTCTTAGAGCGTTTCGAGAACAAGAATTCCACATTGATTACTCTGCGGACACCTTGCGCACTTTGGATTCTCAAGAGCTATGGTTCGATGTTTTTCTCCATCTCAGCGTACGGTTTTAACCAAATAACGTCGTAAGGCTGCAAGGTGATAGACAATTTTCTATTCTCGGCCACCCATTCCTTTTCACCTATAAGATCATACCAACGCGTTTCACCAACATTAACCTCAAAGAGGGGGATCTCAATACTACAAACCCGGTTGGTAACGTTGGTTATGGCCAAAATATGCTGATCCCCCTCGGGGGATGTTCTCAAAACCGTAAAGACATCGGGTGAGATCATTAGGACGTGTTGATTCCCATGAGGGTGAAAGGCCCGTTGCCCTGTGCGAATGAGATGGATTCCGCGCTCTTCTCGGCGGATGTTCGAGATTTTGGAGTCGGGGTCTTTAAGGCCTTCGGCAACGGCCTTGCTGTCAATCATCCCACGATTGACATCCCTTTTGATTCCGGTTTTCCGGACGAGTTCATGGTCGTTGGGAGTTCCAATTACGCCGTGAGCATAAACACCCGGCACACCTTGAAGAACGAGACCAATGCTCCTTGAGGCAATATACCGCTTGACCTGGAAAGCGATATTCTCCTGGGTATCATCTGGGTTAATGGCACTCCACCAGGTTGTGTTGATTTCATAGGGCTCTTCGGTACGATCCTCTGTCATCTTGTAGGAGATGTGAGCACCACGTTCGATTGCCCCTTGAATGATAAAATCGAGATCTTCCTTTGAAAGGATGCCTTTTACCCCCATCAGTCCGATTCCGTCGTGGGTGTCGAGAATGTTGAAGAACGTGGCAACATCAGAATCGACCTTCAGATTCTCTGCCCATGAGGAGAGAATGGTCGTATCTTGTCTATAGAACGTATGTAGGACTAGCGGAGATAGACCGAAGTTGTAGACCATGTGCGCCTCATCGTAACCATTACCGAAATAGGAGACGTTGTCTGCGTGAGGGACATTGGTCTCCGTGATCAGGGCAACACCAGGGGCAACAACATCCATAACGTCGCGCAGGAGTTTTACAATTTCATGGGTCTGCTGCAAGTGCACGCATTCTGTTCCCGGTTCTGCCCATATATAGGTAACGGCATCCAAGCGAAGAATGTCTGCCCCACGACGCACATACAGTAAAAGCCCTTGGATCACCATCATGAGGACTGCAGGGTTTCGGTAATTGAGATCGATTTGATCATCGGAGAACGTAGTCCAGACGTATCTTGGACCGTCGATTGTATCGAACTTTGTGAGGATGTCCGAGGTTCTAGGCCGAAATATTTTGCTCCGCTGATCGGCAGTCAACTCATCTGGGGAGGTGTAAAAAATGAAGAAATCTCTATAGTCCGAATTCCCATCTAAGAATTCCCTAAACATTTGACTCCTAGACGAGCAATGGTTGAGGACCCCATCAAACATCAGATTGTAGCGACCGCTCATATCCTCGATATCTTCCCACGTTCCCAGTTTCGGATCTACGCGGCTAAAGTCGATGATTGCAAATCCTTTGTCTGAGGAGTAGGGGAAGAAAGGAAGGATGTGCAGAGTACTGATTGCGCCACGGTTGTAAGTGTTCACGAACTTGTGTAATGTGGCAAGAGGGGAACGCTCTTGACCACGAATGAGATCACCATAGGTGATAAGAACCATTTCCTTTTCCGTAAAGCGCTCTCTGGGATCAAAATGCTTTTCTGCATCGATCATCTCCTGGGGTTTATGGGCATAGTGAACTTTGAGGATACGTTCCAACTCGGGCATGTATGCCTTTGCTTGGGCGTCACCATAAAGGAAGCGGAGGCGTCCGAACATCCGTTCGCGGGCCTTTGATGAAATCTTGAAAAGGGGTTTTGTGTAATCCGGGTCATGGTTGTAGCGAAGTCCTGTGATTCTACCGGATTTCTGAGCATCGGAGTTTTTTGCCTGTTTCACAGAACGCACCCCTTACATGACTTCTCTTCAGATTTTAGATTTTCTTACGCTCTGAATTCCCGCATTCGAGGTGTGGTCGTGGTTCGTTTGTGACCCGAACCCTCTATTCATTGGCTAGATACGCGGCTGAGGTCGATGAGTTCCATGCGATTATTGGCCTCAGGATGTTTCGATGAAGGTCCTTCCGTGAGAACTACAAGATCTCCCTCCACTCCGTGCGATCGCAGCCAGTCTCGGACGAAGGCATTCCAGTCCTCCGGATGATCAGGCTCATGTACCGGGTAGACCCCATAGGAAAATTGAAGCCCCTGACAGGTCGCCTCCTGTGGGCTCACGGCCGCTACCCACACGGGAAGCCTGAAGCGAGCGATGCTTCTCGCCGTTGAACCGCTCCGGGTAGGAACGACCACCAGTGCCGGAGAGATGTGTTCCAGGATGGTCTCGACGCTCAAGGCGATCAGATCCGTAAGGCCGATTCTCCCTTCACGGCTGTGTTGCTTCACATCCTCTCGGACGGGATAGTCCGTGCGACGTGGCTCAATGGCCGCGGCGATCTTGGCCAGCATGGCCACGGCATCCACGGGATACTTCCCCATGGCTGACTCCCCGGAAAGCATGACGCAATCCGTGCCGTCGATGATGGCGTTCGCCACATCCGTTGACTCTGCACGAGTGGGGCGCCGGTAATCGGTCATGGACTCCAACATCTGTGTGGCCGTAATCACCGGCTTGCCCAGCAGATTTGCCTGCCGCATGAGGCGTTTCTGAACGACGGCGATTTCCTCGATGGGTATCTCCACGCCGAGATCGCCCCGGGCGATCATGATGCCGTCGGCGGCTTCCAGGATGCTATCCATGTGCTTGAGGGCTCCCGCACGTTCGATCTTGGCGATAATGAATGGATTGTAACCCAAAGCTGTTGCGGCATCCCGGACCGCGACAATATCCGCCCCCGACTCCACGAAGGATTGGCTCACCGCATCGATGCCATTTTCCGCGGCGAATTTCAGACATTCGTGGTCGCGATCGGTGAAGGCACTAATGCCGAGGTCAACGCCGGGTAAGTTAAGGCCTTTCCGAGAACGTAATTCACCGCCGACCACAACCTTGCACTGGACATCGGTGCCCTCCGCCTTCAACGCTTCGAGCTGGATGAATCCGTCATTGAGGTAAAGGGTATCCCCTTGTTTCACGGCCTGCGGCAGGCGAGCAAAGCTCACCGAGACCCGCTCGCTGTCACCGACGATGTCCTCGGTTGTCATGGTCAATGCATCCCCAGGCTTCAACTCGATGGGTTCCTGGGCCAATTCGCCGATGCGCATTTTGGGACCGGGTAGGTCGGCCATAATTGCCACACGGCGCCCAGTGTTACGGGCGGCAGCACGGAGATTTTCAATCCTCTTTTTGTGACCCGGGAAATCGCCGTGAGAGAAGTTGAGACGTGCCACGTTCATCCCCGCCCGGATCATCTGTTCCATAACCTCGGGAGACTCGGACGCCGGTCCGATGGTGCAAACGATCTTGGTCTTGTTGGCTGGAAGTGCCATGAATTCATCCATTCCTAGTTATTAATTGGTTTGACGCGAAACCACTCGGCTCGTCTCAATTCGTACATCTTCTGGATGGATAGTTCGCTTCCTAAGCCTTGAAAAGAGTGGTGCCAACTCCTCTCAACTCCTCAACCGCCTGTTTCACTCGTTCGGCCATCGATGCTTCCGCTGACTTCAGATAGGACCGAGGGTCATAGGTCTTCTTATCTCCAACCTCCCCATCGACTCTGAGAACGCCGTCATAGTGCTTGAGCATATGATCAGCAATGGGCCGAGTGAAGGCATATTGCGTATCCGTATCAATATTCATCTTCACCACACCGTACTCAAGCGTCTCCCGAATCTCATCAAGGGAGGACCCGGATCCTCCATGGAACACTAGATAGAAACGGCCCTCCTCGCCGAATACCTTCTCCAACGCCTCCTGACCGTCCTTCAGAATTGGAGGTCTCAGTTTGACATGACCGGGCTTGTAGACACCGTGAACATTCCCAAAAGTCGCCGCTACCATGTAGCGCGCCCCTTTCACTGCATTGAGGCGGCGGGCGACCTCAAGCATGTCCTCGGGAGTGGTATAGAGCTTTTCAGCGGCAGCGCCTTCGCCGCCAGCCCCTTCCTCCTCGCCACCCACAACACCACACTCCACCTCCAGAATGATCTCATTCTTTTGACAACGCTCGAGAAGAGGAACGGCAATGTCAAGGTTTTCCTTCAATGGAAGCGCGCTTCCATCGAACATGTGGCTGTTGAAGAGATTCGGCTTTCCGGCCGCGCGGCGCCTTTCGGTTTCCTCAATGAGGGGAATGACATATTTATCGAGTACATCCGCCTGGCAATGGTCCGTGTGCAAAGTAACGTAGATATCATAGCGCTCCGCAACGCGATGCACGTGTTCGGCAATCGACACGGCGCCTAGAGCCATGTCCTTGACAGAGGAGCCCGAGGCAAAGGCGCCTCCGCCGGTGGAAACCTGGATAATGCCATCACTCCTGCTCTCAGCCAGGCCTTTCAGAACGGCATTGGCCGTTGGAAGGGAGGTGACATTAATAGCGGGGTAGGCAAAGTGTTTTTGCCGTGCTCTATCGAGCATTTTGCAATAGGTTTCATAATCAGCAACCGGCATATTACTCTCCTTCGTGGTCAAGCATTCTGTGTAATCACTTGACTGTTCACGGGTCATCCGCGCAAATGAACAACCATGTTGGACACGGAATCAACACCCCAAGCTCCCAAACCTGAAATCCAAAATCTGAAATCTAAGATTATTTCCTCTTCGTCTGATCCACAACGGCCTGAGTGGCCCTCTTCAACGCCTCGGGGTCTCCCAGGTAGTAGTGGCGGATCGGTTGCAGATCATCCTTAAGCTCATAAACCAATGGGACTCCCGTGGGAATGTTCACTTCGGCAATCTTATCGTCAGGAATCTGGTCAACGTACTTCATCAGGCCCCGCAGGGTATTGCCGTGAGCGCAGATGAGCGCACGCTTTCCCGCTCGGATCATCGGGGCGATGATCTCCTTTGCATACGGCAAGAGGCTCTCGATGGTATCCTTTAAACATTCCGTCAGGGGCAGTTCCTGGGCGGGAATATGGGCATAGCGTGGATCATGGCCCGGAAAGCGCGGATCTTTACGGGTGATAGAAGGGGGCGGCGAATCGAAGCTGCGCCGCCACAGGTTGGTCTTCTCAGGCCCATTGCGTTCAGCGGTTTCCGCCTTGTTGAGCCCCTGGAGAGCTCCGTAGTGCCGCTCGTTGAGTCGCCAGCTGCGGTGTACCGGAATCCACATGAGATCCATCTCTTCGAGCAGGACCCACAGGGTCTTAATTGCTCGTTTGAGTACCGACGTGTACGCAACGTCGAAAACGTACCCATCCTTCTTGAGTACGCGGCCGGCCTCGATGGCCTCCTGTACTCCCTTTTCGTCCAGCTCAACATCCGTCCATCCCGTAAAACGGTTTTCCCTGTTCCATGCACTCTCTCCGCGGCGTGGTAATACAACCTTTTTCATATTTCTCTCCTTTTCGGAGGCGGGGTATCGGAGTTTGAAGTATTGGAATATCAGCCTAGAAGCGTACCGGCCGAACGAAGGCGTTCTTTCCCGCATACTGGGCCTCACTCCCCAGGTCCTCCTCGATCCGCAACAACTGGTTATACTTTTCGACCCGCTCACCCCGAGCGGGAGCGCCGGTTTTCAGGTGCCCGGTATCCAAAGCCACCGTCATATCGGCGATAAAGCTGTCCACCGTCTCGCCGCTGCGATGCGAGACAAAGGCCGCCCAGCCCGCCCGCTGACACATCCTCACCGCTTCTATAGTCTCGGTCAGGGTACCGATCTGATTGAGCTTGATCAGGGCGGCATTGGCTGTATTCTCGCGAATGCCCCGAGCAATATACTCCACGTTGGTGACGAAGAGGTCGTCCCCCACTAGCTCTATCGCATCTCCCAAACGCTGGTTAAGGATTCTCCAGCCGTCCCAGTCGTCTTCTGCCAAGCCATCCTCTATCGAACAGATGGGATAGGCGGCGATGAGCTTCTCGAAGTAGTCCACCATATCCTCGGCGCTACAGGTGCGCCTTTCAGTGCGTAGGTTGTATTTCCCATCCTCGAAAAATTCGCTGGATGCGGGATCGAGGGCAATGCCCACGTCGGGTCCCGACTTGAGGCCGGCTTTTTCGATACCCTTGACGATAAATTCCAGTGGTTCCTCGTTGGAGGACACATTGGGTGCAAAGCCGCCCTCGTCCCCGACACCCACATGATGACCCGCGTCCATCAGAACCGAGCGAAGAGCCTGATAGATCTCGCTGGCCCATTGCATCGATTCCCGGAAGCTCTTCGCTCCATACGGCGCAACCATGTACTCCTGAAAATCTGAACCCTGCCAGCGGGCGTGCACCCCGCCGTTCATGATATTTAACATGGGTACGGGGAGTCGCACAGTGCCGGTACCGCCGAGATACCGATACAAGGGGAGGCCGAACGCAAGCGCTGCCGCCCGCGCCACGGCGAGAGAAACGCCCAACATCGCATTGGCCCCAAGCTTGGCCTTGTTGGGCGTGCCGTCCAGCTCGAGGAGCGCCTTATCGACGGAAACCTGGTGGGACGCATCACAGCCTTTGAGGGTTTCATTGATAAGGCTGTTGACGTTATCCACCGCCTTGAGGACGCCCTTACCGCCAAAGCGCCTTTTGTCACCGTCGCGGAGTTCCAAAGCCTCACGAGTGCCGGTAGAAGCCCCGGACGGTACCCCCGCCCGGGCCGTTGCCCCGCAGGCCAAGGTTACTTCGACTTCGACGGTGGGATTACCCCGACTGTCCAGAATTTCTCGTCCTACCACCTTTGTGATTTCTGTTCCCTTTTCACTAGACATCTCTCTTTACCCCTATCATAGATCCAGAAGGCTCCCCGTATGAGGGAAATGCCAAATACCAAAGTTCAAAAATCAAATATCCGACCATAACTTGAATACTCGCTGAGATTCTTGGCGGTCAGTAACCAACCTCGCTCGCTGCTTCCCTCAGGATCCCCGCGCTTTTGTGTAGTGCGGCGTCCTCGTCCTTGGACAGCGATGGATGGAGCGTTTCCAAAACGCCCTTCGCTCCCACCACCCGAGGGAGGGAAAGGCTCACTCCGTCAATGCCTTCATAATCATGGGTGACGATAGAAACCGTCAGGACCGCACGCTCGTCATCCCGGATGGCCCGGACGATGCGAGCGATCCCGGCTCCGATCCCGTGGTAAGTCGCCCCTTTCCCCTCGATAATCCGGTAAGCAGCTTTCCGAACGCCGTCATTGATGCCGGATTTGGCCTTTGTCGTAATGGGCTGGCCAACCTGCTCAGCAAATTCCGTGAGGGGCACACCGCCCACCTTGGCGCTTAACCAAACCAGCACTCCCGAATCCCCGTGCTCTCCCAGCACCTAGGCATGAACCGATTGCGGTGCAACACCGAGGTGCTCTCCCAGGAGTGCACGAAATCGGGCCGTGTCGAGAATGGTCCCGGATCCAATGACTTGTCCAGGCTCGAGCTTGGAGATCCTCGTAACGATTTGGTTTATCACATCCACCGGGTTGGAGACCACCAACAGGGCGGCCTCCGGTGCGTGTTCGAGCACCTGAGGAATAACCTGCTTGAAAACCTTCACGCTGCGCTCTAGGAGCTGAAGCCGGGTCTCCCCTTCCTGTTTGACCCACCCCACAGGCAAGGACGACGATACCCGCGCCTTTGAGTTGAGGATAGTCTCCAGCCGAAACCCGCACGGGTGAGCCAAAAGGGGTTGCATGGAGAATATCCTCAGCCCGGGCACGCGAGAGATTCGCATTGAGGTCAATCAGAACCAACTCGGTTGGTCGACCCATCAGTGCCATAGCGTATGCCCCTGTACTCCCAACGAATCCACATCCCACAGCACCAACTTTCATAGCCTATCTCCCTTGTGAACTTCCTTCGTTAAAGAAAGGACGACAATGAGTGATATATTCGCGAATTAATATATCAATGCCTAACTAATGAAAACAATATCCTCGTAAGACCTTTTTCCCAATCGGTATACCATATGTGAGGATGCCCCTTCGTCCTTCGATTGCCAGGCAAATGGCGTTTCGATTTGTGGTTTTTGATCGGTGATTTGTTATAATCTGCCTCAGTTAGAACAAGGAAGGCTTCCCGATAAAGGAGTTAATACCATGACAGAAACGAAGGTACCATTGTCAAGTAACCGGAGTGGAAAGCACACCAACGACATTACGAGCAGACAAAGGGCGTGCACCTTCGCGACCTCTTTTCCCAGGATCCTGAGCGCGGTGAGCCGATGACCCTTGAGGCATGTGACCTGTATCTCGACTATTCTAAGAACCGCCTTACCGACGAGACGATGCAATTGCTGTTCAATCTGACTGACAGAGTGAACCTTCGTCAGCAGATTGATGACATGTGCCAACGCCTGCTCTGCACGGAAATGGCTGTTTGATGCACTGGGGGACGAGTCTGCCGTGCAAAACCACTTCATCGCCGTATCGACAAATACTCGGGAGGTCGAGAGATTCGGGATCGACACCGAGAACATGTTCGAGTTCTGGGACTGGGTCGGCGGCCGGTATTCATATGATTCCGCAATCGGCCTCTCACTGATGATTTCCATCGGGCCGAAAAATTATAGAGAGATGCTCGCTGGATTCCGTGCAATGGACGAGCACTTTCGCACGGCGCCCTTTGATCGGAACATGCCGGCTCTGCTGGGATTGATCGGTATCTGGTACAACAACTTCTGCGGAGCCGAGACGGTTGTGATTCTTCCCTATAGCCAATACCTCTGGCGATTGTCCTCATATCTCCAGCAGCTCGACATGGAGAGCAACGCAAAACGGTGGATCGTCACGGCCAACGGATCACCGACTATCAGACGGGACCCATCGTATGGGGACAGCCCGGCACCAACGGCCAACACGCCTTCTACCAGCTCATTCACCAGGGGTCGAAGCTCATACCGTGTGACTTCATCGGCTTCGCGGAGGCAAACAACCCCCTCGGGGACAACCACAACCTGTTGATGTCCAACTTCTTCGGCCAGCCTAAGGCCCTGGCCTTTAAAAAGACACGGGACCAGGTCCAGGAGGAAGGAGTCCCAGCTCCTCAGGTACCGCACCGCATATTTTATGGAAACCACCCCTCGAACTCGATTCTGGCACGCAAACTCACCCCGAACCTGCTGGGCCAAATCATCGCCCTTTATGAGCACAAGGTCTTCACTCAGGGCTGTATCTTGAACATCAACTCCTTCGACCAAATGGGGTGTCGAACTCGGCAAAGTTCTGGCAAACCGCATCCGCCCCGGAACTTCAAGGGAGGGAAAGTCCGGATCTCAAGCACGGCAGCTCAACGAATGCGTTGATCCGCCGCTACCGTAGCCTTCAGGGCAAGCAGGCGTAAAAAGGATCCGAGCCACACGGGAAGATACTGGCACCTTCCATACAACTATAAGCGTGCACCGACTTTATCAGCATTTCTCGTTATCGAGGATTTAGTCCGATTTCATGCAAGAGGAAGGAAATTCCAGGATCGCCGAATAACCAGAATCGTCCTACAGCTCAAGCCCGCGGCAGGCCACACCCAGGAGAGCCGTTTTGGGGTTGAGAATGACCTGCACCGAGGAACATGGTCAGTTCTCGTAACTCCTGATTTACGCCCCCACTATTCCATCATTCTTCTATTCCTGTTGCGGTACGCTTCTGCTGCCGCCTCGGTTTGCGTTTCGCCCTACGCTTTCGCCTGGAGACCCCTCGGATCGGTCGCACGGCTGACGGGGCCTCCGGAGACAGCCGGATCTCTTCATCTTCATGTCGGATCACCAGGCTATCGCCCTCTCGCAGTGTATAGGTCACGGACTCCTGGCCGAACTCCACTTTCAGAACCTGCCCTCGTATCCTCAAAGGAAACTGCAGGCCAGTCAACTGCCTCCTTTTTCTCTCCGCCACCCTTGGATGGAAGCCTATATGGCCATCGTAATCCCGCATCCCGGCAAACCCATACACAATGACCATCCAGGTTCCGCCCATCGAGGCGATGTGGCATCCATCCCTGACATTGCCCCCGATATCTGCCAGGTCCATGAGGGAGGCGTACCGGCCATATTCCCGCGCCTTGTCCAAATAGCCAATCTCGCATGCCGCAATGCTCTCGATACAGACGGAAAGGGAGGAGTCCCCGGTCGTCAGCGGGTCGTAGTAATCGAAGTTGCGCTTCTTTTGTTCCTCTGAAAATTCGTGCCCGAGGAGAAACATGGCAAGCACCACGTCCGCCTGCTTGATTACCGCGTGCCGATAGATCACGAGGGGATGGTGATGCAGGAGAAGTGGGTACTTGTCCCGAGGGGTATTGTTGAAATCCCAAACCGCTTTGGTGAGGAAGGCATCGTCCTGCGGGTGGATACCCAGTTTCTTATCGAAAGGCACATACATCTTGTCCGCCGCTCTCTTCCACTCGTCCACCTCCGAAACATCCAAGCCGGTCTTATCCACCAACTCTGTGAATTCCTCCGGATTCTCATTCCGAAGCGCCTCGACCGTCGCAGCGGCATACCACAGATTCTCCCGTGCCATGAGGTTGGTGTAGGTGTTATTGTTTACCACGGTGTTGTATTCATCCGGCCCCGTCACGCCATGGATGCAGAATTTCCCTCCAGCCCTTTTGGAGAAGAACCCGAGATCCCTCCACAACCGCGCTGTCTCAACCAGCATCTCGGCCCCGTATTCATGGAGAAACTCTCTGTCTCCCGTGACATCAACGTACTTCTTCAGCGCGTAGATGATGCCCGCATTGATGTGATACTGGGCCGTCCCGGCCGCGTAGTACGCCGAGGCCTCCTCTCCATTGATAGTCCTCCAGGAAAACAACGCTCCCTCCTGATTCACCTCCCGGGCGCGCTGCCTCGCCTTGTCGAGCATGCTGTACCGGAACAGGAGCAGGTTCCTGGCGATTCGCGGCGCGGTGTAGATCAAAAACGGCATGAGGTAGATCTCGGTATCCCAGAAATAGTGGCCCTCGTAACCGTGCCCGGTTAGCCCCTTGGCGGGAATGCCGGCACCCTCCGCCCTGCCAGCCGCCTGAAGGATCTGAAACAGATTCCAGCGAATGGCCTGCTGCAGGGACGCGTCGCCCTGAACCTCCACGTCACTTCTCCGCCAAAAATCATCCAGGTACTCCTTCTGGCCCGCCAGCAGCTCCTCGAATCCCTCGCCCACGGCTCGATCCAGGGTGCGCGCCGCCCTCTCACACAGCTCACTTGGCGGAGCGCTTCTGGATGTATGGTAGGTCATGTACTTGGTAAGATGGAACGGCACGCCCGGCTGCGCATCAATGGAGAAAACAACCTTGCCGGAATTCTCCGAGGACTGGCTTTCCTGTGTATAGGAGCATTCCGTATCGATCACATGCTCGATACCGCAAGCTAGGGTCATCTTGCTGCTGCTGGTCGCATGACTCAGCAGGACACGGAGATCCTGAGCACGGTTGACCTTGGGAAGCAGAACCTGTCCCTTGAACCCCCGTGTCCGCCGGGGGTCTTCCTCCCCGGCCTCTTTGCTCTGAAAGGGGTCAGCCACCATCTCCGACGAGACAACCACCGGTGCCTTTGCATTGAGAACCGTTACCTCGTAGGAGATCGCGGCTAGATGTCGATGCTGGAACGAAACGAGCCTCCGTGATTTAATGGATACAAGCTTTCCCGACGGCATCTCCCACAGCACTTCCCGATCGAGCGTACCCGACTGCATATCCAGCACCCGCTCGAAATGAAGGAGCTTTGCGGTGGGAAGATAGAGGGGCTCGTCATCCACGTACAACCTAATGATCTTGCTGTCCGTCACATTTACGATGGTTTGACCCGTCTGGGCAAATCCGTAAGCCGATTCTCCGTACACGATGGGCCACGATTCGTAGAATCCGTTCACGAACGTGCCGTTCTCAAAGACGGGAGCACCTTCCTCGAAGGTTCCTCGCATGCCCAGGTAACCGTTGGCCGTGGAGAAAATCGTTTCATACCTCGCCAGAAAGCGGGGATAGAACTGCTTCTCCACCATCCTCCACTCATCGGCCGGATAGACATAACGAGGGGGGATCACGCGTTCACGATGGATCATGGCACCTCAATCTCCCGGATTCAAATATTCCCGATCTATCGATCTCAAGGATAAAGTGCAACCACACGGTGGCCTCTCACTCAGCCCAGCCATCGGCCTCCGACGATTCACGGGAGCATTTCGCCCAGGTCATTCACAACGATTTCGGCGCCGTTTTCCCTCAGCGCCTCGGCATCGCCCTTCCGGTCCACACCTACGATTAATCCGAACCCGCCATCACGAGCAGCCTGAACCCCGGAGATCGCGTCTTCCACGACCACTGCGCGTTTGGGTTCGACGCCCAGCTCTTCCGCTGCCTTGAGAAACGTATCCGGCGCCGGCTTGCCGGCCAGGTTCAGGCGGGAAATAACCACACCGTCAACCCGTCCGTCGAACAGATCAGCGATCCCCACAGCCTTGAGGACGGATTCGCAGTTACTGCTCGCTGATACAACCCCCGTCTTGATCCCCTGTTCACGGAGATGGCGGACCAGGGCCACAGACCCCTCGTACGCCTCGATACCCTCAGATTCGAAGGCCACCGTGACCATTTCATCCTTTTGGTTTCCAAGACCACAGATCGTCTTATGGTTCGGAGGTTCGTTCGGATCACCGTTGGGCAACTCAATCCCACGGGACTCGAGGAAAGTACGGACTCCCTCAAAACGTGGCCTACCGTCAACGTACAGTTTGTAGTCCGTCGCGATGTCGAAGGGCTGAAACGGCTCGTCGCGTTTTTCGGCTCGTTCCCTCAGGAAATCATCGAACATCCTCTTCCAGCAAGCGGCGTGAACTTTCGCGGTATCCGTCAGGACGCCGTCCAGATCGAAGAGCACGGCATCGAACCTATCCTTCGTGATCGCTTGGTCCAATTTGGCTCCGTTCACAATAATTTCTCCCATTCCGTAAGCTTGCGCACCGCAAATCGGCAACCTCGACCATCAAGTCCCGTCGCCAAATTCCTCAGCGCATCTCCCCCGGCTGTCCTCTACACGCCAGGACGTTACTCCATAACCTGCCTTTGGGATCAATTTTCTTGCGCCTGGACACGGCCATTGGAATTGGCACGTGGGTGAACTCGTTTTTCCAGAAGCCTACAACCATGTTGGTCCGGCCAGCCATACCAGCGTGCACCGCGTTGTGTCCCAGAAGCAGACAGAAACCCGAGTCATGAGGGATCGCGGGCATGCTTCGTATTGTGTAACTGGGATCGATATACTTGTTGTCTATCGTCTTCGGGATGCCGACCACCCCGACCTTCAGGTTCCATCGTGCGACCTCCTCGGCGATGGCCTGAGCTCCCCGCAGGGTGCCATCGCCTTCCACGGTGAAGAGGATTCCCGCGTTCATCCGCTCCAGGGTACCCACCATCTCGGAGATATCCTGAGCCCCGCGGGATGAACCGAGGATCGTCCCACCCTTTTCGTGGGCATCCTCCACCATATCCGGGGTCAGCTCCATGGGAACATGGCCATACTTGCTAGAGAGTCCCTCGTAACCATAGCCGAAGCCGAAAACCGTCCTCACTCCGTAGTGGTAGTGAAGTCCCATGACGATGGCACGGACCACATCGTTCAGGCCCGGGCATATGCCCCCGCATGTTACGATTCCGCACTTGAGTTTTGAGGGATCGAAGTATATTCTCTCCCTCGGCCCGGCCATTTCGAAGTACGGAGGCCTTTCGCCGGCCCCCTGGTAGGCTTCAATATCTTTCAGGTTCGAGTGATAGAGCAAATGTTCATCATCGCTTACGACCTGTACGCGGGACATCGGTGATGGAATCCGGCACTCGCCCAACCTCGATACCTCGGTATTCAGTTCATTGATTTCCATAGCGTTCAACTCTCCTTCAGTGAGGGGGGTGCATTACTGACCAGAGTTAATCATCAGCTTTCCTCCAGCGCGGCCAGCCCCGGAAGTGTTTTCCCCTCCAGGAACTCCAATGACGCTCCTCCCCCGGTGGAAACGTGGGAGATATCGCCCGCTCGTCCCGAACGCCTTACCGCAGCCACCGAATCACCTCCCCCGATTATCGTAACTGCCGAAGTTTCCGCCAGGGCAGTGGCAATGGCCATCGTGCCTGCATCAAAGGGCTTGACCTCGAAGAGGCCCACCGGGCCGTTCCAGAAAATCGTTCTCCCCTTTGCGATCTCCTCGCCAAAGGCCTTGATCGTTTCGGGACCGATGTCGAACCCGGACTTTCCCGGGGGGATCTCATCGCGCACGGTTGTTACCGGAACGCCCTCCTCCGCTTTCTCTGCAACAACGTGATCGATTGGTAAGAGGAGAGGCACCTTCCTCTCCGCGGCGACCTGGAGCAGTTCCGTTGCCAGGGAAAGCTGGTCCTCTTCAACCAGGGACTTTCCCGTCCCGCGCCCCTGGGCGCGCAAGAAGGTATAGGCCATTGCGCCACCGATGAGCAGCGTATCGACCAATTGCAGCAGGTTACGAATCACCGTTATCTTATCGGATACCTTGGCGCCGCCAAGGATCGCCACGAGAGGACGCTCGGGCCGGGCGAGAACTCTGCCCAGATAGTCGCACTCGCGCTGTAAGAGGAATCCCGCGGCACGTTCTCCGACGAAATGGGCCATCCCCTCCGTTGAGGCGTGAGCCCGATGGGCGGCCCCAAAGGCGTCGTTCACATAGATGTCGGCGAGCCGAGCCAGGGCTCGTGCGAAGTCGTCGTCATTCTTCTCCTCCTCCCCATGGAACCGGAGGTTTTCCAGCAGCATTATCTCCCCCGGTTCCAAGGCGTTGGCCATCTCCTCCACCGAAGGTCCCACACAATCGGGCGCGAGCTTAACAGGCACACCAAGGAAGTCCGCCAGCGCGGAACTCACCGGCTTAAGGCTCATGTCGGGATTCCGCTTTCCCTTCGGGCGCCCTAAATGTGAGGCCAAAATCACCTTGGCACCCTGGGCCAGTGCGTGGCGGATGGTAGGCAATGCGGCTTCGATCCGGGTAGGGTCCGCAACCCGCCCTTCGGCGAGCGGAACATTGAAGTCGACCCGGATGAACACCCGCTTGTTTCTCAGATCGAGCTGATCGATTACCTTGAAACGTTTTTCCATGATGGTAAACCCCTTCTTTAACAGAATGACTTAGTCGTCCGTTAACTGAACTCTTCTTAAACCAGCTCTCTCAGCAGAATTTCAAATGACAACATCCAAATGTCAAATCAAAATGACTCAGTAACCAACCCTTCCAGTTTGGCCTGCGGCTTTACAGATCTCTTTGAACTTTGACATTTGATATTTGACGCTTTTCGTCTACGAGATCTCTAATTGTACTTTTCCGCCAGTTCTTCGATTTCCCCTCGGTAACGCTGGCAGTCCGGGGAGTCCGGCGCGGCGTAATTAAAATTCTTGTAGAACCCTATAATGCGTGTGAAGAAATCATGGGCTTCGTCCTTATTGGGAAACCGGTATTCCCTCCCAATCAACCCTTTGAGGAGCTGGAAGCTCTCGGACTGCCTTTCCCCGGGGCATGGATACGTCGACCTCATCGAAGGCGTCTTGCTGGAGGTAGACCATATCGAGAAGGGCCGCCTTTTGCCAAACGACGTAGTCCTCTATCGAGACCCCCTCCTCGCCCGTTACCTGCATCATCTGATAGATGGAGTCGCCACGTTCGAGTAGTTCATACATGGCTTTGACGTCAGTGGTCCTCTGGGTTCCCAAATTTTGGACGAACCAGTCCTGAAGCTGATTGAGGTAACGGGACCAGGAGATCAGTGGGTCGATAGCCGGATAGAACCTTCGGAAGGTGCGATCCGCCGAGAGCCCCAGGAATGTCTTTACCGTTGCCATCGTCGCTTGGGTAACCGGTTCCTCGAACAAGATCCTTTGACCCCGGATCCACCTTAATGATCGGGCGGAAGAAGCCAACTCTTTCGATTTTCCTCAGGAGCATCTCCATCACACCCAGGGAAATCATTGATTTCCCGCTCCTTGCTTCTGTGGCGGCGATAAATAGACTTTTCGCCATAACGGTTACTCCTGCTATTGGCCTTGACTTGAGGGCACAACGGAGGAGTTTTTGAAAAACAATGTGCTTGATTTCCGTGTTTCAAGAATTCGAAATGGTATTCCAATATCTTCGTGACCAAATCCGACGGGAGAGGGTTTTGAATATCTGGTCATGTGGATCTCGATATTCGAATTTCGAAATTACTTTACCCCCGAAATAGCCTACCAATCCGGAAAACGCCACTTCTTTCGGTCTTCTTCGGAGGGCGGCACAACCTCTTCTGGTGACAACAACCGCCCCCAGTTTGTCCGGTTTCGCATCTCCTCTCTGGTTTCCTCGGGGACGAAGTCCTTACCGATACGAATCTCCCAGCCACCGCCAAGGGCTTTGTACATGGCGATCAGGTTGAGCGCCACGGACCCGGTGGTCGAGGTCAGCCGGTCTTGTGCTTGCACCAGAAATCGTTGGGTGTCGAGCACCCGCTGATAGTCGACCAGACCCTCACGATACTGGAGCAGGGAAAGGTCGACCGAACGCTCGGATGCCTGGACACTATCCGACAAAAACCTTGCTTCATCTTGGGTCTTCAAAAAGGCCACGATAGCGTCTTCCATCTCTTGAGCCGCCACGAGAACCGTGTTCTGATAGTCTACAGCCAGTTGCTGGAACCGCGCATCCTGGACGCGAACCCTGTTTCTGATGCGGCCGTAGTTCAAAATGTCCCATCGGAAGGTGGGACCGGCAAAGAATTCGATGCTGTCCGAATCCCAAAGATCGCTAAATGTACTCCCGCTGAGACCGCCAGCCGCTGTGACAGCTGCGTCAGATGCCCTAAGCCCGATGGAGCCGAACAACGAGAAGTGAGGGTAAAGATCCGCTTTGGCAACACCGATTTGGCCACTCTGGGCGGCCACCTGGCGCTCGGCAAGTCGGATATCCGGGCGCCGGCGAAGTAATTCGGCGGGAATACCCACCGCCACTTCAGGAGGTACCGCGGGAATAGGTTTTGGCCCGCCCAGCATCGTGTCGACTTCACCGGGCAGTTTTCCCAGTAGGATGGCGAGTGCGTTCTTTGTCTGCCGGAGGCTGGTTTCCAGTTGGGGGATCAAAGCCTGGGTATCTCCCAGAAGGGCTTTGGCCTGCTGGACATCGAGTTCGCTCACCTCTCCACCCTCAAAACGCGCCTCAGCAATGTCCAGGGAGCGCTGCTGAATCATAACATTTTGTCGTGCCACTTCCAGACGGGCCTCAAACGTGCGAATCAGAACATAGGTGCGGGCCACTTCGGCGGTGAGGGAAACCAGGAAGTCGTCATAGCTTGCAATCGAGGCCTCCAGGTTCCCGAGGCTAGACTCGACCGAACGGCGGAATTTGCCCCAGATGTCGAGTTCCCAGGCCGCGTCAAAACCCAGATCGATTTCGCCGTAGGCAAAGTCCAGAGCCGGTGCCGTATTTGCTGAGTGTTCACTTAAATTTACGCGGGTATAGGTCGCTCTTCCTTGTTGTAGCTGCGGGTATTTATCGCCGACCGCAACCCCTAACTGGGCCCGGGCTTCGAGGATTCGGATCCCCGCAATGCGAAGCGACAGGTTCTGTTGGTAGGCAGTCTCTACGAGATCATTCAACACGGGATCATCAAATGCCGTCCACCACGTGCTAAAGTCTCCCGCCTCGCTTTTTATTTTCGGATCGTCCTCCTCGATCCATTCCCTCGGCTCCGGTGTCTCGGGCCGCATGTAATTCGGACCGACCATGGTACACCCGGCTGAGAGAAGAAATAGGACGACCAGACCCGCCAGAGATCGAGACAGAATTGCCCTGCCACGGCAACCCCTAAGACGGCTGCTTATGCATCTGCCGGATTCCCTCCCGGAGTTGTCGATTTCCCGGTCTTCGCTAAACAATCCTGATAGCATGATCCACCCCCTTATAGCTTGGTCACTTTGGAAATTCGAAATCAGAATATCGAGATCAGAAACAAGCCCCAAATCCGGATTTTGAAAGTTCAAAACCCCTTTGATTCTCCTTTACCTTGAGCAAATTGTGATTCGACTTCTCATTTTCGGTGACAGCATCAGGAAACGCTCCATTTGGGCCAGCGCTGGTTTAAGTACTTCTCTTGAGTTTAGATTTTTGATCATTCGAATATATTTCGAGATTCGTGCTTCGAACTTCGAATCTAGCAGTATGCTGAATCATTAACATACCGAAGTCTTAGCAATCGGCTCAGTCTTAATCTCAAATTAGGATCGTTGATAAGGTACCCGAAAGAATATGGCATAAAGGACAGGCACCACAATCAGGGTCAGGATAGTCGCAAATCCAAGCCCGAACATGATGGTCACCGCCATGGCGATGAAGAAGGCGTCTTGGAGGAGCGGCATCATGCCGAGAATCGTGGTCATGGCTGCCATCGAAACCGGTATGAGACGGCTGACCCCGGAATCCACAATCGCCTGAAATGGAGCTTTGCCACTCTCAAGCTCGAGGCCGATCTGATCGATCAAGACGATGGCGTTCTTGATAAGCATGCCAGACAGACTCATCAGACCAAGAAGGGACATAAACCCAAATGGTTGGTTGAATAGCAGCAGCCCGACCGCTACACCGATGATGGAAAGCGGCACGGTAAGCCAGATAACCAGGGTCTTCCTGATTGAGTTGAACAAAAAAAGGACGATGAGGACCATGAGGCCGAAGAATATCGGAATGGACGCAGAGAGTCTCGCGGTTGCCTTGGCAGAATCCTCGGCCTCTCCGCCCCATGCCATGTAGTGACCTGGCCTAGCCTTGAGGGGAAGCATATCGTCCCAGCGTACTGGAATCGTCGTGGCGTCCCATTCTTCGGAATCAACCGAGCGGCCAAGGATCTGCTCCGCATCCACACCCAAGGCCTTTTCGATCTTCGGCTTGACCCGGGCGAACAGTTCGCTGGGGAGACCCTCCCGTGGATCTGCGTGGATCTTCAGCATCTTAATCCGATTCCGCCGCCAGACATAAGGATCTTCAAATTCAACCTTAAAGCCAGTGACCACCTGGCCGGCTGGAATCATTTGCTGAGCTGCAGGACTCCAGATCTGTATGGCATCCAGACTGTCCAGATCAACCCGTTCAGTCTCCGGAGCCCGTGCGATAATTGGAAGGAGTTCGTCCCTCTCCCGGTAGACACCCGCCTTGGTTCCATCAAATACATTCTCAACCGCCCGAGCGAGGTCTGGCCTCTCGACACCTGCGCGACGGGCCTGGGCCTCTGCCAGCTGAGGTCGAAGCACCTTGACCTTACTCCGCCACTCGTCTCGTACCGCTTTGGCATTTGGGTCATCGAGGAGAACACCCTTGGCCTCTACAGCGAGTCTCCGGAGCACCTCCGAATCCGGCCCGTACAGCCGGAGCTGAATCTTTCCGCCCGTCGAAGGCCCCAGAATGAATTTTCTGACCTGGACGATGGCCGCGGGAAAAAGCGTTTCAAGTTCCCCCTGAACTTCGCTCACCATCACAGGGATGCGCTTGTAATCATCGACGTCAACCAATATTCTTCCAAAGCTGTAGTAAGGGTACTCCGGGGTGTAGGTGAGGAGGAACCGGGGCGAACCTCCGCCAACCTGGGTTGTCACGCGTGTCACACCATCCCGGGCCAGTAGGGTCTCCTCTGCCCGCGCCATCTCTCTCACCGTCTCGTGAATGTCCGTCCCCTCGGGGAGCCAGAAATCGACGTAGAACTGAGGTCGCGTCGAGTCCGGGAAGAAGCTGTTTTTCACGGAGCCGAATCCGATGAGAGCGCCAACGAATAGACAGACCACGACTGCCATCGTGATCCACCGATAGCGGATACTGGCAGACAGCAGACTCCCGTACATCTTGTAGAACTTGCCAGCGTAAGGGTCCTCCTGTCCCCCTTCGGTGCCCTCAGCCTTGGCCTTGACCTTCAGAAAGGTCTTACAGAGAAGGGGCGTACTGGTTACGGCCGTCAACCAACTCACCGTCAAGGAGATGAGTATCACGTAGAACAACGAGCGACAGTACTCCCCCGTGCTATCCTGGGACGTGCCAATCGCAGCAAAAGCAGCAACAGCCACAAATGTCGCACCTAAAAGCGGCATGCCGACCTGCCCGACAACGTCTCGCGCTGCTTTGAGAGCGTCACTCCCCTGCTCCATCCGTATTCTCATGCCGTCAGTCACGACGATCGCGTTATCCACCAGCATACCCAGGGCGATCACCAGGGCGCCCAGGGAGATCCGCTCCAAGGTGATCGATCGCATGCCCATGATGATGAAAGACCCCATGATGGTGACGAGTAGAATAAAGCCGATGATCAGACCACTTCGAAGTCCCATGAAGATCAAGAGAACCACGATCACGATGGCCACCGCTTCTAACAGGTTCACCATGAATCCCTTGATTGCCTTTGCGACCGCGTCAGTCTGAAGGGAAACCACATTGAGTTCCATCCCAACAGGTCTCATGGCTTCAAGTTCTTTGAACTTCTTCTTTAGCGACTCGCCCATGGTCATGACATTGCCGCCGAGAACGGTCGAGATTGCGAGGCCGATCGCCGGTTTACCGTCAGAGCGGAGAAGAGAGTTCGGAGGTTCTTGATACCCCCGCTTGATGTCTGCCACGTCACGGAGATACACCAAGCTCTCCGAGCCAGGACCACGGCTGCGAACCAGGAGGTCGCCGAACTCCTGCTCGCTCTCGAACTCTCCCGTTGGATTGATGGGGATATACTCGGTCCCTAGTGTGAGATTCCCTGCGCTCGCTGGCAGATTCTTAGCCCCGAGCGCCTGATAAATGTCTCCGGGTGAGATGCCGAGTTCGGCCATCTTTTCACGGCGCATCTCGACGTAGACGGCTTCCGGGATGACGCCGTAGAGAATGATCCGTTTAACGTCCTTGGCCTGGAGCAGCTGTCGCTGAAGGAACTTGGCATACTCGTAGACCTCCTTGTGGGTGTAACCCTCGCCAGTGATCGCTACGTAGATCCCGTAGACGTCGCCGAAATCGTCGTTGACAATGGAGGGACCGGCCCCTGGTGGAAGTCTGGTCTGGAAATCGTTGACCTTGCGCCTGAGCTCGTCCCATACTTGGGGAAGCGTTCGCTTGTCATACTTGTCTTTTATAATGGCCTTGACGAGCGAAAGCCCCCGGGAGGAACGAGACTCCACCCGGTCAAGCTGCCCCAACTCCTGGCACGCCTTCTCGATGACATTGGTGACTTCCTCCTCCACTTCAGCGGCCGAAGCACCGGGGTACGGCGTGTAGATCGCCGCCTCTTTGATCGTGAATTCCGGGTCTTCGAGGCGGGGAAGGTTATTGAAGGAGATCCATCCGACGACCACCAGCAGGATCGTTAGAACCCAGGTGATCACGCTCCTGCGCATGCTCCATTCCGCAATGTTCATGGCATCTTTCACTCCCCAAGAAGGCTAGGATCGCCATCACCTTGGTGATGACGTGTCTGCTGATGGTTCGTGCGTTATTATCCTCAGAACTCTATCTTGTCTACGGGCCTTATCTTCATCCCTTCGCGCAGCCGGCTGACACCACTTATTGCGATCATTTCCCCAGATTCAAGACCCGCGACAATCTTGATGTTCTCCGTTCCAGTCAATTCGCCAACCGTCACCTCTCGCCTGTGGAGCGTTAGGGATTCCTGATCCACCACCCAGACGTTTGAGTCTCCAGCCTCGTCCGCGAACACCGCGATTGCAGGAATGGCTGGCCGCTCCTCTTCGATTCCGACCGACCCAGCACGATGGACGCTTGCGGTCATTCCGGGGAGAATCCTCACATCCTCTGGCGAGGGCATGGCGAAAACGATCTGGTAGGTCTGGGTTCTGGGGTCTGCTTGGGTGGAGTATTCCTTGAGTGTCAGTGGGTAGTGCTTTTCCGGAGATGCTGCAAACTCGGCAACGACATTCACTTCTCCTCTTCTCACTCGGGTCATCGCCATCTCGGGCACGTCGACGAGTATCTCAATTTCGGAAACATCCTGAAGGCTCACAATGGGCTGTTTGGCTCGAACCTCTTGGAAATTGTCGACATATCGCTTGGCGATGACACCAGAGAAGGGAGCACGGAGATAGGTGTAAGTTAATTTATCCTTCGCAGCATCCACTGTTGCCTGAACCGACTGGATATCGGCCTGCGCCTTGTTTACGCCCTCGCGCCGTCTGTCGACCATCGACTCACTCACCGCGCCCGGGTCCTTTTCTCTAATCCTCATAACGCGGTCGTATTCGCTTTGTGCGAGTTGGAGCGCAGCCTTGGCTTTTGCGAGTTGGCCCTCAGCGCTCCGGAGGATGGTTTGGAAATCCTTTGGATCGATACGAGCAATGAGGTCATTCTTTTTCACTTGCTGGCCTTCATCGACCGGAAGCTGAATGAGTGGTCCGTCAACTTGAAACGCCAGATCTGCCCGCTTGGCAGCTCGGACCCTGCCCGGATAGGTCTGTCTGAAACTCACATCCATAGAGCCGACGGTCATGGTTTTAACGGGTCGGACTACGTCCTCCGCCACGATTTCCTCTTCTTTTTTGCCGCACGCGGTCACAACCATCGCCAAAGAAATGACCACACAGGCCACTGCCCCCGGCCTCCACCTACCCTGATCAGAATGTCGCCTTCTCCTCGTTGATTTCATGTTTCCTTACCTCTCTGCTTCCTAGGGGGAGTCAAAACTTGTTAACAAATTATAACATTCGGATAGCCTCATCCGCTTCTGCCCTGTCAGGACTCTCATTCTGCCCCACAACGGTTCTGAGGTTCACCCTCTACTCATCAAATTCACGGTCCTTATAGGCTCTACAGCTACAAAAACTCGTATATCCCTTTCACGAACCCTCCCAAGGTACCAGCTTTGCGAACAGCAAGCAATGTCAATCCTACCCCCTCGGCTCTCTTTCGGACCGTGTTCGATGCTCGACAGACGTTGAGGGGTATAAGCCGGGAGCGTTTGTCTCGATGGACTGTGGAAACTCCTCTAAAGAGTCTCGAGAAACGCCAAAAGGGCCGTAATCTCCTCTTCTGATAGGTGGGCGAATGGGGGCATGGCACGGAAGGGCGTTTTTATCTGTGCCCGAACGTTGCCCTCATTTGCAGGCCGTCCACTGACTGGAAGCGTTTCCCTCTTGAAGAGTCCCTTCAAACCAGGGCCGATTTTGATCTCGGTTTTGTCCGCATAGTGGCACCCGGAACAGTTCTTGGCAAAAAGGCCGGCTCCTTCTTTAGCAGGACCCTCCTCTACACTGACGACAGGGAGAACCTCCGGTCTCCCCCTCATTGTGAAGTGGTAGCCCGCAGAGAGTGCGGCGGTTGTCAAGGTCAGCAAAACAATACCCAACCCAAGGGGAACAGCCATCGTATAGTATTTCCGATAAACACGGACACATAAAAGCTTGAGGAAGACCAGAATCAAGGCACCTACGGCCAATGCACTGTGGAAAGCCACTCGGGGCGACATCTCTTGACCCGATGCTCTCATATAATTGAGGCAAAAATATGAGATGAGCAGAAAGAGAATGAGGAACAAAATGCCGGCGACCCGGTGAATCCGGCCGAGCGATTTGGGATCAAACTTTTTTTCAGTGCGCCCCAAGAACTCAAGTATGACAATCAGGTTCAACAAGGCCAATCCAACGAGCGGAAGTGAGAGAATCGACTTGGCAAAGAGACTCAAAACCATCGACATTTCTCCTTTGGTTTTTCTCAAGAACCCCGAGCCTCAAAAAAGCCCTCTCCAGGGGTTACTGAAAAGCCATAGCAGAATCACCCTTCCCTCGTCAAGTCTATTTTTTGTGGAGTTTCCTCAGTTTTGTGGACGCTCATGTCCCTGAGGGACGTTCGCGTAAAAAATCACCGCGTGAGCTTGGGAGCGAAGGGACAGGAGGTTCCCATTTGAGAACTCGGAAACATCCAAAAAATCTGGAACTTGTGAGACATACCCCCTGAGAAATGGGGGAAAGCCTCCAAAAGCCCCTTTGTTGACAAATCCGCGCGAACCTGGGATATGAGATATGAGGACAATGTCAGGATATCTGAAATCTCATACCCAGTTCCCAAGAGAAGGTGTGAGAAACGCTCTCACCATAATCAACAAGCTCGAGAAAGGAGACCCCCATGCCAAATGCATTATTTAAGGTTCCCCTTCCCGCCAATGAACCGATCAAAAGCTACGCCCCGGAAACGCCGGAACGTGAGGAGCTGAAAGCCAAACTATCAGAACTCAAGGGTCAACAAATCGAAATACCCCTGATCATCGGCGGCAAGGAAGTGAAAACCGGTAAACTCGGCCAATGTGTTCTTCCCCATGACCACCAAACCGTCATCGGCACCTACCATCAGGCAGGTGAAAAAGAGGTACAAATGGCCATTGAGGCAGCCCTCGAAGCGCGTAAGGGCTGGGCCACTATGGACTGGCAGGATCGGGTCGCCATCTTCCTGAGAGCGGCAGATTTACTTGCGGGTCCATGGCGATCTCTGCTAAATGCCGCCACCATGCTGTGTCAGAGCAAAAACGTCTTTCAGGCCGAGATTGATGCTGCCTGTGAATTGGTCGACCTTTTGCGACTCAACTGCTACTACGTCACCCAGATTATCGATTACCAACCGCCTTACTCGTCCTCGGGGACCTGGAACAGAATGGAATACCGTCCTCTCGAGGGATTCGTCTTTGCCGTAACCCCATTTAACTTCACGGCAATTGGAGGAAACCTGTCCTCTTCCCCAGCAATGGTGGGTAATGTCTCCGTGTGGAAACCAGCTTCGAGTGCGGTTTATTCGGCCTATTATGTCATGAAGCTGTTTCAGGAGGCTGGTCTTCCGGATGGCGTGATCAATTTCATACCTGGCCCTGGCAGTGGGGTGGGGCCTCTCGTCCTGAATTCGCGTTTTCTTGCGGGTATTCATTTCACCGGCAGCACAGATACTTTCCAAACCATGTGGAAGACGGTCGGTCAGAACATCAAAAACTATAAATGCTATCCACGGATTGTGGGTGAAACAGGGGGAAAGGACTTTGTGGTCGCTCACGCGAGTGCAGATGTCAAGGCCCTCGGTGTGGCGCTGATTCGGGGCGCCTTTGAGTATCAAGGCCAGAAGTGCTCTGCTGCCTCCCGCGCTTACATCCCCAAAGGTCTCTGGGGGGATCTCAAGGATTACATGATCAGCGAGCTGAAAGCTGTGAAGATGGGCGGCGTTGAGGATTTCACGAATCTCATCAATGCGGTAATCGATGAGCCAGCTTTTTCAAAGATCAGCGGTTACCTGGAGTACGTCAAGAAATCGAAAGACGCAGAGATTCTGCTCGGAGGCAAATACGACGATACGAAAGGCTTCTTCATCGAGCCGACCGTGGTCCTTACGACAAATCCCCATTTCCGCACCATGGAAGAAGAGATTTTCGGTCCTGTTCTGACGGTGTATGTTTACGATGACGACAAATACGAAGAGACCTTGCATTTGTGCGATGAGACCTCCCCCTACGGGTTAACGGGGGCGATCTTCGCCCAAGACCAACAGGCCGTCGTCATGGCGGAGAGAGTCTTGGTAAATGCTGCCGGAAACTTCTATGTCAACGACAAGCCAACTGGGGCAGTAGCTGGCCAACAGCCTTTTGGCGGGAGTCGTGCCAGCGGGACCAACGACAAGGCCGGAAGTCTCTGGAATATGATCCGATGGGTGAGCCCCCGGGCGATAAAAGACAACTTTGTGCCGGCAATGGATTGGCGGTATCCATTTATGGCCGAGAAGTAGGAAGGGTCAGATCATAGACGGGCTACTGCCCAAATCCCTTTTCTCGACCATTGTCTGATGAAAGGGGAAAGGGGCGCTGCTCGCTGCTCAGAAATCTTTTTCCGACGATTCTAAAGCTCGGCCTCCTCTGCAAAAAAGACTGATTCTCTCGCCCGCTCTCCCCCGCAGATTCCTGCGAGGAATCGCTCGAGCCCACAGAGTTCGCAAAGCGAGAAACCCAATGCGTCAGGTGTCTGCCCCAATTTTTTGAGATAAAAAATTGGGGCAATTGCTCTGCTCTGGATTGGCCTCTCACCAATCCAGAGCAGGTTCTCTCTGAGGCTCTGTGGATTCTGTGAGAGACTAAAGAGATCGAAGAGCGAAGTATTGCCCTCGGATGGGGGGAGATCATTCTAAGTAGTGGGGCCCCAGGGGATTGGCCTAAAGTCGAAGGTTTAGAAGGCCGATTCTAAAACTTCTCCATCTCCTTTTGCTTAGCCAACTCCTCATACTCATCGGTCAATCTTCGATGACCATAGACGAGTGCGTGGTTATATACATCCTTATACTCAAGCATATGGTCCATGTACGTGCCATCATCCATCTCCCAGCCCTCAATGATCGGCTCTTTCGATACGAGGGTGGCAATCTTTTTGTCCCGGTCTGAATAGGCATCACCGCTTTCCGGGGGGCCGTACTTTTCGCGCAATATCTCACTTATCCTGTCAAACTGTCTCAGAGCGTGGATCATGAAAAAGCGCTCCTTCTTGTTCATATAGAAATCATAGGTTATCGAATACAGCTCTTCCCGATGGTTAAATCGATAGACAACGCCCACTTTCAATCCATCGAGACGGTCCTCGTAAACCAGTCGATCCTTTCCCAGCTCCCTCGGTGATCCTTCAATCTGTCTGACTTGTTTCTTGGACATTCCCCAATCGGTCCCCCTGACGCCAGCAAGCCCGGGGGCCGCAAGGAGTAGAACGACGAAAGCCATCAATCGGATCCTTTTCATTTCTTGCTCCTTTGGAAAAAACCCTTCCCAATTATAGCATTCCAAGCCCATAAAGCAATCAAACCCTCTCTTACGCCATCGCCTTTCGCAACGCTTCTGGGGGAAAAAACAAAACCTGTGGACCGTACCGCACGAGATGGCGGTGTCAGGCGGGCACGGAAGATCCATCGAGGAAGACCACATAGGGGAAGGCTATATTGACTTTTTTCAATTCGCTCATTTTAATGATTGGGTAAAAGACAGCCCCCATCGAGAATGAGGACTTGGCAGCAAACAGCCAACTTGGGAGGGTGATCCCGGCTACCTTCAAATCAGTCGACTATTGGACGGGTTTCATCCTCATGAAACGATGGATCGGGTGGGCTCTGATGCGAATAACGATCCTGACAGTTGGATCTCGGGGCGACGTCGAACCTTATGTCGCCCTAGGGGTGGGGTTACAGGCATCGGGTCATGAAGTCCAATTGGCGACCCATACCCGTTTCGAAGCCTTTGCCCAAAGTCGGGGACTCGGCTTCTCACCTGTGCAGGGAGATCCCCTTGCGATTCTGGGGGACGAACCCGGTCGAATGTGGTTGGAGAGCGGCCAAAACCCCTATGCCTTTGTGCGACGGATGTTGGATGCAATGAAGCCCGTGGCATGGGAAATTCTGAATGATTTCTGGGCAGCTTGCCAGAATACCGATATCATTCTCTACTCGGTTTTGGCGGCATTCGCCGCAACCTCCATCGCCGAAAAACTCGCCATTCCATCCTGCCCGGCCTATCTCCAACACGTACACCCCACACGCTCGTATCCAAGCCCAATGGCAATGCCGTTATCGCCTTTGGGGGGAATCTACAATCGGCTGACCTATCCACTCGGGGAGCAGATTGTCTGGCATCTCGTTCGCCGGCTAACGAACCATTGGAGGCAGGAAACCCTCGGGTTGCCCCGTCTACCATTCAGAAGCACTTTTGGAAAGATGCTGAAGCGACACCCACTCTGCCTGTACGGTTTCAGCCCCAACGTACTTCCCAAGCCCCCGGAATGGGGTGCCGAGGTCTCTGTTACCGGTTACTGGTTTCTTGAAAAACCTGCTGATTGGCAACCTCCGGCCGCTTTGGTCGACTTCCTCCAATCTGGCCCTCCACCGGTTTCCATTGGTTTCGGCAGCATGACGAGCCGGAAGCCAGAGGAAATCAGCGAAATCGCATTACAAGCCCTGGCGGGGTCTCGACAGCGAGGTCTTTTGTTAACCGGTTGGGGTGGTCTGAGCCATGCCGATTTGCCAGATGATGTATTCAAAATCGATTCGGTCCCTTATGATTGGCTGTTTCCGCAGATGTCAGCTGTCGTCCACCACGGCGGTACGGGGACAACAGGAGCCGGGTTGCGTGCAGGCGTACCTTCTGTTATCGTGCCTTTCTTTGCCGACCAGCCTTTTTGGGCCTGGCGGGTGAGAGAATTAAGGGTGGGACCAAGACCGATCCCTCAGAAGAAGCTATCGGCTGAGCAATTGACAGCCGCGATTCATGAAACAACGAGCAACAGGGAGATGAAAATGCGAGCAGCCGCTTTAGGCCAGCGGATCCAGGCTGAAGATGGTGTCGCTCAAGCCGTCGCTGCTCTTAATCACCATCTCGCCATCCATTGATCAAAGCTTTTAAATAGGCGATCGGCGCCTCAATAATGCGTGATCCACTGAAGGACCAGGTCCTCCAGTCGCTCCTGAAAGGTCTTTTTCTCACAGTCTATCTTGTATCGGGTCAATCCGAAAAGGGCCTCCTGATCCGTTTCCGAAAGCCATTCGTAGGCTTCACCCCATCGGGCTCTCAGAGTTCGCGCTTCTTCCATCCCCATCGAAATCAATGCCTCGATTGGGAGAAGGGTCTTGAGAAAAGCCGCCAAAGCTATCTTTCTTAGGGTCGGACGACCACAAACCGCCTTCCATACCCGGCGTTCCTCTTCGGTGTCCGAGATGAGGTACTCAAGGAGGGCGATTTGGCTGAACCCAAGCCCTATTCTAGCGAGCCATCCGACTGCTTCCCGATCTTTGACCGCCACTGAGAGGAAGTAAACGCATTGCTGGAGAAGAGACAGGTCAAATCCATAGGCACGTCCGGCCTCCTGGAGATCATTTGAGAATCTAAAGGTGTAGAACTCTGGGGTGCCATGGTGCAAGGCGTGACTGAGCTCATGGTGTACAGCTCCCTGGATCACAGGAGTGGAGATCCCTTCCAGTCTCTCTTGACAAACTTGGATCCTTGGATAACCTCTCCACGCGTCATGGATGGCCAAGAACTCCGTCTCCTCGCCTGTCCCAACGCCGAGGGCCCTCTTTTCTTCTCGGTAGGAGGCCTCGAATTTCTCAAGTGTCTTCCATACCGTTATCCGTAGCGGCGGACGCCCGACCGAGGCACCTCCCCTCTCTAAGACCTCTTCGGCCCATCCTCGAATCTGTCTCAAAACCCCCTCATCGATTCCCTCAGGGGCCATGATCTGGATCTCAGGGTCCATTTTCGTTCCTTTCGGATCTCTCCCGCTAAACACGCTATTTCCCATCCTAGCACAGCAGATGCAGAAATCATACGCCTCATATCTGAAATAGCTCAACCCGAAGATCCCTAGATAAGAGGTAGAGCCGATGGTTTGGAGAAAAAGAGGGAGCTTCGAATCGTATCGCATGGGGCCGCGTTTTCTATTTTCTCGAGTTTCCTCAAAAACCAGGCATGTAGCTATGCAAGTAATCGGAATTAATATCCATTCCCTCATTATGCAAAT
>JABAOC010008197.1_pt4 | contig 33322 bp, 22 predicted proteins | sample 7062161 | NCBI WGS metagenome assembly JABAOC01 (sample SAMN14538625, study PRJNA623070) | marine sediment metagenome | biome: marine biome [ENVO:00000428]; feature: marine pelagic biome [ENVO:01000023]; material: deep marine sediment [ENVO:00002113] | place: India: Gulf of Khambhat ... | reverse complement strand
CGGCAAAGTCCGCCCCGCTCTGGCCGGAGCTGTCATCCGCATCAAGGTCCAGTTGCGGAGCGTGTGTCGGGCTGCCCGCCGCTGTGAACTTTGCCACAAACGCGTCTTCTCCCCCGTTGTGCGTTTCGTCGTAGGCCCCGGCGGTGGTATCGAACCCGCCCGTATCGTCGTATCCGGTCATGTAAATGTTCGCCGCGTCGTCCAGCGCGATACCCGTGCCGGCATCGATCCCCGAGCCACCGAGATACGTGGAGTAGACCAGGGTCGCACCTGCGGCGTCGAATATGGCAACATAGGCGTCTGCAGGTCCCCGAAGCACGCTTTGGTGGGCGTCTGCTGTGGTCGTGAGATCCCCGCTCCATGTCTGTCCCACTACGTGTGCCCGCCCCGTCCCATCGACCGTAATGTCGTTTCCGTGGTCGATGCCGGCGCCGCCGAAATAGGTCGCGTAGGCAAGTGAATAGGCCGCATCGAACCTGGCAACAAAGGCGTCCGTAGCGCCGTTGTACGTCTCATCATAGGCGCCGGGGGTGGTGGGAAAGGCCACGGAGGCAGTGTCGCCCACGAGGTAAATGTTGCCCGAGCCGTCGAGCATGATGCCACGGCCCTCGTCGGCGCCCGCGCCGCCAAGGTAGGTCGAATAGACGAGGCTGCTTGTCGCAGGGTCGAACTTGACCAGAAAGGCATCCACACCCCCGTTGAAGGTTCCATCGTAAGCATCCGGCGTCGTGGCAAAATCGTTGGCTCCGGTGGAACCGGTCAGATACAAATAGCCCGCGTCATCAATGACAATGTCGTTGCCCCTTTCCACGGCTGTCCCCGAGCCACCGAGGTATGTGCCGTAGTCCAACTGAACGCCGGAGGGGCCGAACCCCACGATGAAAATGTCCCAGCTCCCGTTGAGCGAACCCTGGAAAGCATCGAGCGTTACAGGAAACTCACTGCTCGACTCGGTCGTTCCGGTGACAAAGGCACGTCCTCCGGAATCGACGGCAATGGCGAAGCAGGCATCGTTCTGGGCGCCTCCCACGTAGGTGGAGTAGATGAGGTTGCCTTTGGCGGGATTGAGCTTGGCCACGAAACCGTCGCTGGGGCCGCCGAGCGTCGAGTCATAGGCCCCGGGCGAAGTCGGAAAATCGTTCGACATCGTCTCGCCGGTCACATAGACGGTTCCCGAAGAAGTGACATGAATGTCGAACGCCTGATCGCTCGCGCTGCCGCCGAGGAACGTCGAGTAAATGAGCGAGCTTCCATCGGCACTGATTTCGGCAACGAAGACATCATTGTCGCTGTTGTAGGTCGGATCCACGGCGCCGGTGGTGAAGGGGAAATCCGCCGACGAGGTTCGCCCGGCGATATAGACGTTCCCGGAATCGTCGACAGCGATGGTCTGACCCCGGTCGTTTCCGGTGCCGCCCAGGTACGTGCCGTAATCCAGCACGGGGTCGATGACCAGGGGCCGGCTCGTGTCATAGGGTCCGACTTCGAAACCGACGACTCCGTCCGCGGTAACCACATAGCGGCTGGCGACCATCTCCCGACCCCCGTCCTCCGTCTGCTGGTAGCTTACCGGCGCGTGGAAGCGGATCTCACCCCCATCCGCGGACAACTGCAATACCAGGCCTCCGCTCTCATCCACGTACACGGACTCCACACCCTGAAAGGCCAGCCGAATGACACTCGGATCGGCGCCGGCGGCAATCAGAAAGTCGTACTCAAGCTGTCGCTGATTGCCGTAATAGCGAACGTCCACCCCGTCGTAGACGCCGGTGTACACGACGCTCCCATAATTCGCGATATCCGTATACCATTGGTCCGGGTCGCTGCCCACGAAGTAGTTGCTGTGGCCGGGAAGCATATCGAGTCCCGCGACCTCAGGCTGATCGACAGCCCCGAGCAGATCGATTCGTACCACGTGCGAGGTATCCCCCTGGTCGAGCCATAGTACGGCGTCGCCGTCGGTCAGGAAAACGGAATAGCCGCTGCCTCGTGCCAGGAAATCGACCACCGGATCGGTCTGTCCCTCGTTGACCTCAAAAGCCAGGGGCAATTCCAGAAGGTCCGGCTCAACGACCTGCCCGGAGGTGTCGCCGGCGTTTTCGCTGAGGGCGGGTGCCTGTTGGAGCGCCGGGCCGGAAAGGTCCGCAGGGTTGACGCCGACTTCCATGCCCGCCACAACGAGCGGCGCGGACTGCCCGTCTGCTCCGTTTACGAGGCATTCGTTGGCCGCAGCCGTGACCCCGGCAGAAAGCAGCACCCGGGGCTCAAGGCGCTCCAACACGCATCCGGCCATGGCCGCACTGTCTTCCTCGCGTGCCGTCCGGCCGATGCCCAACTGCGCCCTCATGTGGCGCCAAATCCTCGTGATCCTTGTCATGTCTGAAGACTCAGGCTTTTCAAATCAGACCTGCGGGCGGCGGTCCGCGAGCCTTGGCAATACCGTCGCGGTGCCTTGCAGCGTCGGTGCCCTGCCATTCATCGGCCAAACTCGTCTCCGACGTTATGACGACAGACCCCCATCTAAAGCCTATAATTCAATCCGTCATAGTCCAAGGCGGACACGCCGTCATACGTCGCAAACCCCTGGCCCCGTCGGCCGGCGATACCGCCGAAACTCCGATTTTGCCCTCTCTGTTATAGGACGGTAACGGAGTATCACGCTCACGCTTGCGCAGGCGTGACGGAATAGTCGAATCGGGCAGGCCTGCGCCACACTGGACACGGCACCCGGTTACCACAGACGGGAAGGCAATTTTGGGGCGGTTTTTGGGACGCGAGCCTGCAGCACCGAGTCGCAGCCAACCGACACCGTCTGGAGCCGGGTATTTTGCCGGCCCCCCCTAAGTCATTTGCTCAAGGCGCTGTGCCGAAAAGTACGATTCTCTGCTGATATAGGGGGTGGGCATTGCACCCCGATCGGGAAGACACGCAGCCCAGCCCTCTGTGCTCGTCATAAGAAACGGAACGAAGCAGGGCCAAGCATCCGGCCCGCGAAGGAGAAGTGGCCACGAGAGGCCTGACGGTGACAATTCGGGTAAGTCTGGGCCTGGCGTGCATCACGCTGAGTGCTTTCCTGGCGGCCGCCTGGATCGGCCTAGTGCCCAATCCCTATCGAGCAGCGCTGGAGGCACGAGCACGCTTGTGTGAGACGCTGGCTGTCCAGTTCTGCACGACCCCGCCACAGGAATTGGTCGCCGCTTTCCATACTTTGGCCCCTCTCGTCGTGGAGCGCAATCCCGATATCCTCTCCTTAGCCGTGCGCAGCTCAAACGGTCACGTCCTCGCGGCAACGGAGAATCACACGTCTCTCTGGAAAGACCTGCCCGCCAACAAGTCGTCCGAGACTCATGTCCAGGTACCGATCTTCGAAGGGGATTATCAGTTTGCCACGTTTGAAATCTGCCTGTCGCCGCTTACAGCGAAGGGTCTTTACGGCTACCTCGCGCAGATTCAGTTGCCGGCGGCCGCGTTCGTGGCCCTGGTGGGATTTCTGGCCTATTCAGTCTATCTGAGACGGGTCTTACGACATCTTGACCCCTCGTCGGTCATCCCCGCCCGTGTCAAGAACGTTCTGGACGTTCTCTCGGACGGCGTCGTCATGACCGACGAAAGAGGACGAATCGTCCTGGCCAATGAGGCCTTCGAACAGGTGACGCCCAAAATAGAGCGGTCTCTCATCGGACGCACGCTATCCATGCTCAAATGGGTGCATGGCGACCCGGAGGTGCGTCTCGATGACCCGCCCTGGACCGAGGTTCTGCGTGAAGGCATCACGCGCCGGGGCGTCCCCCTGGTCCTGGAGGGTACGCAGGGAGCTTCCCACAATTCCCTGGTCAGCGCCACCCCGATTCTCGGGCCAAACGGAGAACAGAGGGGCGTCCTGGCCAGCTTCACCGACGTCACCGAGTTGGAGAAGAAGAACCAGGAGCTGGTGGAGGCATCGCGTCGTGCCGGCATGGCCGAGATAGCCACCGATGTGCTCCACAATGTCGGCAATGCTCTCAACAGCCTGAACGTGGCAACTACCGCCGTGCTGGAAAGGTTGTCCGCATCGAAGCTGCCCAAGCTCAGGAGCGTGGTCGCGATGGTCTCCGAGCACCGTGAGGACCTCGGTCGATTCCTCCTGGAAGATCCGCAGGGCAAGCACATCCCGTCGTACCTGGTCAAGGTCACCGAGATTCTGTGCGAGGAGCAGAACGAGATATTGAAGATCGTCAAGTCGCTGTCGACGAGTGTCGACGACATCAAGGAAATCGTCAGAACCCAGCAGTCCCATGCCCCGACCTCCCGTTGCCGAGTCGTGACCTCTCTCAGTGAGGTCTGCGAGAATGCCATCAAGTTGAACGAGCCGGCCCTCAAACAGCACGGTATCAACGTAATCAGAGAATTCGGCAGCGTTGACCGTGTTGTCCTCGACAAGTCACGACTGGGACAGATTCTCTGCAACCTGATTCGCAATGGGATTGACGCGCTGGCAGACAACGGTAAGGAGGAGAAACGCCTGACCATCAGGCTGCTGGCGTCCGACGAGAGCAAGCTCCGAATTGAAGTGGCCGACAATGGAATCGGCATCCCGGCGGAGAGTATTACGAAGATATTTCAGCACGGGTACACAACCAAGAAAGATGGCCATGGATTCGGCCTCCACAGCAGTGCGCTTGCCGCCAAGGAAATGGGGGGCTCGCTGTGCGCACACAGTGGAGGTTCGGGACAAGGGGCTCTATTCGTGCTTGAACTGCCGCTGAGACTGAAGGAGAAACCGGATGAACGAGAAGAGGCCGTCGAATCGACGCATACTCGTGATCGATGACAACCAGAATATCCACGAGGATTTCCGCACGATTCTCGGGCGCCGGCCCGACCAGTCGATGGCGGTAGAAGACGAAGAAGCCGCCATCTTCGGGCAAACGTCAACCTCCTCGGATCCGGAAGGGTTCGAAATCGACTCCGCCTTTCAGGGCGAGGAAGGCGTGGAGAAGCTTCGCCAGGCGATGACGGAGGGGCGTCCCTATGCGTTGGCGTTTGTCGACATGCGGATGCCTCCCGGTTGGGACGGCGTAACGACGATCCAGGAACTGTGGAAGGTCTACCCCGACCTGGAGGTGGTGATCTGCACGGCCTATTCCGACCATTCCTGGAGCAGCATCGTGGAAACGCTGGGCCGGACCGACAAACTGCTGATCCTCAAAAAGCCTTGCGACAACGTCGAGGTCTTGCAGTTGGCAACCGCGTTGACGGAGAAGTGGACGCTTTCCCAGGAAGCCCGCATGCGGCGGGAAGAGCTGGAGCGAAAGGTGGCCGAACGAACGGAGGAACTCAGGGCCGCCAACAAGGAACTCAGAAGGGAAACCTGTGTATGCAAGGAGGCCCTGAACCGCTTGACGCGTGAGATCGTGGAGCGCAGAAAAGCAGAGGAAAAACTGGCCAGAGCCAATCGCGAGCTCAGGGATTTCATCTATGTCATCGGACACGACCTGAAAGCCCCGACAGGAGGCATCCAAACTATATTGCAGTTGATATCATCCGAGTGCGCCGACAGCCTTGGCCCGGAGACGAAGGAGCAGATTCGCCTCGTCTCGAATCGGGTCCGACGGATGCGCAGTCTGATCGACGGCATGATGCAATATGCGGATTCCACGGGTCCTGGAAACGAAAGGACTCTGGTTGACATGAATGCGGTAGCCAAGGAAGTCATCGAGCTGATTTCACCACCGCAGAGCATACGTGTCACGGTCGAAGACGAACTGCCGAAGGTCTTCTTAGAGAGGGTCCGCGCCTTTCATATCCTGCAGAATCTCGTGGCCAACGCGGTGGAGTACCTCGACAAACCGCAGGGCATGGTACGCATCGGTTGCACAGGCGAGAACGGCTTCTGGAAGTTCAGCGTGTCCGACAACGGACCCGGCATCGAGGAAAAGGATCTGGACCGCGTCTTCAGGGCCTTCCAAGTCGGGTCGAAACGAAGCGCGTACGAGAGTGTCGGCCTGGGGCTGACGCTGGTCAGTAAGATCATTGAGGCATGTGGCGGTCGAATCTGGGTGGAATCCAAAATCGGCACGGGGACGACCTTCTGGTTTACCATTCCGAAACAGGAAACAGGAGTCAGCGATGACAGAACTAAGACCGATCTTGTTGATTGAAGATGATCCCATCGATGCGGCGATCGTCAAGCGTGCGCTGCATGACCTCGGGATCCGGAACGCTGTCACACACGTACGCGACGCGGAGGAAGGACTGGATTACCTCCTGGACACGCGCAATGAACCCCCCTGCCTGGTCCTGCTCGATTCGACGCTGCCCAGAATGGAAGCATCGGAGTTTCTCCGGCTGATGAAGAGGGATCCCGCGCTCAAGGCTCTTCCCACCGTGGTCCTCGTGAACCCGGTGTTCCCAAACGACCCGGGAACGAGTAGTGAGTTGGAGGCCGATGGCTATGTGGTGAAGACTGTTGATTATGACCAGTACGTGAAGGCATTGGAGACGGCGCGGACTGCCAGCAGCCTGATGGCGGCAGGCAGGACCTGAGCGGCCTTCGGGGGATCGAGATTCTCTTCAAGGAAAAATTGCTCAGACCTTGAACGGTTGGTTTTGGAGACCTGATTTATGCCTATACGAAGAGTCTGTATCGCCGTCTTCCTTTGTCTCGTGGCGAATCCGTGTCTGAGTCCTTCCTGGGCCGGCGTCCATCCCGGCGTTCGCGCCGTCACACGTCCCAGCGCGGATATCACGCTTTCTTTCGTTCAGCCTGGCAGGGTCGCCAAGGTATACTGCAAGGAGGGGGACCAGGTGCAGAGCAACCAGGTGTTGATCCGGCAGGATGACGCTGCCGAGCAGGTCCAGCTCGCTCAGCTCAAGGCCCAGGCCGAAGACATCACCCAGATTCGCGCCAGCGAGGCGTCCCTGGCCCAGAAGAGAGTCGACCTCCAGAAGATGGAGAAAGCCGCCGCCAGCAAAGCCGCCACGGCCCTGGAGGTCGAGCACGCCCGGCTGGACGTGACCGTTGCGGAATTGTCTCTCGAACTGGCGAAATTCGAGCATGAGCAGGCGGGCGAAAGGTACCGGGAGCAGAAGATCCGCGTCGGGCATATGCAGCTTGAGAGTCCTATCGACGGGCGCGTCGAGGACATCAAAGTGGAAGTGGGGGAATCGCTCAACGCCGTGACAGAGGCAATCCGGATTGTCCAGACGGACCCCCTTTGGGTCGATGCCCCGGTTCCCCTTTCCCAGGCGTTGGGCCTGGAAGCAGGAAAAACCGCTCAGGTTCAGTTTGGACCATCCGATAATCCGGCCAAAGTTGAGTCGGGGCGCATCCTCTTCGTGGCGGCCGTCGCCGATGCCGCCAGTGGCACGCTCCGAGTGCGGGTCGAGGTGCCCAACAAAGACCGAAGGCCGGCGGGGGAACACGTTCTGATCGTGTTTTTAGAACCAACGTAGTCTCTGGAATATGGGGATAGGCGTGACGACCGGCAAAGTAATACGTCCCTTACACCAGGCCGAAGGATACTGTCACGGTAAATTCGCGTATCCGGCCGCCAACCGACCGGTACACAACTCACCAGTGCGTCGGCTGGTTCTCTGCATCTGCCTGGCACAGGTGGCCGGCTGCATCGCCGGCAAGCCCCCCCACGAGACAGCACTGACCGATTATCAAAGGCAGCTTGCCGATGAGGGCCCTCAGCCGAGGCTGAGCATGCAGAGACACGAGCCGTCGAATCCGGCAGGGCTGCTCACGCCCGTGGAGACGCTTGCAGAGGCGCTGCCCAGACTCAGAGTCGGTGTCGATCCCAACACGGGTCAGGAGACCGTGTTACTGACCATGGAAGAGGCAGTCACACGGACCCTTGCCAACAGCCCCGAGATCCGAATCGTCAGTTACGATCCCGAGATCGCCAAAGAAGAGATCGCCAAGGCGGTGGCGGGATTCGATCCGACCGCTTTCAGTCGTTTCAGCTATGAGCAGCAGGATAGCCCCCAAAACAGTCTCTTCGAACCCGGACAGGCGGATAACCGTACATTCGAATCCGGAATCAAGCAGAGAACGATACTCGGTTCGGAGTGGTCCGCCAGTTATGCCCTGAGCCGCAACTGGGACGACCTGTTCGGCCGGACGATCTCCACGCGCTATGAGCCCATGCTGGTCTTCCAGCTCCGACAGCCGCTATTACGCGATGCCGGGCCCCAAGTGAATCTGGCAGGCGTGAACGTGGCCCAGCTTCAGCACCTTATCGCCCTGGAGGCGTTTCGCGAAAAGGCACAGACCGTCTCGGCAGAAGCCATCATAGCCTACTGGCGTTTGGTTCAGGCGCTGCGATACGTGGAAATCCAGCGTGAAGTGGTCGCCCGGGCCCGGGAGACCTTGCAGAAGGTGGAGGCGCGCCGGGAGATTGACGTTACGGATGTGCAACTGATGCAGGCGCGAGCCTCTGCAAAGCTGCGCGAGGCCAACCTGCTCGAGTCCGAAAAACAGGCGTCGGACGCCCAGGATGTTCTCGCGCGCCTGTTGGCCGACCCGCAGATCAACACGACGAGCGAATTGAGAATCGTACCCGTGACGGCGCCGGAAATCATGAGCAAACCACCGGGTATGGCGCTGGCGCCGGGCGATGCCCTGGTGGCAGCGATGGAGAAGAATCCCGCCATACGCCAGGCCGAGATCGCCGTTGAAATTGCGGACATCAATGTACGGTTCGCAGAGAATCAAAGGATGCCGCGCCTGGATCTGGTCGCCTTGTCGAGGGCACAGGGCCTGGCCAAGCAGCCCTCGGATGCGCATGAGCAACTTGGGGGCGGCGACTATATGAGCTATGAGGTGGGCGTGACCCTGGAGATCCCGCTGGGCAACCGCCGGCGCGAGGCGGAGCTGACCCGCCGCAGATTGGAACGTCGCAAGGCCGTCTCCATACTTCAGAATGCGGCGGACCGGGTGGCCGTCCAGGTCAAAGAGAAAGCCCGCAAGGCCCGAACCAGATTGGATGAGATCAAGATTCAGCGGGAGGCCGCACAAGCGGCCCAGGCTCAGTTGAAAGCCTTGAGAGAATCTGAGCCTGTCCGCGAGCGGCTAACGCCGGAATTGCTCCTGGTGGAACTCCAGGCTCAGGATACTCATGCCCAGGCCCGGCGTGCCGCCGTCGATTCCCTCATCGAGTTCAACGTGTCGCTGGTTGAGCTGGCCCAGACTACCGGGACCGTGTTCCAGCTGCATCGCGTGGAGAAGGCGCTGACCACAGTCACTCAGTTGCCTGCTGATGCGCAAAGCGGTGGATAAGAGCCTCCAACAAAGTGAGTATTAGCCGGCACCCATGCGTCGCCCCTGTGAGAGCGGAGCCAGCCGGCACGACTCTGTCATTCTTGCGCGGGCAGGAAAGGCCGTCCTACTCCCGGCCGGCGAAACTCAGGTGCTCGTCCAGCCAGTGGTCCGTCCTGATCACATTCCGGCGGCGGCGAGATGCCAGCCGATCGGCCCGGCGTTGCGCGTGACGAAATGCGATCCTGGTCAATGAAGAAGAGATATCCTGGCCCTTCTGCCCATGGCGCCTTTTGAGGCAAGCCAACATCCCCCTGGCATGGCCGGACACAAACTCATCCTCGAGGCAGACGATGGCCTGGGCACTGCCCGGATCACCCTGTCGGGCGCAGCGGCCAAAGAGTTGGCGATCGATGCGTAAGGACTCGTTGCGCTCCGTGGCTATCACGTGCAGGCCGCCCAAATCCGCCACGCCGGGGCCGAGCCTGATGTCGGTCCCGCGTCCGGCCATGTTCGTTGCCACGGTGATCCGGCCGCACTCGCCGGCACAACGAACGATGTCCGCTTCCTCTCGATGACGAACGGCATTGAGCACCTGGTGGGCCAAACCGCGTGCCTGAAGCAGGCCGCTGAGGTACTCGCTGGCCCGAACGCTGCGCGTTCCTACAAGAATGGGCCGGCCGGTCTCGTGCACACGCACAATTTCCGCCACAATTCGCTGCCATTTGGCGGCCTCGCTCGCGAAGACGAGGTCCGGCAGATGCCGCCGGACACACGGCCGATTGGTTGGGATTACGACCACGGGCAAGTGATAAATTCGCCAGAACTCGACGGCCGCTTCCCGTGCCGTGCCGGTCATCCCCGCCAGTTTGCGATACATCCGGAAGAACCGCTGGAAACTGACTCGGGCGCAGGTGTCTTTGGGAGGCGTGACCGCGACGTCCTCCTTGGCCTCAACCGCCTGGTGCAGGCCGTCACGCCACTGCCGATCCGGCATCAGGCGCCCCGTGAACTCATCGACGATGACCACCTTATCGGCCTCGATCACATACTGATGGTCGCGCCGATAGAACTCCTTCGCCGTCACCGCCTGTGTCACCAGTTCCTCCGCGCGTCTGGCGCCCCGCCACAGGCCGCCGAGACCCGCTGCCAGTTGCCGAAGGCGTCTCTTGCCGCTATCCGTCAATTCCACGTCGCGGCAGCACAGGTCAACTCGATAGTCGCCGCGCACGTCCAGTTGCATGGCGATGCGCGCCGCCTGTCGAAAGGCTTCGATCTGCTCGGGGTTGGGAGCGGGCCCTGAGATGATCAACGGCGTCACCGCCTCGTCGATCAGGACCGAATCCGCCTCATCGACGATCGCGTAGTCCAGGCCCCGCTGGACCAGCGAGTCGAGCGTGGGCCGTGGGGCGCCGGCCATCCTGTCCAGCAGCGCCGCGGACAGACTGCCACAACGCCCCTGAATGAGTCGGTCGCGCAGGAAATCGGCCGTGACTTCCTTGCTCGTACAGTAGGTGATGTCCGCCGCGTAAGCGGCCCGCCGGTCCGCCAGGAGCATGCCCTGCTCGACATGGGCGACTTTCAGGCCGCAGAAACGATATATGCGAGCCATCCACTCCGCGTCGCGCCGGGCCAGATAATCGTTGACGGTGACAATATGGCAGCCGCGACCCCGCCAGCCGGCTACCGTGGCCGGCAGGGTGGCCGTGAGAGTCTTGCCCTCGCCGGTCGCCATCTCCGCGATACAGCCCCGCTCCAGCGCAAAGGCGCCGGCCACCTGAACGAGAAACGGACGATCCCCGATCTGGCGCGCGCCCACTTCACGAACTGCCGCAAAGGCCCGATCCAGGTCCTCACTCGTATCGCGATGTCGTCGGAAGATCTCGCGCAGCCGCTCGATGATTTCCTGAAGCCTGGCATCGGACACATCCGAGAACTGCCGTTCGAGCTCGATCACCCGCTTCGCCCTTTGCAGGAAATACTCCCGTCGGGGCAATCTCCGGCTGATCCAACCGACTCCGGCATCCCAAACGGCATCAAGACCCTGTGGCAGCGGCCTATCCACCAACCGCTGCTCCAAGGCACGCCACATGGTGCTCGGTACGAGGGCCATCAAATATGGAACCTCCGCTGGAACAGTTGCCTGCCATAATGGTAGGCCTGGACCGCCAGCGGCTTGGGCCGTAGCGGAATCCGCACGATCACGCGCTGGCCGGTCAGCCAGTGGTCCGAGACCGCCAGGTCCGGCCGAATCCGGATCTCGAAGAACATCTCCGCCGTTTTGGTGCCTTTGGGGTCCCGCGGGTCCACCGGCATCGACCCGCCTACCGCATAGCCAAGGGCCTGTGAAGGCAACTGCTCCTGCCCGGCCGGAAGGACCTTCTCGATTGTGCCCGTGACCGTCCGTTCGGGCCGTTTGTTGAGACGAATCTCAACGTTCTTCTGAGCCTGTTCGATGATGACAGCCGCCGCATTCTGCCCGGCCGTGGCCCGGATCATCAGGTCGTCCAGTCGGGCCACCACCCCAAGGTCTTCACCGCGCCGGACATATCTGCCCCGGGCCAGCTCGATTTCCGGTGAGACCCAGGTGCCTGCGGCGGGCGCCGCCAGATGCAGCGCGGCAAGCTCGTGCTGCACGCGGGCGATCTTCTCATCGAGGGCCGCCAATTGCTCGTCGATGATTTGCGCCGCCGCTACCTCCGCTGTCACCGCCAGGCTGCGCCGGATCTCCAGGACCCGCCGTTCGGCCGTCAGACTGCGTTTCTCAGCCTCCAGCGCGGGATTGGCCGTCTCGATCAAAGCAGAGCCCTCCGGTGCGACTTCGGTCTGTGAGGCGAGAAAACCCGTGACGAACCCATCACTTTCTGCGCGGATAACGGACAACTCTTTCGGCTCGACAATTCCCTCGACCCGACAGTAATCCGGTGCCTGGAGGATACCCAATCCCGCCGCCAGGAGCAGAGCCGCCCCGGCCGTCGAAGCAACTGGGCGGAACCGCTTTCGAGTCAATTCCTCGCTGGTCGCCAGGTAACGCAGGAACTTGCCGGCCGGGACCAGCAGCCATCCCACGACCCCGGAGAACGCCAGGACCGGCACCAGGATGAACAAGGGTTCCGGCAGGCGGTTATTGAGGAACAGGATGATGCGTATCGAGATGTAGATGCGATAGAGCGAAGAAGTGACTCCATAGCCGACGAACCAAAACCGCTCGCCCGCGCTGAAAGCCGGATTCCAGGCACGTTTGAGGCCCCAGGCATATCGCTTGACCAGATAAACGAGGTACTGGCGGGCCCGCCGGCCCAGATTGGGGATTTCGATCAGATCGGTGAGGACGTAGTAGGCATCGAACCGGAGGAGCGGGTTGCCGTTGAACAGTACGGTCGAGACGCTGGCCACGAAGATCACGTTGTAGGCAACGATGTGGAGTGTGCCGACGGAAGTGTTGGCCCAGATGACCACGGCCACCGCGGCGGCGGCCAACTCCGCCATGACACCCGCCATTCCTACGGCGGCTCTGTGCCATTTGCTCCGGAAGGCCCACGCACTGGAGGCATCCACGTACGGCAGGGGGAACAGCACGAGGATCATCACGCCCATCTTGTGCACCTCGCCACCATGGCCGTGGAGCCGCCCGAACTGCTTGCACGCGAAGGCATGACTGAACTCGTGAAAGACTTTGACCAGGACAAAAGCCAGGTATAGGAAAATGAAATTGTCGGGGTCCAACACATTGGAGCTTTGGTGAACGAGCGCTCCGAGGTTGCCGATCACGAACCAACCTCCCGTCCCGATCAGTCCCAGCCAAAGCAGCAGTCCGGGCCAACTGAAGACCCGGCCCAACAAGCCCGCCCAGCGGTCCAGAAAGCGGTTCGGGTCCAGCAGCGGGATCCGTGCGAACAGCAGGCTCATCAGATAACCCTGGACTTCCCGCGTGATTCTCCCGCGCTGGCGGTTGAAGAGCGCGTCACTATCCGGCGTCAACTCCGCGTACAGCAGATTGGCGGCGTGCAATTGCCCCAGAAGTTGGATAACCTCGCCCTGCGTGGGAGCCCGGTCGCCCAGCTTGTCGTTGCAGACCCGCCAGGCCTCGGCCACGGTCCGGCGGCCGTTGAGCAGGCCGATGAATCGATATCCTTCCTCACCGACGCGCGAAAACTCGTCATTGGCGGGGTTTTCGAGGACGTACCACGGCTGGCCTCGAAAATGCCGGCGATGCACGCGCACGCCCGCGAGCAGCCGGGGACGCAGTTCTGCCACGCGGTACCACGCCTCGTGAAATGTCGGTCGCTCTACGGCCATCGAACGTCTCCGCTCTCTACAGCCACAGCTTCATGCGGATCCAGTTGGTGAGCTTGCGAGTCCAAATCCAGGCGTAGGGTCGCCGGTCGATCATGATCCTGGCCACGCCTTCCATGCCCGGCCGCATCCAGGGATGGACCTCCAACAATCGGACACGGACTTTGAGGATGTTCTGCTGTTTGACAACCTCGGCAATCGGGTTGACGCGCTCGACCTCGAACGCGACGCGCCGGCCGGGATAGGATGCCGTAGCCAGATAGCCCCGCTGGCCCACCCGAACGTCGGTGATCTGGTCCTCCGCCACGTGCAGGACCGCCCGCAACGAATGCAGCGGCGTCACCTGAAAGAGCACGTCGCCCGTCTTTACCGGCGCCCCGATCCGACGCTTGAGGTCACCTGCCACGACGGTCCCATCCAAAAGAGAGGTAAGGTTGGCCTGCGCGATCCGGTATTCCAGCAGGTCAATCTGGGCCTGGGCCTTTTGTGCGTTGGCTTCGGCGATCTGGGCCTGGGCCGTCTGTCCATCGCGCATGGCCGCGGCCATCTGCTTGAGATAACCGGCCTTCTCCGCCCTGGACTCCGCCAGCCTCAGGCGCAGCTCCGCCGTATCCAGCTCGGCCAGGGATGTCTCATGGGCCCGAACCGAGTCGCCCACTTCCACATTGACGGTCTTGATATAGCCGTCGAACGGCGCCGGGACGATCTGCCTTTCCATGCCCTCCAGGACAAAAGAGGCTTCGGCCCGATAATCCCCTCTCGCAAAGACCAGAAAAGCGATTGCCGCCAGAAGGACAAGCGTCAGCATCTTGGCCCACGTGTGACGGGGTCCCACAATCCGCGTCAGGCTGCTCTTCAGGCCGTCGGCGATCTTAGCGCCCAGCCAGCGATCCTGCTGACGCACCGCCACCAGCCGAGTTGTGCACAACTCCAAGGCCAGTCGAACCGATTCAATCTCGTCGGCCGTGAACGGCCGGTCCACAGGCCGCTCGAGCGTCACGACACCCCAGCCCTTCGCACCGTCACGGATGGGCAGGCTGGCGAGAGCCAGCGGACCATGTCGTCTGGACAGGTCCCCGGCGGCCCTGTCAATGCAGGTGGAGTCCGCCGAAGCCGGGCAGATCACCTCACAATCCTGGTCCAAGCACTCCTCCATCGCGGACTCGAGGTCTTGCACGAACTCCATCTTGCGGCTGAAGCTCTCGGTATGACTCAGAGCCTTCACGTGGATGTATCGGCCCTGGAGCAGACCCAGGCTGACGCGGTCACACTGCCACTGGGAGGCCACCTCGTTGCAGAAGGCCATCGCCATACTACCGAAACGACGGTGCTGGTTAAGCGCGGCAAGCGTCTCCATCGCCTGGCGAAGCCGTCGAAGATCGAGTTCCTTCTTCTGCAGGGGCGGCCGCGATTGCGAGAGAGTCAGCAGCGAGACACCCAATTCCAACCGCTCCTGAACCGTTGGCAGGGCCGTCTCCCCCGCGGCATGGACTAGAAACACCGCCGCTGCAAGCGGCGCCTCCGCCAGAGTAAATGGTATTGAAACGATGTGCTGCAGGGCGTGTTCACCGGGCGGGTCGTCCGGCGTCCACTCCACCTCGGCCACTCGATTCATCCGGATACTCTCGTGGGTGAGAGCCGCTGCCGGGCCCAACCAGGCCGGGAGGTCGCCGTCTTCCCTCCGCTCCGGATATAGAGCCAAAACGTCCACTCGATTCTCTGCGCCAGCGCGCAGGATTGCCCCTTCACGGGCAGGCCCCAACCGACACTCGGCGGCAAGGAAACTGGACAGGAACCAGCCAAGCGAGCCATCGTATCGGACCAACCTCGGGACCACGGTGCCGCGCGCCGGCTCACTAGCAAGTTGAGTTGGACCGGAGTAAGGTCGTGGATTCATGCCGCACGCTCCTGGTCGCCACGATTGACATGAACACATCCGCGACGACGCGGCTGTCCTTCGAATTGACACACATCGGCCATCTCATATCCCTGGTTGAAGCCTGAACGTCCGGGAAAGCAAACCATCTTTGGTTCTATCGTCATAAATCACGGGTTAGATAAGACAATATCGACCGTGGGCAACGGTCCTTCCGCCGCCGTTTTCCGGACGCCTGCCCGGGGAACCTGGCCGCAAGTTGACGGGAGACCTGAACCAACAGACCGGCACAGACCCATGTGCCGCATGGGGTGGCGATCCCTGCAACTTCTGCAGGGCAAAGGAGTCCCCATAACCGAAATCGTTCCGAAGGATAATCCTCGCCTTCATGCGGAGTGGTCCCAGTATCCGGGCGAGACAGGCAAGATGCGCGCTTATCGGGCCTGCCCGAAAGCCAGTCTGGCCGCTTCCCCGAAGGCCCCAACTTTAGAACTTGTCGTAGAAGACATCCTCGGGGCGCAGGCCTTTTGCGGTAAGGACCTGTGTGACGGCCTCGATCATCGGCGGCGGTCCGCAAAGGAAGGCCTGACGCGGGACGCTGGACTCCAGGTATTTGTCTACGGACAAATGAATGAAGCCCGTCTCGCCGTCCCAGTTGTCGGTCTCGGCCTGATAGTCCGACAAGGCGTAGACCACGTGGAAGTTGGGATGCTTCTGGGAGAGAGCCCGGAACTGGTCGAGATAGAACACGTCCTGCGTCGTGCGGCACCCGAAAAAGAGCCAGCACGTGCGTTCCGGCCAGCGGTCGTAGAGCGTGTAGATGATGTTCTTCACGGGGGCCATGCCGCAGCCGCCGCCGACGCACACGATCTCTACAGACGGGTCTTCGTTGAGATAGAACTCGCCGTAAGGACCCGTGAAATTGACCCTGTCTCCGGGTTTGACGTTGTGCAGGTAGGTCGAGCCGATTCCGCCCGGGACCAGCCGGACCATGAGCTCGACGGCATGGCGGTCATAGGAGGGCGAGCTGATCGAGTAGGCTCGGAAGACCGGGCCGTCGGGCGACGGCGCCTGGATCTGGACGTACTGTCCCGGCCGCTGCGAGATCTCGGCGGGCTCGTCGAGCCGTATCCGAAGCTCTTTGATGTCGTAGGTCAACGGGACCGTGCTCTCGATCGTCGCATCGAACATCCGGACGTTCAGAAGGTCCGACGGGATCTTGATGAAGATGTCTTCGCGAATCTTGACCTGGCAGGCCAGGCGCGCGTTCGAGCGTACCTCCCGGCGCGTCAGGTACGGCAGCTCGGTGGGCAGAACGGGGCCGCCGCCCGAGGTGACGGTGACCTTGCAGTGGCCGCAGGAGCCTTTGCCGCCGCAGGCCGAGGGGATGAAGATTTCGTTGCCGTACAAGGCGGCCAACAGCGTCTGGCCCCCCTGCACCTCCAGCGGCTTCTCACCGACATTGATGTCGAGCTTGCAGATGCCGTAGTTGACCAGCACGCGCGCCGCGATCATCAACAGCGCCGCCAGGGACATGGTCACACCGGCAAAACACGCGACGGACAAGACGAAGAGCCTAATCTCCATTTTGTAGAACTCCACTATTGGATCGAGACCATACCCGCAAAACCCATAAAGACCATCGCCAGGACACCTGTGATGATCATCGCGACAGGAACGCCCTGGAACGGCTCGGGCACGTTGCTGTAGCGCATCTTCTGCCGCAGGCCCGCCATCAGGAGGATGGCAAAGGCCCACCCCAGCCCGGCGCCCAGGCCGAACCCGATGGTCTGAAAGAACGTGTACTGCCGAATCACCATGAACAGGGACGCCCCGAGAATCGCACAGTTGACCGTGATCAACGGCAGGAAAATGCCGAGGGCGAAATACAGCTTCAGGCTGAACCGCTCCACGAACATCTCCACGAACTGCACGAATGCCGCGATGACCGCGATGAAGATAATGAACTGCAGATGGTCAAGACCCCAAGGGAGCAGCACATAATGGTATATGCCGTAGTTGATTGCGGTGGTCGCGGTCATGACGAACGTGACGGCCGCTCCCAGACCCAGGGCGGTCCCGATCCGGCTGGAGCAGGCGATGAACGAGCACATCCCGAGGAAGTTGGCCAAGAGGATGTTGTTCGTAAAGATGGCCGCGATGAGAATCACAAGGGCGGAAGGCTGGTTCATTTCTTGGTCTCCTCCGGTTTGCACTTGACGGTGTTGAAGAAGGCAATGATGACGCCGAGCATGAAGAACGCGCCGGGCGCGAGGATCATGATCTGGTTGGGCGTGTACCACCGGCCCGCCAAGACGGTGTAACCCAGCACCTGGCCGGTTCCGAGCAGCTCCCGGAAGAAACCGATAGCCGCGAGCACGGCGGCGTAACCAAGCCCGTTGGCGAAGCCGTCCACCATCGACAGCACGGGCCGGTTCTGCAGGGCGAATGCCTCCGCGCGGCCCATGATGATGCAATTCGTGATAATCAACCCGACGTAGGGACCGAGCTGCTTCGACATCGGCCAGTAGAACGCCTTGAGGAACTGGTCGAAGAGAATCACGAACGTGGCGATGATGGCCACCTCGGCAATCATGCGGATCCGGTGCGGCGTGTAGTTCCGCAGCAGCGATACCAGCAGGTTGGAACCCACGTTCACAAAGATCAGGGCCCCGCCCATCACCAGCGAAGTCTCCAACCGATTCGTCACCGCCAGGGCCGAGCAGATTCCCAGCATCTGAATCGCCAGCGGGTTGAACGTCCAGGCGCCCTCTTTCAAGGTCGCCAGCCCCTTGCCGCCGCAAAAACCCTTTCGTTCACAAGGGGCGGCACAGACGGGCGGCACCGTCGCAGTCGAACTACCGTTGCTCATTGGTCTCCTCGACGAACTTGGTCATGATGTTATCAAGAATCGCTTGAAGCTTGTCGCACGTCATCGTGGCGCCGGTGATCGCGTCCACCGAGTTGTGACCCGGCTCGGCCGTGCCGATGGTGACGCCGATCCGGCCGGCCTCATCGACGAGCGGTTTTCCGACGAACTGGTCCCGGAACCAGGAAGAGGCGATTTCGCCTCCCAGGCCGGGCGTCTCCTCCTGGTGAGAGAAAGTGATGGCCCGGATCGTCCTGAGGTCCGGCTCCACCGCCAGGAACCCCTCGATCTTCCCCCACAACCCGGGCCCGATGAACCGCACGGCGACGGCTTTCGGCTTGTCCGGTGCTTCCGGCGCAGCATACAGGTACAACGTGAGAGCGCCGCGTTCCTCCTCGCGGACATTCTCCTCGAACTTCTTCAGCAGTTCCGCGGCCGATTCCCCCTCTTCCAGCGGAACGTTCAGCGCCGCGAGGATATTCAGCCTCTCTTCCACCAGCTCGTTGTTCTCACGATAAGGCTTGGTGAAGGTCGCCGCACTGGTCAACAGCAAGGCACAAGTCGTGCTGAGAATGCCGGCGAAACCGATGGTATAGATATTATCCTTCAAGTTTCAGTCTCCTCATGCGAATCCCGAAAACCGCTTCGTCAAAGATCGGCGCAATAATGTTGCCCAGGAGGATGGCGAATGTCACGCCCTCGACATAGCCGGTGAAATTGCGAATCAGGACCGTGACCGCCCCGATGACGGCCCCGTACAACCACTTGCCCGCGTTGGTGGAAGGGCTGGTGACCGGGTCGGTCGCCATGAAGAAGGCCCCGAAGAGCAGGCCGCCGGCGCTGAGATGCCACAGGGCCAACCCGAACCGGTCGGGCTGGGCGTGGTGGAGGATGGCCGCCAGCGCGGCGAACGAGGTCAGGATGCTCGCCACGATGCGCCAACTGGCCACCCGCGTCAGCAGCAGGAACGTGCCCCCGGCGATGATGGCCAGCGCCGAGGTCTCGCCGATACTGCCCGCGACGCTGCCCACGATCATGTGCGCCAGAGAGGCGAATTCCCCCTGCTTGGCGAGTGCCAGCGGCGTTGCGCTCGTCACGGCGTCAACGTTCGAGGCATCGACGTAGTGAAAGAGCCGGCTGAAGTCCGCGGCCGGCTTGAGCCAACTGGCGGACATGGCCTTCGGGTAGGCCAGCGCCAGGAAGCAACGGCCCACGAGGGCTGGGTTGAACAGGTTGCGGCCGGTGCCGCCGAAGACTTCCTTGCCCACGAACACGCCGAAGGCCACCCCCAACGCCACCATCCAGAACGGGGTCCCCGGCGGCAGGATCATCGGAAACAGCATCCCCGTGACCAGGAAACCCTCGTTGATCTGCTCCTTCCGCACCATGGCGAAGAGCACTTCGACCGCCCCGCCGGCGGCGTAGGAGACCACGATCATGAAGGCGAACCGCAGACCAAAAAAGAAGAAGCCCGCCGCGATGCACGGCACCAGCGCGACGATGACCATCGACATGAATCGTTTCAGATCGATCGGGTCACGAACGTGCGGGGCCGTCGCGGTCGCCGTGGACGGGGCGAAGAAGAAATTCTCCATTGCCTCGTAAACAGGATGGAACGGGTGGAGTTTGCCGCCTTCCTCGAACGAGGGACGAACTCTCTCAAACAGATGCAACAAACCTTTCACGCAGCAACCTCCTTCGCAGCTTCGCTATGGGATTGACTCTCGGCTATTTCCTTTTTCTCCTCCTCGATGAGCCGCTGCGCCTCCATGTGCTGTGCGTGCAGATCGATTTTCGACGGGCACACATACGAGCACAGGCCGCACGAGACACACAGGTCCACGCCGGCACGGTTCGCTTCCTCCAGCAGGTCCCGGTGCATGTACTTGTGCAGCAGGTGCGGCATGAGACCCGCCGGGCATACTTCCTCGCAGAAATTGCAGGAGATGCAGGGCCGGCCTTCGCCGCGCATCGCAGTCGTGAGCCGCTCGTTGAACTTCTTCAGCAGCGCGCTCAGGAAGCAGGCCGAATAGCTGCCGCGGTCGGAGCCGGGCCTCACGAACCCCAGAAACTCGCGCCCCTTCGGCTCGCTGAGCACGGTGATCCCCCGGCACTCGGCGCCGACTCCCAGCGCCTGGGCTCCGAGGGCTTCTCCCGTCAGGATGCCGCCGTCAATGACGCGCGGCGTATGCTCGAACACGTACTTGTCGATGATCGCCTTGAGCGGGTAACCCGTCATGACCTTGATGTGAGCAGGAGAGATGACACCGGTCCCGCCCACCGAGATAAGTCGCACCAGACACGGCTTCGACAGGGTCAGCGCCCGGTCGATGGCCAGGACCCCTTCCGTCCGCATCGCCCAGACGGGCCCCTTGTTTCGAGGCAACTCAAGGGCACGGGCGAGAATAGCGAAGTCGTCGTACGGATACGTGAGCGGGATCTCCACCATCTTCACCCACGCATACCCTCGTATGTGATTGCGGATCAGGTCGGCAAACTCCGACTTGATATTGGGGATGACAAGGTAGATCGGTTGATATTCCAGCAGAGACTGAAGGTGCTCCAGACCCCTGGTGAAATTGAGCAAGCGGGTATGAAGTTGCGCGTCGCCTCTGGCCGTGAACGGTTCGAGGCTGATGGTCGAGACAATCAGCGCCTGCGGCGTGCCCAGCGGGTCGGGCAACGTACCCGTATGGGCGTCGTAGAGAAATTGCCAGGCGCCCAGCATCAACAGCTTGTAACGTTTGATGCCCGCGCTGCCGAACTTGCGGCTGATGTGTTGAATCTCCTGCTCATCAACGTCGGCGTGCTCCTGTTCTTTGGCGATGTCCTCGAGCACGATGTGGTCCTGGACCGCGTCCAGTCGCACGTTTCCGGCGCGCGGCGCCAGAAGGGGGACCCCGTGGTTCTCGAGGTCCCGCGCCAGGGCGTCGCCGGCGCCGACGTGCTGGCCCTCTTCGACGCGCAGGTCGCTGAAGCGAAAGCGCCGACTCCGGAGAGGCAGGTAGAGCGTTTTCTGCTCGGGCATGACCTTGACCGTGGGGTCCGGCCGGCCGTGCAGCAGCACGTTGTAACCACCCTTGAATCTCATTCAATCAACCTTATTCAAAATCCAACTCAATGCTGCGAACGCGACCGTCCAGACGGCTCTTGAGCCGAAAGCCGCTCTTGTGCAACACGGCCAGCATCGCCATGTTCTCGGCGAGCACCTCCGCCGTGAACCCGGCGATCCCCTGGCCCCGGGCGACCGTGGCCAGGTACTTCAGCAGGAAGGTGCCGAGGCCGCGGTTTTGCCACTCGTCCCGGACGATGAAGGCCACTTCGGCACGGTTGGTCCCGGGATTGAGGTAGTACCGTCCGACGGCGACGATCTCTTCGCCATAGGTCTCGGGGATCGTCCCGACGATCGCCATTTCGTCGCGAAAGTCGATGTAAACGAAGTCTTGAATCTGCCGCTGCGGCAGCCGCGCCACATCCGACATGAAACGATAATACATGGTCTGCTTCGAAAGTGAGTGGAAGAGCTCCCGCATCTGCGGCTCATCGGTCGGATGCATCGGGCGAAAACCGACCTGCGTCCCGTCGTCCAGGACGGCGGAACTTCTCAAATCCGGCGGCCCCACGTGGATCTTGCCCTCGATGGTCGCCAGGTCCGAACGCACGTAGCAATGCTCGACCGCCTCCCGGAGCAGNNACGTAGCAATGCTCGACCGCCTCGCGAAGCAGCCCGGCGCGAAAGTCCGGGTGCGCGATGCTGATCAACGCCATCACGCGCTCCTGCAGGCTCTTGCCGTGCAGATAGGCAACGCCGTACTCGGTGACGACATAATGCACCTCCGCGCACGTGGCGGTGACCGCGGTCCCGTCGCTCAGGTGAGGCACGATGCGCGACTTCGTCCCATCGCACCGGGTGGACTCCAAGGCGATGATCATCCTACCGCCCCGCGCCTTGGCGGTCCCGTGCACGAAATCCGCGTGGCCGGCCATGCCGGAAAATCCCGCCTGCGGGGAATGGGCACAGACCTGCCCCATCAGATCGATCTCCGAAGCCAAGCCGACGGCCACCATGTTCCTCTGCCGGCCAATCACGCCGGGGTCACTCACGTACTCCGCCGAACGTAAACAAAATGCCGGGTTTCTATCCAGATAGCTGTACAATCTCTTGGTGCCCAGACACATGCTGCCAACGATTTTGCCGCGATCGTTACTCTTGCGCACGCCGGTAATCACTCCGGCTTCCAGCAGCTCAATGATCCCGTCACTCAGCACCTCAGCGTGAATGCCAAGATCATGCTTGCCCTTGAGGAACCCCAACAACGCCTGTGGAATCTGATGGACACCGAACTGCACGGTCGAACTATCCGGGATCAAGGCGGCCACATACTCGGCAATCCGACGCGACGTGTCGTCGGGGGCCGGCAAGCCGCTCTCCAGGAGAGGCTCATCAAAAGGCACGAGTATATCAAGATCCTGCACGCGAATCAAGCCGTCGCCCGTGGTCCACGGCATTTTTGTATTCACTTGTGCGATCACCAGACCCGCATTCTCGGCGGCGCTCCTGGTTACGTCTACAGAGATACCGAGCGAACAAAGACCGTGTTCGTTCGGCTCGGTCACCTGGATCAGAGCCACGTCGATGGGCAGCCGTCCGGAACGAAACAGCTCCGGAATATCCGACAAAAAGATAGGGGTATAATCCCCGAGGTGGCGATGCATCTCGGAGTCCACGCCGGCCGCGATGAAGAAAGGTTTGAGACGAAAGCGCCGAGCCAGCTCCCGGTGGCGAGAGGCCGGCTCGCCCAGCATGATCAACTGAACGATTTCCACGTCCTCAAGCTGGTCGGCATGGTCCAACAATGCACGGACCAGGATCTGCGGCTGTCCGCAACCCGTGCCGATGAACACGCGCTGCCCGGGCCGGATGTGTCCGACCGCGTCTGCGGCAGAAGCAGCCATGCTCTGGCAACCCCGAAAGGAACCGGGAGTATCGTTCCGAGTATCGCGCCGGACATTCATTTCCCGATCCCCGCCGTGAAAAGGGTCATTCTCGCGTCAACCACCATCGCCTCTATGCCCACGGGGCCAACCAGGTACGGGTCGATGCTCAGTTCCTTGACCTGTGGGAAATCGGTCGCCAACTGGCTGATCCGTTGCAGCCCGCCGATGATAGCGGAGATATCGATGTCCTCCCGGTTCAGGCCGCCCCGCAGCATCGCATACGACCGCGTCTGAGACAGCATCTCCAAAGCCTCCTCGGCGGTGACGGGCGCCAAATGGCAAGAAAACCCCTTGAGCCGATCCACAAACGTGCCGCCCAATCCGAAGATCAGCAGCGGGCCGAACCGGGGGTCGCACGTCATGCCCAGAATCACCTCCAGCCCGTGACCGCACATCTTTTCCACGTATACCCCGTCCAGGCAGGCGTTGGGCGCACGACGGCCGACGCGAAGCGTCAGCAAGTCGAATGTGTCGCGGACATTCTCCGCGCCCGCGATATTCAGCTTGACGCCGCCAACGTCCGATTTGTGCACGATGTCCGCCGAGACCACTTTCATCGCCACCGGGAACCCGATACGCTCGGCAATCTCGACGGCCTCCTCGGGGGAGTTGGCCATAGCGCCGTCCGGGACGCTCAAGTCGTAGGCCCGCAGGACATCTTTGGTCTGGACTTCCCCGATTCGCAGGTGATTGACGCGAACATGACGCGTGATGATGCGTTCGACCCGGCGCCGGTTCACGGGAAATCGCGTCACCACATATTCGGGCCGGCTGCGCCAGAGCCGGTACTCGTACATGGCGTGCAGCGCGGCCACCGCGCGTTCCGGCGACGAATAGACCGGCAGATGGCCACCACTCCAGCGCCGGTCATTCGGCTCGCCTATGAAAACGAGCAACAGCGGCTTATCTCCCTGTGTTTTCGTGGCGACAGCCTGGATGGTTTCCAATGGCTGCGTCATGGCGTGCGGCGTCAGAATGACAACGACGGCATCAACGGCTTCATCGCGCTGCGCCGCGGCCACCGCGGCGGCATATCGTTTCGGGTCGGCGTCGCCCAGCATGTCGATCGGGTTGCAGGTGCCGGCCGCGGACGGCAGTTCGCCCTTTAGCTTTTCCACGACCCGGCTGTCCAGCTTGGCCAGTTGCAGGCCGGACCGCTCGATCGCATCGGCCGCCATCACCGCCGGTCCCCCGGAGTTGGTAATGACCGCAACGCGGTCGCCGCGCGGCAGCGGTTGCCCGGAGAAAGCCAGGGCGCAGTCGAAGAGACAATCAAGGGTCTCGGCCCGGATAATCCCGGCCCGTTTGAACGCCGCCGCATAAGCGGGGTCGGCCCCCGCGAGATTGCCCGTATGGGCGCAAGCCGCCCACATCCCGGCCCTGGTCGTGCCTGCCCGCAAAAGAACAAACGGCTTGGATGACGTGAGAGTGCGCGCGGCGTGAATGAATTCACCCCCACTGGCGATACTCTCGAGATAGCCGATGACAACCTGCGTCTGCTCGTCGGTCGCGAGCACTCTGAGAATGTCCGTCTCGTTGACGTCGGCCCTGTTGCCGATGCTGACAACCTTGGCCAGTCCCATGTCGCGCGCGTGCGCCCAATCCAGAACGGCCGTACATAATGCTCCCGACTGCGAGAGGACAGAGATTCCGCCCGTCTTCGGTATGTAGCGGGAAAACGAGGCGTTCAAGCGATGGCTCGTATTGATCAGACCCAGGCAGTTGGGGCCCAGCAGCCGAACCTTCGCCTCGGCGCAAAGCCGCGCGATCTCCTTTTGCATCAGAATTCCCCGCGATCCGGATTCCCCGAAGCCCGCCGTGAGAACGATGATGGCTTTCGTTCCGGTCTCGATCGAATTTCGGACGGCATCCGCCACAGAGGGCGCGGGTACGGCGACGACCGTGAGATCGACCGGGCTACCATAGTCGGCAATGCTGCCGTAGCAGGTCAGCCCCAGAATCTCGTCCGCCGATGGGTTTACCGGAATGATGCGCCCGCCAAAGCCGCCGGCAACGAGGTTGGACAACACCTCATGGCCGACTTTGCCCCTCGTTCGAGAGGCACCGATCACGGCCACCGACCGCGGGTGAAACAGGAAATCCAACATTGTATCACGACCTTGTCGTGCTTTAGAACAGTCCTCGTACTTTGCCGGTTTCGACATCCACGTCAATGCGCCTGAAGGCGGGATTCGAAGCTGTGCCCGGCATCAGCTTGATCTCTCCGGCAATCGGCACAATAAGTCCCGCGCCTTTGTAGACTCGAATATCGCGGATCGGAAGCTCCCAGTTTCTCGGCCGGCCCTTGAGATTCGGATCGTGCGACAGACTCAGATGCGTCTTGACCATGCAGACACCGAATCCGTTCAACTGTCCGCTGCCGCCCTCCAGCGCCGTTACCTTCTGGAGAGCTTGCGGGCTGTAAGTCACGGCATCGGCTCCATAAACCTCCGTGGCAATCGCTTCGATCTGCTTCCTCAGCGGCCAGGTTTGCTCATACAGGAACCTGAAGTCGTTTTTCTCTTTGCAGGCGGCCACGACGGCTTCCGCCAGTTCGATCGCACCGTCGCCCCCCCGTCGCCAGTGATCCGACACGGCCACCAATGCCCCGTGGCGCTCCGCCACGCGGCGCACCAAGCTAATCTCCGCGGCGGTATCTGTGTGAAAGCTGTTGATGCAGACGACGGGACGCACGCCGCTCTTGCGCACCGTCTCGATGTGTGCAATCAGGTTCTCGCAGCCTTTCTCCAACAGGTCGAGGTTCTCACGGGTATATTCCTCACTGAGCGGCACACCCGGCTTGACGGCCGGTCCGCCGCCGTGCATCTTCAGAGCTCGAAGGGTCGCCACGACCACGACGGCGCTGGGCTGCAAGCCGGAGAACCGACACTTGAGATTCCAGAACTTCTCGAAACCGATGTCGGCGCCGAAGCCGCTTTCCGTTACGTGGTAATCAGACAGTCTCGTGGCCAGCAGGTCGGCGATAATGGAGCTCTGCCCGATCGCGATATTGGCAAACGGCCCGGCATGAACGAGCACCGGCTGCCCCTCGATGGTCTGCACGAGACTCGGATTAAGCGCCTCCACCATCCAGGCCGCCATGGCGCCGGCGACCTCGAGGTCCGAGGTGGTGATCTCGTGACCGGCCTTGTCACAGGCGACAACCACCCTGCCGATTCGCTCGCGCAGATCTCGCAGGTCTCTTGCCACCGCCAGGATCGCCATCAGCTCGCTCGAAACCGAGATGTCGAAGCCCGACGCCGTCTCAAACCCGTCCATCTTCCCGCCCTGGCCCATGGTGATATTCCGCAGGGCCTGGGCGCAAAAATCCATTACCCATCTCAGTTGGACGCGACCGGGATCGATGTCGAGCCGTCGCAGACTGCTGGCGGCCAGACGGGCATCATCGTAGTTCTGCTCATGCTGCATCCGTGCCGTCAGAGCGACCATGGCGAGGTTGTGCGCGTTGGTGATGCAATCGATGTCGCCGGTGAACCGGATCGAGAAAGGAGCGAGAGGAATACATTGGGCCAGGCCGCCTCCGGCCGCCGAGCCCTTGATGTTGAACGTAGGCCCTCCGCTCGGCTGGCGGATCGCACCGGTTACTCTCATTCCCAGTTTGCCCAATCCCTCAATGAGCCCGATCACGGTCGTGGTCTTGCCCTCACCCAACGGCGTCGGCGTAATGGCTGTGACATCGATGTACTTCGCCGTACCGTTGCCCTGGACCCGATCGATCACCCTCGCGTAGTCGACCTTGGCAAGCTGCCGGCCCATGGGGATGAGTTCGTTCTCCCGGAGCCCCAGCTCCCGCGCCAGCAATCCCACCGGCTTCATGGACTGCTCGGCCGCCTCCGCAATTTGCCAGTCCTTCATGGCGACCGGATCGAGCACAGGCTTCTTCACGGAAAGAGAGGCCGGCTCTCCGGCGCATACACCGTCCGCATTGCCGCGTCGTTGGCTCAACGGATAGATGCCCCCAGACCGGCTGTCACCGAGTTTTCCCGCTTGCGTATGGGGCTGGTGGCGTGCTCGGGCGTCGTCAAGGTGCTTCAGACCTCCGGGCCTTGCTGCACTGTGCTCCATAAGTACTTCCCCGATCAGCTTCTATGATTCTCTTGGCCCGTCCCGCGGGGACACGTGGACACCCCCGGCAGGCCTTGCTCCGGTGGCGAGAACCGCTCAGGCCAGGTTGGTGCATATGCACCAGTTCCGATGCGGTCACGCGCGCATGGTTTTCCGGTTGTCCAGCCAGGTCGCGCCGGGACCTCTCCCGAAGCGAAGCCACGAGTCACCACAGTGCGCACCGAGCACGATCGCGCCGACAACGGCAACAACGCCCGAGAACAGCGCCAGCACGATTCGCTCCTTTCTCTACACGCAACCGGCTCCCATCCCTGATGGCTTTCCATGGACACGTCGCACCTGCAGCGTAGGAAAAGGGCCTCAGGAAAACTATTGTGGAAACCACGTACATGGGCAGTTTTTTTCGGGTCGGTCACTGCCCCCGGGAGGGGCTCTATAGGCTTCCTGGTACGGCTCAGGCGTTGTTTTCTGCCGTCGGAGACGAAATCTTATGCGGGGACAGAAGGGTGCGGAAACTACGTATATGGCGGGAGTCGAATGGGAACCATCGGCCCTCAGGGCCCGTGGGGGTTGTCAATCGGTCCAGCCCATGGCGGTAGCCTTTTTGACCAGGTCCACAAGGTTGTCGACGCCGAGCTTTCTCATGATCCGGCTGCGATGCACCTCGATGGTCCGTTCGGAACGCTCCAGGATGTAGGCGATCCGCTTGTTGCTGATCCCTTCCAGGATCAGGCATAGCACGATACGTTCCGCCCGCGTGAGCGGTTTGCCGACGAGCGGATCGTGCAGGTCCGCCTCCTTCAGAAGGGCCGCCTCGACAAGTGCCAGCAGCTTGCTCTCGTCAACCGGTTTCTCGACGAAATCGAAGGCCCCGATTTTGACCGCCTGCACTGACATTGGGATGCTCCCGTAAGCGGTCATGATGATGACGGGCATCCATGGGAAGGCCGCGCGAACCTCCTGCAACAACTCGATTCCATCCTTCCCGGGCATTTTCACATCCGTGAGGAGCAGATCGCAACCGTCCGCACGATCGCGGCTCTGGGCTTTCAGCTCATCGAGACAACTGGCTACGTTCGGAAAGCAGGAGCAATCGTACTTCGCCCGCTTCAAGATAGCGCAAACCGCCGCCCGGATGCACTCGTCGTCGTCCACGACAAACACGCGTGCGATAGCATTGTCGTTCATGGTGGCTTACCCGTGTTCCCGGCTGCCGTCGTTCTATTTCGAGTATTATACCAGCTTTCGTTGGCCGTCGTTCGATTTTCGGACACCTGACGAGCAGCCCTCGCGAGCAGAGACCATGAAAGCGTGTCGGGTCGGTCCGATAGGCCCCGGCCGCAATCGAAACTCGCGCATGTGCCGAGGCCGGCCCTCAACCGGTTGCGGCTGCCGCGTACACTTTCAGAAAACTGTCCGAATAGATCTGCTTGTTCATCAGCATCTCGGCCGTGGCTACGGCGTTCATCAACTCCTGGTCGCACACGTCCACGATGGCCGAATCCAGGCCGTGCGAGATGGCCATAGTCAGGAATATGCGGTTGATCAGATTCCTTTCGGATGCTCCCTGTGACAGGTTCGACAGGCCGATCGTCATGTGGGGCGCGGGGTCCGCGAGGAATTTGATCTGGTCCATTGCCGTCAGGATATTTCCCGGCTGCACCTGGGCATTCGGCACCTTAACCGGCAGGACAATCGGGTCGATGAACAGTCGTTGCGTGTCAAAGCCGCGTTCCATCGCCCGGGAGACGATCTGGGCGGCGATTTCGACCCGCGTATCGATGTCCTGGGGGACGCCGTTCTTGTCCATGGTCAGGGCAATGATATTGGCCTTCGGCCCCGCCGACCGGGCCATTTCCACATACCTGTCGAAGACCTCTTCATCGCTTTTCTTGTTCAGGGGTGTGGAATTGAGAATGAGGCCATTCTCGGCGTTGATGACTTTGAGCCCGGCGGCAATCACGGCCGGCTTCTGGGAGTCCAGGCTCAGCGGGGTCGAGCAGGCCGCCTGGATGGTTTCGATCAACCACTGGATGGCCCCTTCCTGGTCCGCCGCCGCCGTGCCGACGTTCACGTCAAGGTATGCTGCCCCCGCCTCCGTCTGCCGGACCGCAAGGCCCTGAATGACCTTCTTGTCCTTGTCGGCAATCGCCTGCTTGACGTCCTTGAACATCCCATTGATCCGCTCACCAATCAGAATCATGCCAATATCCCTTCCCAATTGATCGTCCATCGTCAAGCGGTTGCGCGGCTCGTTACGTCTCGCGTCGGACGCCCGACGTGACAAGCGTCGCAACCGCAGCCGCCCTACGATCCTTTCCAGATTTGGTCAATAAAGTCCCGGACCGTCGCCACCGCTTGCGGGTGCCTCATCCGGATGATATCAACGCCTGCCTGCAACAAGCAGACAGCCGTGGCGGCCTCCCACATCGGGCCCCGGTTCTTCAAATCGCCCCACCCCGGCGCCTCCGCCAGCTTGGCCTCCTTGCAACGCCAGGATTCGTAGCCCACGTCGCAAATGGCGGGCATGGCCATCATCTTGTCGCCGCCGAGCGCGGCCAGACGCTGGCGCTCCTGAATCGAATAGGCGTACTCGATGCCGTAGCCAAGGGCGCCTGTGGACTGGAACGTCACGACTCGCTCCAGCGGGAATCCCATGTCGGACACCAGAATATTCACCTGCTTGGCGATGTTGATGTCCAGCGGCGCCTCCGTGATGAGACAGTGGTCATCGGCCATGGCGATAGCGGTGAGGGACTTGTAGTTGTCCTCGGTGACCGTGCCGATCAGGCACTTCTCGCCTTTGGCCGCCCCGCTGACCTTGGGCATGACCTCGTTGTCCTTCGCATCATTGCCGCAGTTCCACAGCACCAGGGGCACACTGACCGCTTTGAGTACGGCCTCGGTGACTTTGACGGCGTGGACCGCGTCTTTGTCCGCCTTGTCGGGGTGGATCCCATCGAACTTGACGCAGACCAGGTCCGCCCCGCACTCCTCGACACACTGTCGGGCCCAGTCGCCGGGACTATCCGCTACGGCTGCGAAAGGCTCGAGCAGGGCGTCGGGCCAGTCGTCGGGGCGGATGTCGAGCACGTCCATCGCAATCACCGGCCTTTGGCCCGCGTCCGATGGCGAGCCCCCGTAGACGACGTTCCGCGCGCCGCCCACAGTCACCGCGGCCCCCTGGCTCCTGCCGAGCGTGATGCGATTCACGGAACCGGTGAACCCTTCTACAACTTCAGGAACAGGCATTGCAGATCCTCCAATTGCCTAATGCTTCGATGTTAGTTTCGCGTGCCGAGCGGCCAGGACACGCTCGGCCAACGCCCGCACGACCTGGAACGCCGGGTTGTCATCCGCAAGCGTAAACACACTTCTGCCGCGACGCGATGCCTCCAGCACCGCCGCGTCCTCGGGCACGCGGGCCAGCACGTCTATGGGTTCCGCCCCCTCTTCCAGGGGATCATCACAGCCCGTCTTGTTCCACAGAACGCCGATTTCCCGGACAACGATCGGCAACTGCCTTGCCAGCTCGAAAATGCGCCGGGCGGTCAGCGCCCCTACAGCCGTCGCTTCCGACACGATGCACAGCAAATCCACGTTATTCGTCGTCCGGCGGGACAGGTGCTCCATGCCGGCTTCATTGTCGATAATCACGAACCGGTACTTCTGGCTCATTTCATCGAGGACACGCCGGAGCAGATTGTTGACGGCACAGTAACACGACGGGCCCTCAGGCCGGCCCATGGTGACCAGGTCAAATCCGCCCGCCTCAGTGACGGCCTGCTGGAGGCCGTACTCGAACGTCCGTACGCGGTCCAGGCCCCCCGCGTCGGCGGGCTTGGCCCGGGCCTGCTCGCGAATCTCGGCCATAGTCGTGCCGGGTTCCACACCGAGCGCCAGGGCCAGGCACGAATTAGGGTCCGCATCGATGCAAAGGATCGGCCCGCCGTCGGGACGCTCCAGGAGCGTCCGCACCAGCATCGAGGCAATCGTCGTCTTGCCCGAGCCGCCTTTGCCGCTTACTGCAATCGTGATGCTCATGATTCCGTTGTCCTACTTTCGGATGTTCGGGGAATAGGACCTATGCCTTCAAATCCGTTGGCGCCGACCGAGGGGAAGAGCGACAGGTCGGTGTGAGGCAGGAACTTCGCCCGGACGAACTCTTCCATGTAGCCGCCATGGCTCATCAGGTCGAAATAGGTCATGCGCGCCGCGATCTCTTCGGCGCGATTGAGGGCCTCGCGGCTCAGCAGCGCCATCTTCGCACCCGCGATCGAGGTGTTGCCCACGAACCGAATCTTCTCCACAGGCACGTCCGGCAGCATGCCGATGGTGACCGCGTGGCGGACATTAAGAAAGTTGCCGAAGCCGCCGGCCAGATAGACCGTCTCCAGGTCATCCAGCTTCGTCTGCGTCGCCTCCATCAACACTCGTATCGCCGCAAAGACCCCCGCCTTGGAGCGCAGCAGGTTGTTGATATCCGCCTGTGTGATGACGATCTCCTGCCTACCGTCCTCCGGAGGCACGAGCCGGTACTGCCGTCCGTCGTCACCCTCGGTCAGGCTCGGGTCGTGGTCGTGCGCGAATCGTCCGGTCCGGTCGATCACGCCGTTGGCGTGAAGCTCGGCCAGCAGGTCCAAGAGGCCCGAGCCGCAGATGCCGGCCGGAGGGGCACCAGCGATGGTCTCGTAGTCAATGCGTCCGGGCCCGCGATAGCTGATTTTCTCAATAGCGCCGGCCCCGGCCCGCATGCCGTGCTTGACACCGCTGCCCTCGAAGGCCGGCCCGGCGGAGCTCGAGGCGCATACCAGCCAGTCCCGGTTGCCCAGAACGACCTCGCCGTTGGTGCCGATGTCGGCCAGGAGCGAGATACCCGTCTTGGCGAACATCCCCGTCGCCAGCACGCCGCCGACGATATCGCTGCCCACATAGGCGGCCACGCCCGGCAGGCAATAGAGCAGACCGCGCTTGTTGATTTGGACTCCGATCTCGGCGGCACGGATGGGCGGCACGAAACTCGCGGTCGCGATATAAGGTTCCCGGCGGATACGCCGGGCGTCGAGATGGAGCAGGAAGTGAATCATCGCCGTGTTCCCGGCGCACACCACGGTGGTGATCTCCTGCAGGTCCACCCGCCGTCGCATGGCCAGCGTCACGATCAGGTCGTTCACGTCCTTCACGATGCGGTTCTGCAGCTCGTCGAAGGCGTCATTCTCCTCGGCGTAGATGATGCGCCGGATGTAGTCCTCGCCGAAGTTCAATTGACTGTTATAGGTAGCCTCAGTGTCCAGGGTCGTGGCGGTCGCCAGATCGACCAGGTGGGCCACCACGGTCGTAGTGCCTAAATCGACGGCCACGGCAAAATTCCGCTTGCTCTGGTCACCGCCGTCGATCTCGATGACCTCGGTGGTGCCGCCGCGGCGCCCGACCGTGATGGTGGCCCTGTACCTGGAACTTAGGAGAATGCCAGGCAATTTCTGAAGAATACGATAGCCGGTCTGCATGATGGGCGCGTCGATTTGGGCGCGGATGGCCATGTACAGCCGCTCGTGGTCGGCCGTGTGGTCCTGAACGCTCGGCGGCGTCATCTCCACGTAGAGCTTTCGCACGAGCGGGTCGAGCTCGAAGGCGGCCATTTGCTCGTCGCCGGCCATTTGGCTGAATCGGTGGGCGTCGCTGTCGATGAGGATGCGGCTCGCCTCCAGATTATGCGAGCTCGGGACGGTGACGGTCATGTCGGAGAGGATTTTGGTCTGGCAGGCCAGGACGACGTTGTCCCGCGTTTCGTCGGGGGTGAGCAGGCCGGTCGGCTTGGCTTGAAACCGCCCGTCATCGATCACGACCTTGCACTTGCCGCAATAGCCGTCGCCGCCGCAGACGCTGGTCAGGTACAACCCCACCTTGTGGGCCACGTCGAGCAGGAACGTCCCCTTCTCGACCTCGACCTTCA
>JABAOC010002648.1_pt1 | contig 33441 bp, 52 predicted proteins | sample 7062161 | NCBI WGS metagenome assembly JABAOC01 (sample SAMN14538625, study PRJNA623070) | marine sediment metagenome | biome: marine biome [ENVO:00000428]; feature: marine pelagic biome [ENVO:01000023]; material: deep marine sediment [ENVO:00002113] | place: India: Gulf of Khambhat ... | reverse complement strand
GTCACCAACCTTAATAGAGTCGGTCGCATGAGTAAGGTCTCTAATATCTAAGTCAGTAGCTGATACTACCCACGGGCTAGTACCTTGGTTTACAGTTAAGTAACCTGAGCCATCTATAGCTAGAGCTTGGCCTGCAGCAGTTTTAATTTCTACTGAGTCTTGGGCGCTAGATAGGTCTCTAATGTCAATGTCAATGGCCAAGTCACCAGATGCAATGTTTACGTCAAGCGCTCCGCCTGAATGAGTAATTTCCGTGCCATCTGAGGCAAGTAGATAAGCACCTACTTGGTCGCCTAGGTCGGTCGGGTTGTAAATTGATTGATAGCGATTAAGTCCCATAAAAGCCCTCCATGTGTTTTATGTTAATACAAAGACTTCTATTTTAGTCGTCTTTGTACTTCTTAAATATAAAATATGCTGAGCAAAGTTAATTCTATTAAGTGAGTAACTATTGCCCTTTGGTATTGTAAAATAATTCTCGTTAATGTCGCTAGTGCCTGAGTCGTAAAAGCTAAATCTTAACTCTGCATTAACGTCTTTCGCTCGTATTTCAAAATATTTTACGTTGCAGGGTAATACTTGGCTTAACTCTATATCTGCAGTAGCGCTTAAAGTATAAAAGTATGGCTTAGTGCCTAGTAAATGGTTACTCATTTAAAAGGCCTCACTTCATTAGGTTTTAAAGTGTCGTAATACCACCCTACTACTCTTATTACATTGCCTGCTTTATCAAAATAGGCCCTTACATCTGTAAACTCAAAGGGCTTATCTAAAGCTTTTTGTAGTTCTAATTGCTTACTTAAAAATTCCTCATAGCTCTTTGCCTCTAGAGGTATTTTAACTCGCCTTATCTCTTTAAAGTTAGTCGCCATAAGCAATTAAAAACCTCTGCCCACTAAAGAGCAGGCAGAGGCGTTACCTAGTTAAGATTTATTAGACGTTAGCGCCTACACTAGATGCAGTAGTTCCAAGATATAGAGCGTCTTGGTCTACAATTCCATATTGACCACACCAGTGCCAGCCAATATTTACAAAGCGAGCCAACTTATCGTATGGCCCTGTAATTTTTTGCATTAGAGGGCTAGACTCTGCTTTACCTAGAGCATTAAAACCCATGCAAAGAGTGTGGTAAGTATCTACAGTAGTAGAGCCTGCATCGGTATTGATAGTAATATTATTGTCTACGACAATTCTAAAGCCACCTAGCATACCGACTTCATTTCTAAATACCTCCTCTGGACGAGAGTACTTAGATACATCTACCCATGAGCCAGAGCCTACAGAGTTACGTAGGTCATGCGCTACATCGTCATGCATAACTGCTACATACATACCACCGCTAAGAGGGGCAATTTTTTGACGAGCAAGCTTATTGTAAAGCTTATTCAAAAATTGGGCCGTCATTACATCTGTGGCAAGCAATGTATTTTCAGCGCCACCAGTAGGCGTTAGCTCATTAGACGATGCCTCAGCAGCTAGTACTGCAAGCTTATCTAATGTTCTTTGTGCTGAAATACCAGTAAGTCTAGACGCAGCTAAATCTGCTCTACCACCAGTCTGCAAGTTAGCAAGTTTAGTAGTAGTTACTACACCACCATGCTCAGCAGGTGTTAAAATAATTTGGTTATCTACCAAAGCGTCACTCGCTGGGTCTTCTTTTTCAAGTAGTGGAGTCGTCTTTAGTGGTAATTGGTCATACTTTGGAAATTCAATAGACTTAGCATTAATCTCACTTCTATAGCTGACAAATTGATCCATAACGCCCTCGTCAGCTTGAGCTACAATAAATTGCCTGTCATATTCTAAAATAATTGAGTCATCTACCTCTGCAGAGGAGGTCATAACTGTAGTAAAATCTGCCATTTTTTATCTCCTTTTATGTGCGGTTTTTATATTTCTTAATAACCGCATCTAATTCTCTTTGTGTTTTAGCTGCCCTTAACTCATCCTCATAAGTCGTCACTTTAGATGGCTCAGAAGCATGATTAGGTAATTTTCTATGATCTCTAACCTCATAAAGTTTAGGGTGGTTAGTAATAAACTCATTTACTACTGCATCCACACTATCCTCTACTATTTCTTTGGTATCTGGGTCTATTAAGATTTTATCCAGATTTACAAAGCTATAGTAAGCGCTATTAGTAATGTCGCCATTTAGCTTTTCTCTAAAAGCACTAAGCTTATGAGCATCTAAAAAATTACTCTCTAATTGCCCTTTTTCGGTCTTTACCTCTTCTAATTGGGTTTTATAGCGGTCGGCTAACTCTTTATACTGCTGCCTCTCTACCATTGCTGCCTCTTCACGCTCTTTTTCTACTTTTTCTAGCTCAGCTAGACGTAGCTTTAACTCAGCATTTTCTGACTGAGTTTTTTTGCGTTGTTTAAGCAATTTTTCCCACTCTTCAGAGCTACGCTCGTTAAGGGACTCTTTGACTTCATTAACGGCACCACCGTTAAGGTCTGCAGCACCACTAGCAGAATTGTCTACATTACTCATATTCTAAAACCTCCATATATATTAGGTCAACTGCGACCTAGTTAATTGCAGTATTATCTCTCTAACTCTTCTTTTTATTTTGTTTTTTTCTGCATTGGTTAGCTCGAAAAAATTTCTCTCAGGTATATTAATAGAGGTGCCAGACGGGTGCTTAACCTTTGCGCCTTTTTTATGTATTCTAGCTAAATCTGCGTTAGTTAAATCGGTAGACTCACCTAGCAATCCTGGTGATCTTTTATTGTCAGGTATTTCTATAATTATCTTAGCTTTTCTAGCGGTAGAGGTTATAGAGTCTAGCATTTGCCCAGTGGCAGTTAAGTTAGACTTGCCTGGTGAAGTATTAGAGCTAAGGTTAGATAGTCTTTTAGGCGCTCTTTTTTTTCTCTTTTTCTCTTTTACTTTTTTTCTGGCAAAAAGCCCTTTTAGCCTATCACTTAGGGGTTTTTTTCTTTTTTTTCTCTTTTTTCTTATTGGATTTTTTTGCCTACTTGCCAATGACTGGCTTATCTCATCTGTAAAAATCTTGCTTTTTTTGGCTGGCTTAATTGCCTTAATGCTTCTAATGCCTCCAAAGCCTTTAGATTTAACTTTTATTTTCTTTTTTGCACCAGGGTCAACTGTAAATATCTGCTTAGTCTCTTTGTTAGTATAAAACCTTAAGTTACCTCGCCTAACTTCTATATAGCTTTTAGACAATCTATTTAATCTAACCTGCTTACCATTTTTTACGCCATAACCTAGCCTAGTCCTTTTCTTTATCTGGTGCGCAGTATCACTAGCAATAGGCTCTAAAAAAGCCTTGCTTAATGCTATATCGGTAATTTCTTTTAATTTTTTATTTATATTATCAATAATTTGCTCAGGTTTCTTAGCCATCCTCACCATCCCTTAATTCTAAGTTACCTATTAACCGTTCTGCTGCTTTAGATGCAATACCCATTTCCAATAAGCGCTTTGCACGCTCTACTTTATCCTCTAAAGGGTAATTCTCTAGAATAGTATCCAAGTCCTTTTTTGTAATACCTAAAAAGTCTCTAGCTTTACCAGTAGACTTTTTCTGCCCATAAGTGCCAAGTATATTGCCCTCTACTTTGCCATTAAGCTTACTGCGCCTGCCATCGTAACCTATTTCTACCTCGCCTAATCTATTCTTAACTAGTTTAAGCTCGTTAAGCATTTCCTCACTTAAAGTAAGGTCTACTTTATTTTTAGACTTGCCAGCTATTTTAAAATCTAAGCTGCCTGCATACTCTTTAGAATACGGCTTAAAATCTCTATTTCTTTTATCCTTATTCTTTTTCTGGGTGCGGTCTATAATAAAGTCTATTACCTCGGTAGCAATGGCCTCCTGCTCTGCTTTAGAGTAGCCATCTGGTAGCTTTAAAGTAAATTTTTGCTGCTTATATTTGGGCATTACTCCTCGTCATCCTCGTCATCCTCGTCTAAGTCCTCTGGCTCAGTCTCTGCTGGGTCTAGAGGTAGCGCTGGCACTATAAAAGCTTTATCTGCTTTTACTGCTGCTAACTGCGCCTCTATTTGCTCAGGTGTTAAGTCAGGATATAAACGCTCCATTGCACTACGCATATCTAAAAACCCCTTATCTACTTCTAAGGAAATAGTATCTACTAATTCTTTTCTGCTAATCTTAGGTTGAGGCTCGTCAAAGGTTACTTGCACCTTAAAACCCTCGCTAAATCTAGGTTTAATCTCAGCAAGCATTTTATTATCTACCCAATAGTTATGCATGACTTTGATAAGCTGCCAAAGTTTAGCTTCTTCTTTTTTGAAATGCTCCATAGCTACCTTACGCATTTCTGAGGTGTCCATCTCGTCAATGATCTTAGCGATACCAGAGGCAGCATTATTGGCATCTATAGAGCCCATAGAGCCTACTTTAATACCTCTAGTCTCTAACCAAAGGCTAAAAGTATTCTTAATATAGTCTAATACTTTCTCTATATCAGCTTGAGGCTTAAGCGTGCCAACTTGAGGTTGCTTATCACTCTCTCGGTCGCTTTTCATTGACCAAAAAGCGTTAGGCGACATAGTTAAATTCTCTGAGCTAACGTCAATACCCCAAGTAATAGAGAATACCGAAAATAATACATGACCTGATAAGTCAGTAAGAATAACTGGAATAATTTTAGTTAATGGTAAAATGTCAGTATCTTGAGTAGGTAGCACTTTAAATGGCGACCTATTGCCATACATTTGCGGTAACATACCAAAGGGATTAACGCCGTCATTATCTTGCATGGCCGGCAAGTAAAGCTCGCCGTCATCTGTAAACGCTATAAACTCGTCTTTAGTATAGGCAAAGCGTATAGACACCTCTCTAATTTGGTCGCCTCTACTTAATACTTTTTGACCAATGAGCTTAATAAATACATCTGGCTTAGCAGGGTCTACTAAGCTGTCTGACTTAACTAAAAATCGGTCAAAGGGTAAAGTTCTAAGCTTTGGCGTGCCATCGTCATCTAAAAAAGGCTCCCATGCATAACCTTTAAATAAGTTGCTAAACTCATCTGCCATATTGCCATTAAGGTTAATATCTAGCTTGTCCTCATACCAAGCCAATAGCTCCTCGTCGGTAGCATTAGGCTCTACTACAGTCCTAACTGGGTCATGCGAGTAAACTTTGGAGAGCTTATCTAGCACTCTTCTAAGTACGTTAATAGGCACTATTCTATTTTTAATCTTGCTAAAATAGTTAGGGCTTAACGACTCTTCTAAGTCATCCTCAATATAACGAGCTAAATCACCCTCTTTAATTTGGAATAAATCAGCATTTAAGTCTAAATAGCTTTTATTATCCTCTATGTATTTATTTAACTCATCTACTCGGTCTTTTAATGCCATATACTGCCTCTATAATTGAATTGTTTGTGATTTACGCTCAGTAAATAAAGTGTATTCAAAATCTACTATATAGTCGATACCGTCACTAAAATGCGTTAGCCTATCGTCTTTATCCTTTATTTTGCCAAAGCTCACTTTATCCTGCCTAACCTTTTTATAGTCTCTAACTATTTTAGGGCATGTATCTGGATTGACTAGAATTTTCTTTTTACTAAGTAGACCGTTATGCAGTAGCTGCCTTTGCCTTAATCTGGGGTTAGCTGCTTTACATCTAATACCAAAGCCAAAGCTCTCAAGTATTGCTACGTCACTCATGCCAGAGGTTTTACGATACCTACCAGCAGCATCACACGTTATAAGAATATGCGATAATGCAAGTTCTCTATGCCTTTTAGGTAGCGTTAGCCATTTAGATTTAAAAGCGTCTTTATCCTCTATATGGTCTACCTCTCTCATTAACTCGCTATCATGGCAGTAACGCTTAATAATTGCTACCGCCATTGCATTGGTATCTGAGTCGCCTGTTAAATGTATCTCGTCAAAGATATATAAATTATCGTTATGCTTATGCATTAGAGAGCTACTCATTTGCCCTACGTTAAAGTCCATGCCTACGTGTATAAGCTGCCCTACTTGGTATTTTAAACTGGTGTCCTCATTTTCTCTAGAATAGGCGTAGTAAAATTTATCAGTGCCTAAGTCTACGCCAATCTCACCAGAGGCAAAGACTCTTAGCGCCTGCTCGTCTAGTACTGCAGCTAAGTCCTCCATATAGTCCTCGTCTATATGAGTATTGTCCTTAGTGTGAGCATAAACTATTTTAAAGTCGCCCTTTTTATGCATTAGATTTACCCAGTCATCTAGCCAGCCATGTATGTCCTCTGGTGTGCCAGCTAATACTTTTTGCTTAGCTGGTGCATTTTTAACCCTTACACGCCTAAGCATTTCTTTGACTCTCTCATATTGTATTAGTGAGTATTCATTAATAAGGCAGTAGGCTAAGTTAGGCCCTGCAATAGCTTTTTCACCTGTAAAGACATAGAGAGGCGCATTAGTCCAGGGAAAATAAAAACACTGGTCTTGTTTATGATAGCGCCACCCTCTAACTCTATTCTCTGCCATTATCTCTTCTATAGTGGGCAGAATATCCCTTTTAAATTCTCTATAAGACGGTGCTAAAAAGCCTCCTGCATAACCTTTATTAATAAAAGATAGCTGTAGTGCCTTCATTGCTAGTAGATAAGTTTTACCACCACCTAGGCCACCAGAGTAAAGCATGGTGCCAGTGGTAGTGTCATAGAATACCTTGCTTTGACTCTCTAATGGCTTAAAATGAATTTTATGCTTTATGATTAGTCCTCAGAAAATTCTAAGTCATCTACTGATAGCTCTAATTTAGACTTATCACCATATATTCTATAAAATCTAGTCTTAAGAGTGAAAAGTAGGCAAGCTGTATCAGATTTTCTAGAATCAAAGCCTGCAATTTCTTGCCCAGATAATTTAGCAATTAAAATCTTTTCAAAAAACCTTAAACCTTTTTGCTCACCCTTTTTAATACTATGTAAAAAGTCGGGGTGCTTTTCCATCCAATTATAAATAGTTTTATCACAAATACCTAGCTCGCCAGCTAATGCAAGCTTGCTAAAGCCTTTAGCTAAAAAGTCCTCTGCTATTTGACAGTACTCTTCTTTATATTTACTAGGTCTACCGTCTTTAACTTCGCTCATTTTTAAGCTCCTCATAAGTTTGACCACTAGACTCTAATGTAGCTTTTCTGCCAGTATAATTTTGCCAGCGATTGACAATTACATCACAGTAATGCTCGTCAAGCTCCATTCCGTAACATTTGCGGTTTGTTTTCTCGCAAGCGATAAGTGTGGACCCTGAACCGAGATATAGATCAACACACAAATGAAGCCCTTCGCACCATTTTTCAAAGAACCATTCGATCAGCTTGGTCGGCTTTTGTGTCGGATGCACTTTCCCACGAGCTTCTATATCACCGCCAAATAAAGTATTGTTGAATCTTGCTATTTCTCTCTTGTGCTTATTTTTAGACCAGCACAATTCAAATGAGCTACCAAACATTTTGTCAAACTTCTCTTCCACCCTTTTGTCCCATACAATCCAGCTGCCATTATTCTTATTCGGTAATAGCTCTGCAAAGTAGTCTGCTCCAAATATAAAAACTTCTTTGCAATAGTCAAAGTACCCTAAGAAAACCTGTATCAACTCATCTGAGAAATCATTAGAATCGCCCTTAATTTTATCATAAGTCTTATTCCCTTCTTTTTTTGTGGACGGCATCTTAGAATAATCAGTATCTAAATCCATCCCATAAGGAGGATCAGTAAAAACCATGTCAGCCTTCTCACCATTCATTAGCTTCTCAACGTCATCAATCATTGTGCTATCACCACACATAACCCTATGCTCACCTAATAACCAAATATCACCACGCCTAGTAATTGCATGTGCCACCTCTGGCACCTCGTCCTCGTCGGTATTGCCCTCTACTTGCTCTATTTCAGGCAATGTTAAATCTTTAATCCCTAGCAAGTCTAAATCTAGGTCAAAATCTTTTATCTCGTCATGCAAACTACTTAAGTCTAAATCTGCCCATCTTGCTATTTCATTGTCTGCAGTAAGGTCTGCATATTCCTGAGCCTCGCTATCATAGTCTTGGAAGTCTACAGGCACTTTATCCCATTTTAATTTTTGCAAAGCTGATAGCCTGCAATGCCCTTTAGTAATAAAGCCCGATCTATTAGAGACTACAATAGGCGAGCGCATACCTTGATAGTCTATAATTTTAGCAAGTCTATTTATTTGCTCTTCACTATGTTTATTATTATTTTTAGGGTTAGGTATTAGCTTATGTATATCTATAAGCTCATCATAACTACAGTCGATTTTCATTAAGCACCTGATTAGAGAGGTCTATTAAATGGTAAGGGTATAATTTAAAGAGTGTCAATAGTAGAGCGCCACATGGATAAGAGACGCTCCACTAGAGCAACACTGATAAGCAATTGGAGTACTCATCTTTTTTAAAATATAAATATTAACTAATTTGGTAAAGGAAATGGGCGTCATGCCCTTGGTAGGATTAGCCATCCCTGGCCCTATTAAATAATATCAAAGAGCTATTTAGTAGGGCCTATTTTTTTCTAATCACTTATTGCATTTAACGATATTTAAAAGATAATTTTTTGCCTGGCCTAAATAGTATTTTTTCTCACTATCTAACTCGCAATTATCTTGCATCTCAGCTATTAGCCTTAAAACCTCAGTAGAATACGCCTCTATCTTAAGCTTATTCTCGTCTAAAGGTTCCCAGTGTTGGTTATCAATCACCTAATTTCTCCAAATAAAATTAAAAGCATCTGCCTATTAAGGTCTAGAGTCTCTCTAAGCATTTTTGCTTTAAAATTAGTGTAAGGTAGGGTGTTATTGTCATTAGCAATAACTAGCTGGTCTATGCGCTCTTTTAATTGCTCTTTTAAATGCCTCGGGTTAATGCCTGGTAAGTCATTTCCCGCCAAGTCTTTACCTCCTGAGAGAGCCTTTGCAATTCTTTGCGAGTCCGACTCAATTGGTTTCTCAGAATTTGGCATTTAGTGCAATCTCCTGCGCATGTATGTTTTTTCTCGTCACATTTAAGGCACTCACCATGCTTTTTACTATGAGAGCCGCAATCGTCACATATATAGTAAGGCATAAAATCACCTCCTATCTATACAATGCTCTCATAACTTATTTGATGCCTCAAGCTTTGCCATTAAATACCTTAATGGGTGGTGTTTATTCTTAAAATAATATACAAAAATCAAAAACCAGCTACACCACACCCATCTATTAAAGCCCTTTAATTCTGGGTCTACAGTATCTAACTCGGGCTTAGGTAATTCTCTAGGTAAATAGCTTATAAGCCTATTACAGATAAAATAGGTTATAGGCATTTTAACAGTAAGCAACCTGGCAAGTGCTAATATTTTGCCATCGGTTTTTATAATTCTGTTGCCATTTCTGACTTTATAAGTCTGGTAGCAGCTAATTATCATTGCAATAGACGGCACCCAAAGGAAAGGCCAAAATAAGAACGGAATTTTCAGGAAGTTCAAAAAAACCAAGTCCCTCGGGTGCCTATGCCAAAAAGGTATCTGCTTTAATAGCTTATTGGCGAGGTCTATATAAAATAATGTCTCTCTGTCATCTCTTTGCTGGTGTAATTTTTGATAAAACCTGCGCACGTTAATTATCCCACATGCCATGCCAGTATAATTATCATGGCTAAATCTAGGATTAGTGCTTATAGGTGTGGTAAAATATCTATACTTGCCTGTATTCTCATCTAGTTTATATAAGTACTCGCAAAACCTTAAAAACCTAATACAGTCATTTTCAGTTAATGAGCCATCTCTATATTTTAAAACTATTTCTATGCCTGAATACATAGGAGCATTTTCACTTTGCTCAGCTTTAGGCATAGGGTGTAAATGTAGACCGCCATAGTCATCATACCAATTCATATTATTTTCCATTTAAAAGGAAGGGCCAGCAGGGTAATAAAAATGTCAACTTTTAAGCACTCCATGAGCTAGCCCTTTTTATTATGGCCGCATAAAAACTCTATACACCCACATATTAAACATGTATCAGATATTTTTTTCAGTTCTTTAATTTCAGCTTTTAAAGCCTTTACCTTGCTGCTTAATTTTTTAACTTTTTCAGCTAAATCATTACAATTAAGATTTTGACACCCACACCTAGAGCATTTCATTCTTTAACCTCTGCGCTGTCTTTAAGGCTGGCTTTTCTTTGGCACTCATTCTTTAAAATCCCCATTAAAAAGTTTGTCTAAAGCCTCTTTGCATCGGCAATTGCTTGACCAAAATTTTATCAATTCAATCTCCGTAAATTTCCCCTCACGTTCTGGCATTTCTATTTCTAGGGTTACTTTGTATTTAAAAATATTACTTCTTGATTTTGTATATTCAACATCACAAAAAATACACTCTAAGCCCATCTCTATATTTTTGGGTATCTCGTTAGAGTTATCTACCCATATCTCAATCTTTTCTGTTTTCATTTTTTCAGAACCTCTTTCCAGATAAAAAAACCGATAAAAATTATTCCATAAATAGATAATGTTAATAATAAAAACGCAAAACTATATCCTACCGCATCGTCTGCACTCATTTCTTGCGCCCTAATATTCTCTGCCTAATCTCATACCAACAGAAAAAGCACTTATTCACACCTTTTTTACAGTGGCTCATTGATAGTATTTCCTTAATTTATTTTTATTAGGTTTAATGCAGATTAATTTAGCTGGGTAGCCACGCTTACCCTTTGCTCTTTTAAAAGAGGTGGTTAAATTAGAGTGAGTTAATTGGTCTAAATTCTGAATATTCCTAAAATGGTTATTGTTAAGCTCGTCTATTACCTCTAGCCAGGTAAGGCCATCTTTTCTAAGGCCTAAGACTAAATCATTAACCTCAGGCCCTGTAAGTAATTCAACTAACATAGAAAAAGCTCCATAAAAATTGGCATAGCTTAAAAAATAGCGCCCATATAACTATTGCTGCAAAAAATGACATAGCTAAGGCGAAAAGATCATATTTACCCTTATTCACTTAATCACCTCGTAAGACTATTAATTAAACCTAGTGCCACTAAAGCTAAGCCTACTAAAGTTAAGGTTTTAATAAGCTCTTTTTCTACATTGCAAATGCAGTTAAATTTATACTTATTGCACTTATCGCAAAATGGCTCACTATCGCCATGGTCGTTATAATTCTGCATCTTTTAGCGCCACACTTAATGCATCTGCTTTTAAATGAGGAGGTAAGCTATTCCACATAACGTCTAACAAGTTAATATCTACAGTTACTTTAGGTCTAGTATCTACAATAGTCCTATCAGTATTTAAAAGAAACTCACCCTTTTTTAAAGGTAGCTTTTCCCCAAAGGTATTAAGGTCATTTACTGGCAGAGTAAATTTATGCCCTCTTTTTGCTCTTTGGTATAAGGTGCAAGCATTTTGCCTGGTAATTTTTGAGCCTCTAATAGTTTTAAGCCCTCTAGCATTTAATTTTTTTGCAATAAATGCCCAGTTTTTATTCTGGCTTTTAAAAGAGTCTACTAATCTAATGTAATTAACTGCATCCATTTTGAGTCCTTTGTAAAATTTATAGAATACACATGTCTATAATTTGTGAACACTAAATGCAAGATTAATTTTGTCAAAATTTGAAAGTGACTAGAAATTGCTACTTTTAGCAAATAAGAATTTATGCAGCGTGCATACTTGATCTTTATAAGCAAGAAAATATTGTAACCGCTTACCTGTTTTTTAACGGTCATTTAGTTACTTTAAAATTTGCAGTAAAATTAGGTTTAAATTCTTTTTTAATACCTAACCCTGCCTTGGGTATTTAAAATGTTTTTGAGTCGCTGTATCGCTTAATTAGATAGCTTAGAATTGAAATTTTAAAACAAGTACTGCCTAGCTTTTACCTAAAATCAAAATGCGCCCAGTGTCGCCCCAAATTTTATGCATCTCACCATAGCTATGGATACCCTCGTCTTTTTTTAGCAATGCGTCTTTAAAAGCTTTTATTAGATTGTCTAGGTCGGGTTTTTGCGTATGGAATTTGCCACGCATATTTTCTCGCTTACGAGTAGACCAACTAGACGGCATAGGTAATACAAAAATTAGGCTTAGAGTTTTTTCTGGTGAGTAGTTATATTTAACTGCCTCTAGGCGTAATTGGTCGCAAAAATCCCAGTAACGTAAAACGCATGGGCGCTTTGCCCACTTATCTCGTCTGGTCATCCTGGGCTTTGCCACTGGCTCAACGTCTAGCTCATAAGAAATTTTCTGGGTCAATTCCATAGGTATTTAATTGTAACTCAATAACATATTTTGACATGTCTAAAATATACTCAGGCAAGTTTAAGTCATGCACGCCATAGCAGGAGAGTATATTGGTTAAGTGCTGATAGTTAGAGACTAAAGTGGTTTGAGTTTTAAGCATCTCGGTATCTCGATAGTCCTCTAGCTCTGCTCTAACCCATTGGCGCATAAGTGCAAAGCCTTTTACCTCTTTGCGTAGCTTATTCCATTTTTTTAATTTAATTTTTTCTTTGTCGCTATCTTTGGCCATAGGCCAATAGTCTCATAGATTTAATGGGCAGTAATTAAAAAAACCAATCGTTTTGGCCTGTAGGTATTTCAGGATAAGCAGGGTAGTTTACTCTGCCATAAGCACAGCTACACTGAAATGCATAAGCAAATTGCTCACCTTTTTTCTTGGCGTAAGCTACTCCGACATTGCCACATTTACGGCAATCATAAGCATTTTTTAATAGCTCTGCTTTTTTGGCCTGAGCAGCTAGGTTTAAGTCCTCCTGCATTGCCTCTCTAAATTTATTAAGCATGGGCGGTCTAATTTCAGTAGCTATTAAATTAGTTACGGTTTTTTCAAATACCTCTCTGGGCAAGTCTGCAAATTCTTTTAAAAAAATAAAATAGCGCTCACCTGAGTAAGCTTTATCACCGTAGACGCTTTTAAGTCTCTCAATTTGAAATGCAAAATCTTTTTCATTCATTTAATAAACCACCCTCTAATTTTTTCTGCTCTCGATAATAAGCCTCACGCTTTTTAGCGTACTCGTCCTCAGTCGCATGAGTGTTAAGCTGCTTGGTTAGATTTATATGGTCTACCATGCGACTAGGGTTAGCTAGCTCTACCCTAACCTTATCGACCTGACTAACTAAATAACTAAATGGGTGCTTATGCTTAACGTGCCAGGGGTCGTGATACTCAGAAACATAACGACTAGATAAATCTAATGCCTCGTCATAGCCGACTTGCGTTATTAAAGTGTAGACTAATCTATTTTCTTTAACACTCCATGTCGGAGCAATGCCATACCGATTTAGGTATGCATTGCAAAAAGACTTTTTTATCTGCCTCGCTTTTTCTTTGTCCGACTCTGAGCGTTGGGCTTTAGCTGGTGCCTGTTTTTCTAATATAATACTTTTCTTTTCTTTTCTTTGTTTTTCTTTTCTTTTATTTGTCCTAAACGGTTCACCGCTTTTAGTATATGAACCGTAATATTTCATAAAGTTAAACATAGTAACGTAACAGATTGAGGTGCGTTTAGCATCGAGTCTACATACACCTAGAGAGCATTTTTCGATTGCTACTAGGCACCTATTGAGGTGGTTACGTCGTAGATTGACCGCGTTAGCGAGCGTTCTAAGGTTAATTGCTTGTTCTTCTTTTTGCTCGTCGTCATCTCTTAATGCTGCGCCATACATCTCTATTAAAGTCCAATAAACGCCTAGCGCCTTAGCTCCTTCAATGTCTACCAGCTCGACTATTTTAGGGTCTAAATGCGCTGTAAAAGTATGTCTAAAATAGTGTGATTTTCTGCCCATCTCTAGTCCTTTAGATAAAGACCGCCCCTCTCTGCTAATCGCCAAATTGAGTGAGAGAGGCGGTATATTTTTTACTCTTGCTATAGAGTTTGAATTTTGAGCTATTGGCGGCTAGCCAGAAAAGATTAAATTATTATTGTTAAAAGTAAAGTATTTAGGTTAAATAAATTTAAGACTTTGAGTCCTTAAGTCCTATAAGCACCCTAGTTTTTAACCATCCTTACTAGGGTGCTTTTTAATTTAAAAGGGCAAGTCATCTACACTTAAACCATCACTAAACTCATTTCTAGCAGCGTCTAATGCCTCGGCTAAAGTATTAGTTTTTTGAGACTCATTTTTAAGCTGGGTATTAGTAGGCCTATCAGTCCTAGAGCCTGGTAGAAATTCAAAGCCACTCACTAGCACCTCGGTAGCATATCTTTTTACGTTATTGTCATCCTGCCAGTTACGAGTCTCTAACTCGCCCATAACTAAAATGCCATCACCTTTAGAAAAATATTCTGCAATTAATTCTGCTGGTTTTTGCCAAGCTACGCAGTTATGCCACTCGGTTTTTTCTTTTTTCTCACCAGTTTTTTTGTCAGTCCATTTTTTACTAGTCGCTACTGAAAAATTGCATACTTTATTGCCATTGCTTAATTCTTTTAATTCTGGGTCTTTTCCTAACCTGCCCATTATTCTTACTTCATTCATTCTATTGCTCCTGCCTTATCTCTGTTATGCGCTTATCTACTCTTTTATTTAGTAGGGTTAATATTTTTAAATTAGAGTCATTATTATCTACATCTAAATAGCTACCTACTTGCTCCTGAAATTCAGCATCACATGCTTTTAATTTCTCTTCTATTTCAAGTAGCAATTCTTTAGCTGTAGGTAATGGCTTACCAGAATTAACCCAATTTAAAAGAATTGAGCCAGTCTCCTCAGTAATTTGAAATACTTTGTCTACAAAAAGGCCCGTACGGTCTTTACTTACCTCTGCCTCATGGTCAATGGCCACATCAAAAACTACAGTGAACTCGTATTCTACGCCGTCCCTTTGCTCTGGCTTTAGGCCTAATTTTACTACTCTATTCTTACCTTTTTCGTCCCTTTGTATCTCATGCGCTTGCTTACTGCGCATAGTAGCCACTAGGTTTATATCAGAGTGCAAAATAGCCGCCATTAATTGATTCTGCTCTCTAGTAAAGCCTGCCCAGTTAGTATAGCTATTGCCACCCTTTGCATCTTTTTGACCTTTGCGCTCTAAAATACCGCCCTCGCCTGCCCATGCATGGGTAATAGAGTCTACGATTAACGTAGTATAGCCTGCGTTTACTGCTGCATTAATTGCCTCGATATACTTAGCGCATGTATAGGGTGGCTCTAGATTTAGTACATCAAACTCAAAGCGATCTGAGTAAAGACTACTAGACTCATTTTCAGTATCAATTACTGCGACTTTTCCACCTAGCCCAGTAGCTAATCTTAAAGCACTAAAAGTTTTACCACTACCACTAGGGCCAGTAACTGCTAGCTTAAGCTTAACTGCTTTTCTCTCTGCTTTTTTAAAGCTTACCATTTTAAAACCTCCTTAACTCGTTTACGGTGCTTAACTGGCACCTCATTTCTAGCAATCCAATTTGCTACAGTAGACCTGCTTTTAAAACCCAGTAATTCCGCTAATTTAGCGTAGGTATTTCCAGATTTCTTAAGCCAGGCCTTTAGTCGTCTAATCATTATAGACCTCCTTTATTTTGTGAACATGTTAGGTTATTATGTGAACATTGTACACAAAAAGAGGACTTATAATGCCATATTACGCTTTATCTAATTGCAGTAATTTTCCACCCTGTTACCAAGTAAGAAAAATGCCAAGCGAGATAGTAGACCCAATGGCGCATGAGGAGCTAAGATCAAATAGTATCGCTATTTATGGCCCTTACAATTCATTTACTGCAGCTAGGAATAAAGCAGTTAAAATGCTTAGCTCTGATTTAGACGAGTTAAGATATAATATGCAAAGGCTTAGGCAGTTAAAGGCGAGAGATTTTGAGAGTAGTTAAGCAGCAAATAGTAAGGTATGAGCCAGAATTTCCCATTGATTTTATAACTATCTATACTGAGGTGCCTTATCCTAGGGGTAAGTTTTATCAATCTTATAGCTTTTCTATTAGTGACTACTGGATTAAAAAAAATTGTAAACTAGGCGAGTATGGTTATATATTCACACTTGAAAAGCAAAAAGAATTAATGAGCTTAATACATGGATAAAGAAAAAGAGCGCTTACTTTGGGTAGACGAGCCACCAGACTACTATGATAAGCATGGGCTTTGGATGCCTGATAAATTTATCAAAAAAGCACCCTATAGAATTGTCGATAAGTTTATAGAAAAAAATCCAGAGCTTTTTATTAAGCCATGGACTCAGCTAGAGCTACCTTTAACCGACTAACACGCTACGTTGTAAAACCCCTAAGACATTGAGACAATTGATATATGGAGATAAATGCCTCAAGGAAGAGAGCTTTAATCATTTCTGATTTGCACATACCGTATCACCATCCCGATGCTTTTAAATTTCTTGCTGCTATTAAAGATAAATATTTAGAGAAAAATAGCGTAATTATAAATTTAGGTGACGAGCTAGATAAGCACGCCATTTCTTTTCATCAATCTGATAGCGAGCTTTTTAGCGCTGGTGACGAGCTAGAAAAAGCTAAAGAGATAATTCACATGAAAGGTGGCTTACATGAGCTATTCCCTAAAATGAATTTATGCGAGTCTAATCACGGCTCACTGGTTTATAGAAAAGCTAAGCACCACGGAATACCTCTAGAATACTTTAGAAGTTACTCAGAGATTTTAGAGACTCCTAAATGGGCCTGGCATGAGGATATAGTCTTAAAAACTAAGCGAGGGCCTGTCTATATTACCCACGGTAAATCTGGTATCTATGGCAAGCTCTGCAAAGAAGAGGGCATGAGTTGCATCCAAGGGCATTATCACTCTAAATTTGAAATTACCTGGCATAAAACCAAGGCCTCTGAGCGCTTTAACTGCTTTGCTGGGTGCTTAATAGATAGGCAAAGTATGGCATTTGCTTATGCTAGAAATTCAATACCTAAAGCAGTCTTGGGAGTGGCAATTTTATCTAGAGAGGGTTACCCGAGACTTATTAAAATGGACATTAAAAATAACAGATGGACAGGCAATCTGCCTTAGGGGTCATATATGAGCAATAGACATATAGAATTCCTAATTGACCTGATAATAACTGTAATATTTCTAACCTCTACTCTATGGATGCTTGAAAATGCCTAGTAATTTGCGAGTAATAAATAATAACTTTACCTCTAGCGAGCTAGCAGAGAATAGAATAGAAGGCCTTAAAAAAGCGTTAGAAAAATCAGATGACACTCATCTAGAAGAGATGGTGCATTTACTTTGCTGGTATATAGAGCGCTACTATGAGCATCCTTACTATGACCAAATGATAGCAGCATTAATGGTAGCTTTAACTTATTATGAGGCGAGCTTTACCGAAAAGTAGGGCTTTTTCTTAATAGCATTAACTTATCATTTCTGGGCATCCTAGCTTTAAGTAAAATTTCTTTTAACTCAGATACTTTGCTCTTATGCATACATGCAAACTCGTTAAAGTAAGGCTCGTCTGCATGAACTATAGGCCCTGACTCTGGCACTATTGCCATTAAAGCAGAGTCGCCTACGTGCCAATCGGGATTAAATACGATGCCTTGACATGATAAAAGTAGTGGTAATGCTAATAAATAACTCAGGGATAAGAATTTATTTTTTAAAGACATCATTTAATTCTCTAGCGGCACGGCGGCGGTCTGCATGGCCAAAGGCCTTTTCTATTACTTTAATTCTATGCTTTAAGGTAGCTATCTCAATACCATTTTTTACACCATTACCCAGTGCTTTAATTAAACTCACTAGCTCAGGTAAAAAAGTAAAAATAGTTTTTAAGATAGCCCCAAAGGTCACGCTAACCCTCTTTTTTAGGTAACTTAATAGAGCCTAGCCAGTCTAAAACATAAGCTACCGCTTTATAGGCCTTATGATCTAAAACCTTTGCTAAAAACTCGTCATCTTTAGGGCTAGCAGTTAATCCAACTACTGCCTCAATAATTGACATTACTGGCTTTAGAAAAAGTCTAAAAGACCCCATTACAAAAACCACAGTAGCTAGCCAGGGGTATTGCTGAGCATATTGCTCTAATAAAGGTAAAAGCCAAGATAAAACACCGTCCATTATAAAACTCCTTTTTTATAGGTTAGGTCTAATTTGCAAATGAGCATGTAGGCCTGAGCCAGTATCATGCACTACTATAGGCCTACTCTCGCCACTCTCGGCATTAAAAGCGCCTATAGCTTTATATTCTCTCTCTATTAAACTCTTAAGCTCTGCTATAAGTAAACTATTCCACCCATGAGCTGAGGCAAGTGATATATCTATTGCTCTCATGGTCTGGTGAGTTTTAGACCTACTTATTCCATCATTTGGAGGCCTAAAAATAGAACTAATCATACATTTAATATTATTATTAACGCAAAAATCCAAAACTGTGCAATACATGCCCATAAGCTTTGGATGCATTAGCAAAAAGTCGAATACGCTAACCCCAGGTTTTAAATGAGTATATTGGGGTAGAAAAATACTATTTTTCAAGATCGTAATGTCTCACTATTTTATATATTCTATCGTCTATGCGCTTAATAGTATCTTTTAAGTCCTCTACATGCCCTTTAGTAGAAAAATTAGCATGAGCATAGGCAACTAACCCTGCACCTAAAGCAATAAAGTAAATAGCAGATTTAACCTCATTTCTCATATTCAGATAGTTTTTTCTGCATTTTGCAATACTCACCCTTGTAAGCAATAGACTTGCAATGGTCGTATTTATTTTGAAATTCCATAGCAGCGCCAAAGATTAAAGCGCCAATAAAAGCAAAAAGCATAGCTAACCTCCTTAAGTCACCTCGTTATATAAAGCCACTGTATATCTAGCGTTACCACTAACACCACTTACATTTAAAGCAGTGCCAGCAGACACCTCAAATTTACCAGTTACTGAGTCATTGCCTGCAGCTAGATTAACTCCTGCAATTCTTAATCTTGCACTATCAGAGGTGTTAGATAAGTCTGCTACTATCTGGTCACCTTGTATAAGTTTAATGCCCCTAAGTTCGCCAGTCTCAGTAACTGAGCTACTAACCAAGACATGCTCATAGTTAGTATCGCCATCACGCCTAGAGATAATATCAATACTAGAGCCTACAACTACATTTCTATAAAATAGGTCAATCTCCCAAATAGCGTCACCACTAACAGTAAAGGCCACTGTTTTACCAGTCGAGCCAGTAATGTTAGTTATGCCATCTACTAAATTTTGATCACTATCTAATGCAGTTACGCCATCTATGGTAAAAGCACCACCGTTATGCACTTGAGCAGTTACAATAGCATACTTACCAGCAGGCACTGTGTAGGAGCCAGTGTAAACTATAGAGGACTCTGGGTTAAAATCAAACGGGACTACTACGGGTGCGCTCATTAGTTAATTTCTCCTATTACATAAACCGAAAATTTACCAATTACAGGGCTAGGTAAAGAGGTTATATCTAATCTTAAAACATTATTTTGCAATACATCGTCATTGGCTGGGTTAAATACTGCATTAGTACTATCGTCATAGTCAGATGCTCCTGCCATTGTAATAGAGGGCCTAGTAGTAAAAACACTAGAAAAATTAGCAGGGTCTCTATCTACAGATTTTTTTACATCAAATTCTATAGTTCCACTTAATGAGCCTTTTTCAAAAATACCAACTTTAGCATCTAATAAAGTGAAGTCACTAGGGCTAGTCCAGTATGCAAGGCCTGTAAGTGAGCTAGCAGAGGTGGCATTAATAACGATAGTGTCAAAAACCACTACTTTATTTGCCCCAGTCTCTACAGTTAAAAGCCTACTGTTAAGGTCATCTTGGTTATCTTTTAAAGTAGTAAAAATTTCTCTTTTAACTGCTTTAGAGACCTGTATCAAAGTGTCATTTAAGCTAGAAAATGCCATATTTACCCTATAAGGTTAGTATTCCACTCGTCATCTGTAGAGGGTGAGCTATTCGGTAGCTCTGTATCATTGTCTACTATATAGCCTATTAATATTCTCTCGTCCTCGCCCGATGCTGTAAAGTCATTAGCTGTAGTATCAGCTATGTTAGCTACTCTGTTAAATATATTACCTAAATCAGTAAAGCCTACTGAGGTATCTTGGCCACCTCTAGAGATTTTACTAATTATTCCTATTTTTCTATTAGAGTTACCAGTGCCAAAGCGCTTATAAAGTCGGTCGAATTTAATAAATATTTTATCATTAATATTTTTAAGCGTTAAATTGAGCTTACCTTGCACCGTCACTATTGACTGAGTTAATGAGTTAAGTAATGCATACCTTTGGGCCATAGTCTCAGCATCACGCTGGTAATAGAGGTAAATATCCTCATTTAAGCTTGCCTTATTACCTAAAAGCCTATCTACAAAGGTATTCTCATACTCATAAACTGCAGAACCTACCTCACCAGTAAACTTATCAGCATCAAAATGGCGATATTTGGCATAAATGCGCCTGGCTATATTAGTCCTGGTGCTTACACTCCATTTAATTTGGTCGTCATCTGCTAATTCCACTAAATCAGTAGGCTTTTCAGAGCTTAAAACGCTAAAAGCTAAAGACCAGTCAGATTTTACATAAAGAGAGCCAAAAACTGACTTATTTACGAGTGTAATAACGTCTTTAATTTTAGGTCTAGCGCCATCGGGCCTTAAAGGTAATTTTAACGATAAAATTTGAGGTGCCTCAGCATCTGCAGTACTAAAGCTAGCAGTATTAATGTCTGTTATACCAGCTAGGCTTAGCAAGTCCTTAACTGCATCGCTTGCAGTTTTAACCCAGTCGCCACTAGTATTTTCTTTACCAGTGCAATCTGCAGTTATTATTGAGTCATCATTTACATAAATTACATTTTTCTTTTTACTTTGCCCTGAGAAATTACCACCAGCATAAGCAGTTCTTAAAGTTAAATTAGTGTCGTCAATTACCTCTAAAACCTCATACCAAGTAGTATGGTTTATATCGGTAGACTTAATCCAATCTCTAGGCTCTATATAAGTAGTAAAAAAAGTATTAGTGCCAGTTACTGCATTACTAGCATTGGAAAAGGTTAAAACCCCTCTAATACTTTGCTCTCTAGCTATATTAAACTCTGCTAAATTATCTAGAGTTATATAACACTCAGTAGAGTTATTAGTTATACTAAAATCCCTATCTATTAATAGCTCTTTTTTATTAAAGTAAACTTTACTAATTGGCTTTTTACTAACTGTATTACCTATAGAGGGCAAGGTGCTTAGATTTTGCCTTAAAATAAATAAATTATCCTGCTCACTAATACGCTTAATAAATGCGGTCTCGCCATTAACATCTATAGCGTCACCCTCAAAAAAGTCAGTAGTATCTGCCTCAAAGCGGTTAAGCTGCAGCACTCTAGTAATAGTAGTGCTTGGCGCTCTTAATTTATGGCCTGCTACATGCCATTTCCTATTTTTTCTACGATAAGGCACGTTGGGTCTAACTTGCACCGACCCAGAAAAAGCAGCAGTAGGCAACTCTGCTAAAATTGCTAACGTATTACTTCTAACCTCTTCTATTTTATATAGAGTCTCCTCTAATTGGTTAGGAATACTTATCTCATCCTCTATACTAAGCTCGTCTATAAAATTAGTGCCAGAGCCAGTCATGTATCTACCCTCAGCATCAAAGCTAACAGTGCCAGTTAAACTTACCTTTGTTTTTTTAGTGTAGACCTGATTAGAAAAGCTAACTGCTATAGTCTGCTCAGTTATTAGAGTGTCTGCATCTGTTATACTATCTACGTCATAGTCTACGCCTGCTATTCTAATAGTATCTGAGGTAGTTAATTGCCCAGTAAAATTAGTGCCAGTACCCTCTAGCGTAGTAGTGGGCGCAGTAGCAGTAACCACACCAGATAAAGAGCTAAAATCTATTCTCTCAAATGTAGCACCCTCTGCAGATACGTCTATAGGCTCAGAGCGCTTTATAACCATAGATAAATTAGAGGCAATACTTTTTACCTCATACTCGTTAGAGTCAATTTCTACTAAGTCGCCTATACTAAGCTCAGAGGTAAATAAAGTGCCTACACCAGTTACTGTGGCCTCGCTAGAGCGCTGGGCGACTACCGACCCAGTTAAATCATAACCATTAAGGACATTATCCACACCAGTAAGCTTAACGCCATCTACTAACCCATAAAGCAAGCGCTTTGGTCTACCTATTACCGACTCGCTAACGTCACCATCTGAGGCACTAAAAAAAGGTAGTGGCACCTCCTCTCTTAGCTCATGCACAAAGTCTTTTAGTCTAAAACTTACTGAGTCTATTTTAAAATCTTTATTCTCAATAATACCCTTAAACATGACTCTATTTTCTGTAATAGGTCTTAAGTCTAGATAGGAGTAAATAGAAATATTCTTATTTTCAAAAAATAGCTTATCGAAAATATTATCCCAGTGGCCATGCTTATTACTAAAGCTGATACTGCCATTAGACTCTAGCGCTATTCCTATTTGGTCGGTATTGTCTATTTCTTGGGGAAAATTAGAGGTTTTATCTATTATTGGCTCGTATTCTACCAGAATACCCGACTCGGTTAAGTCATGGGGTAAAATAATTGGCGAGTCTGAAAAGAAAAGCCTATAAGTAGCTACTACGTAATTGCTACCAGCTTGAGGGTTAGAGTCATCACTTAGCCTTATATAAAGCTCGCTATTTTCAGCATCGTAATAAAACTCACCAGCACTTAATGCAGCAGAGCTTGCCTCGCTTAAATCAGTGCCATTATTTGCCACGCCAATACAGAAATGATTAGTAGAGCGCTTATAGATAGCGCCACTATCTAGAGTCCATAGAACAAGTTTTTGAGTGGGCTCTAAATGGGCCAGAGTCCTTTTTTCTGATTTTGTTTTATTTGCACTATCTGAATACGCCATACTAATATTTTACAATTGATAATATATGTCTAACAGAACCACTCTCACTGGCATTTATAGTTTTAGTAGAAGTCCTAACAGAAATTTGGTCACCAGTAGAAAAGAAAGCTGGGCCAGTAGGGTAAGCCGATCCTCCAAAATCCTGAACCCCTTGTGCTGCTGCTGGTTCAAACCTATTAGCAACATCCCAATAATTACTAACTTCAACACCAGTGTCATAAAGTGAAACATAATATATAAAAGTGTATGCCATGTTAACAAAAGTAACCCCAGCAGTAACTATATAGTAACCATCCTCTGGAATTACATAGTAATTATTTACAGAATCCCAACCAGAGTCAGTATCTATATCAATCGATCCAGCATCAAAGTCTATGTTTACACCAGTGGCTGGTGTAGATAATGCTGCATATTGAACCCACGATCTAAATACTACTGGGTCTACTGTGGCACCAGTACCTATCTCTACCTCAGTACCAGCGTCATTTTTAAAGTAACATTTGCCATCTCCACTAAGGCAATAAAGCAATTTATCACCAGTCGCAGGGGTGCCAGGGCTAGCGCCTAATTCTGTTAAAGTTATCTCATCGGTAAAAGTTTTATTGCTAATATCCTCGGTAGCATCTCTAGTCATTACCGTGCCACTAGTAGGAAATGTAGCGGTAGAGCTAACCCCAGTACCGCCCCTGGTGCCTGCTAGTTGCGCCTCAGAGCTTAAACCACCAGTGCCATTGTTAATGACGACATGGTTAGCGGTGCCATTGGCCATTTTAGACCTAGCTATAGCAGCAGATGCAGATATTTCAGTGTTAGTTATATTACTAATCGTATTAACCGAGGCGTTTATAGTTTTATTACTAAGAGCTTGAGAGGCATCGGTAGTAACGACTGTGCCACTACTAGGGAATACTGCAGTAGAGTTTACACCAGTGCCGCCTCTAGACGTTGCTAGCTGTGCCTCTGAGGACATGTCACCAGAGCCATCATTAATTAAGACATGGTTAATAGTGCCACCAGCTAATTTAGTTCTGGCTATGTTTGCATTAGTATTTACATCACCATCTAAAATGACACCCGTGCCAAGCTGTAAATCACCAGTATTAGAGATAGTAGCGTCACCTGAAATAGTTACCTCAGATTTTTGATTAGCCCCACTACCTACTAAAAAAGTGCCATTAGTAATAGGGAATAATAAGTCGCTACCGTCAAAGGTAAATAGTAAGGACTCTAAAAACTCACCAGATGCCCCAAAGTAAGGCACTCTATTTTGAGTCATTAAATCAAAAAAGACCGACCCAGTAGAGTTAATATGCAGGCGAGTATTCTTGCCACCAGTCTGCAGATTTAAGTCATCACTACCATCTGCCCTAATATTCTTTGCCTGCGAGAATGGAGTAAATAGCAAAAAAGCTATTAAAATTAATATTGCTTTTATAGTATTAGCCATAGAGCGCCACTCCAGATAAATTGAATAGTTTCATTATTGTATAGGGTAATAGTGTTGGTGCCATCCCCTAAAAATAGACCGTCACCACTATTAAGAGTGATAGTATTGGTATCTGAAGTGCATATAAGGGTTAGAATTTGACCCTCAAAGCCTCCATTAGCTATCTGAGGGTTAGCAGTAATATCTACTGCGCCACCACTACCCTCGCAAAATATTGCCTCGTCTGCATTTGATGTACTTATAGAAATGCCACCTACAGCAGTTATAAGCTCTGGTGAGCCTAAAGAGCCTGTAACCAGCCGACCATTTAAAGGGCTAGGGGTCGTATTGCTAGACTGGGTATCATTAAAATCTAAAACTCTCATACTCTAAAACCCCAAAGCTCATAGCCATAAGGATTTTGAGTAAAAATATCATAGGCATCTGCCCTGCTATTTATTAAATCCTCATGCGGTTTTATCCACCCTAAATAACTAAACTCACTAAAACTATAACCACTTGAGTCTAGCTCTATGGTGTAGGTGGTATTTTTCTTAAGTAAATTATACTTATCAAATTCAAAATTGAATATTCCCCAATGAAATTGCCCAGCAGTAAAGCCAGCAGTGCTAACTATTTCTGCACCTGTAAGGCTCTTAGAGTCTATTACAGTAGCGCCCTCTTTTAATGTAATAGTAAAAGTGCCTGTGGGGTCGTTATGTAAATATAAAAGTGGCCTAATAGACTTACACCTAAGCCCAGTAAGCATAGTATTAGCTATAGTAAAATCTTGAGTTAATGCTATAGCTTTTAACTCGTCTACTACTATAAGACTCATAGCGCTTGCCTCAAATTAAAGCCAAGCTTATAACGCTTAAATGAAGTATTAGTTATTACTGGTATTTTATTCAGGTAAAAATAGCCTGCTACTCTCTCTTTAGCATCTGTAAAGTCCTCATTGGGGTCTATAATAAACCAAATGGGCTCGAAAATATCGTGCGCATCAAATGCATCCTGCACGCTTGCCATGTCCTCAGTAATGAGGTTAGTAAACTCGCATTTTAATATTTTCTGCTTACCTATAACGTCAAAAAAGCGCTGCTTATATCTATTTTGATTAAATTCACTGGTAGACCTATGCTCATAAGTCCAATCGTAGTTAATATTTCTCTCGAATGGGTCATTAACTAAGTTTTTGCCTATAAAGATATTAGAAATACCTACAAAGTCAGTCGTATTAGTCGCAGTAATGCGCCAAAATCTATAATTTTGCTCAGCAAAGCTAACATGCCCTAGGCCATGCGTGGCATTTGGGGTTAGCGTGGTAGTAAAAGGAGGGCTAGTCCAGTTATTTACAAAATTACCCTCAATAGTTACGGTGCCATCTATGCTAAAACCCTGAGTACTATTTTCTACTATGCATACATCTGTTACTGGCTCAGTAGTTTTAAAGTCAAAAACTATATTAGCTGTAGTGGTGCCAGTTTGAGTTCTAAATTCTTTAGTAGTTCTGTCATCTGTTAAATTGCTTAAGGGGAATAAAGCATTTTCAGAATTAGCAGTTATATCTATGTCATTTTGGACTACTAAGTTATTGGTTAAAAATCTTACTCTAGCCAAGTGCAAAGCCTCCCTGCACCTCATCCCTTACAGCACGTGCAATTTCTCTTTGGTCTACCTGAATTATAATAGGTTGGTTAAGTAGGTCTGCTCTTAGACCAGCTAGCTCAGTTACTAACTCGCCATTATTACCACCAGGCTCGGCACCATTAGCAAGCTCTAAAAATCTTAACTGCTGCCCTTTGGTTAGTATGGCCTCGCCCGAGTTACCTCTAAAGGATAAAAAATCCCCAGTAGTGCCTGAGCCATTAGGGTCTAGAATACCACCACCCTGCGCAGCAGGTGGCTTAGTAGCTGCAATGGTAGCTATATTTGCAGCAGAGGCAGCGCCAACTAGGGCAGCTAGCGCAAAGTTAAAAGGTGGAGGCGCAGCAGCTAATGCTTTTTGAACTGCAGCAGTGCCATCTATAATTGCATTAGATACTGCAGCAGCTTTACCTACAAAAAATAACTCTTTATTTTTCTGGCTAGTAAGCGTAGCGATAGTGCCTAGGGAGCTTTTAAGTAATTGCACTCTACGTCTACCATTTAGCTTATCTAGCTTTATGGTAAAGTCGTAAAAAGCCTCCTCTTCTTTTTTCTGCTTATTTAACTCAGTCTTTTTAGTCTTAGTTCTATTTTTCTCGTTAGCGTCTGCTAGTCTAGAGCGCTCAGCATCTGCATTTATAATAAAATCTGCAGACTCAGTTACTAAAACTTTAACCCTCTCTAAACCCTCGCCAACTTTTTCTATTTGCTCATCGCTAAGAGTTATTGCACTCTTTATTTTTTCACCAGCTTGGTTTAGCTTTTCTGCTACCTCGCCACCCTCAAAGTCGTTAGCAAATGCAAGCACCGACTCTCGCATGTCTGCAGTAGTCTTTTTAAGCTCCTCTGGGTCAAAGCCTAACTTTTTAATTAAAGACTCGCCTATATCAGTGCCAGCTACTAATTCAGTTAATTGCAATAGCCCATCTGTAATAAAGCTAAATACATCTACTAAAAAGTCTGCAGTATTCTTAAATGCGGTAGTATCTGCAATTAATTTAGTCAACTCAATCCAACCATTAGCAGAAATTAGAGCTACTTTACCTATAAAGCCTACTGCTTTAGTTAATATCTGAGCCGCCTCTACTGCTAAAGGTGTAAGACTAATAAAAAACTTTAGCCCTTTATTTACAAATTGCTGTATAGAGTCCCTATTTTGCTCTAAAAAAGTCCTTAAACGCTTAAAGGTCTTTGCTTGGTCTTGAATAAAAGCCACCACTATAGGCGACTTGGTTATAAAATCACCTATCTCAGCTAATAAAAAGCGCCACTCACCAGTACTTTGCGACTGAGCGCCTGAAAAGGTAGTTAATAGCTCGTTATAGTCACCTTGAAATAGTGCTGCCTCTTTAGCAATACCGACTACTTTAGCCTGCACCTTTTCTGCATCGGTTAATTCAGCTACTGACTTACCAATAGATGCTGCATACTCTTTTTGCAGTACTGATAAGTTTTTAGTAATACCAGCATTATCTACTTTAATAGATAAGTCATTTTTAAGGCCTTCGGTAGCGCCTCTAATTGCCTCGCCTAGCTCTAATTGACCTTGACGGTTAAAAGCAGCAGCTTGGCGTAAATTCTTAAAGGTTTTTACTGCCTCCTCACCACTTAAACCAGTAGCAAGTAAGTTTTTAAGTGAGTCAGATACATCTGCTAGAGGGATAAGGCCGTCTGCAGCTAATTCTTTAGCAGCTTTAGTAATTTGGTCTACGTCATTGCCAGTATTGGCAGCTACTGAGCCTAACCCTAGTAGAGCATTTTCTAATTTAACAGACTCCTCTACTGCAGGCTCTAATGCTTTTTTAGCAGCAAAGCCTAAAGCTGCCACTGCAGTAGCAGCAATAGCAGCGCCTTTAGCTACGGTGCCAAATGCTTTACCTAAATTTTTAGCTAATGATACTTGCAGGCCTTTAGAGCTTTTCTTTGCTTTTTCAAGGTCTTTAGTGACGGTATTTTTACCAGTCAGTAGGTCAAAAATTAATTGCTCTCTACTTGCCACCTATAACCTCGTCTAGCTTTTCTCTTATCACTACAAAGTAAGTTAATAACTCTGCTGATAAGTCTCTAGGGCCAAATACTACGCCTAGATTTTGGGCCTTAGTAAACTCTGAGTATGCTCTTAAAATATACTGCACACTCATAAGCTTATTATACTTTTTAGGGTCTATTTCTTTAAAAGCCTCTACAGGTACGTCTTTGGCCCAGAGTAACGCCGCCTGCTCAATTACTTTTTTTGCTCGTCTACCTCTGCAAAGCTAGTCTGCACTACAGTGCTAAAACTCATTAAATGAGGCAGCATTTCCCTATGCTTTAATAAGTCATCATAAGAACTGACTACCTCGTCACCTATTTTAATATCTACTTTTTTTACAAAGCTTTTAACACCTCTGATTAATCTAGCAGTTAAAACTAAGTCGTTAATCTGCTCACCCTCAGAAATGCCTGCAGCGCTCATGCCGCAGCTACCAAGCAGCTCTAAATAGCCTGTAATGTCTGGCATGTCGTACTCAAGATGCCCAAAGTCTCCGCACTGAAATTGCATAAAACCCCTATACAAAGTTAATAAATACTTCTTTGCTATCGCTAGTTACGTAAGCTTTAGCAGTAACCTCTACTAGTAAATAGTCGTCACCTGATACAGTGTTAGCGGTAATTGTAGCATTTTTAAAAAATACATTTACGCATTTACCAGCTACCCAGTTACCACCAGACTTAGGCCCAATATTCATTGACGCCCTAACACCAGTGCCATTAATAAACCTATCAAATAGTTTTACTTCATGTTTTTGCAGGATAAGAGTAGCTGTCATAGTAGCGACACGCTCTAGAATTAATTTTTCCTTAACGCCTGATTGAGAGCAAATATCGTCTACATCACTTGCAGGAGTCTCAATAGAAAAGCTAACTGAGCTAGCCTCTCTACATACATTATCGGCAGCATCCCCAATTAAAAGCTCTGCACCTTTTACTACGATATTGTCTGCGTCATCATAAGACGGTGTAAAAGATGCTGCATAACTTAATTGGCTATCTGCTGCATAAGAAGTGCCACCAGTGTCATCTGAGGCGGTAGAAAAGCCAATTGTAGGGCCAATAGAGTTAGCAGTATTAGCGCCTGTATTCCAAAGAAGAGATAAAACTGCAGAGGTAGTAGAGGCAATATTAAATTTGCCCTCATTAACACCACTCTCAAAATAAGCTACTCCATAGGTCTCAGTAGATGCTGCATTTAGAGCCGCCTCAATTTGGCGAGCTAAATCTAATGGCGACTTATAAGAGCCCTCGGTAATAGTAGCTACAAAGGTGCCAGTGTCATCTGTCACATCTAGATATTTATTAGTAGCGTCAATTACAAAGGGATTAAAAAAGTATTCAGTGCCAGCATAAGAAAAATTAATTTCAGCTTGCTGGCCTGCTGTCATGTTCATGCTCATAGAGGTAGTGCGAGCGCCTGCCATTGCCTCAATAGCTGCGCCATTAGCTCTATAAAGCCAAGCTGAGTAACTTGGATGCCCAGTGGCTACTGGGTAATAAAGTACTGGTAGACCTAGTGCCACACCAGATGCAGGAGCGCTATCTAGTGCAAAGGACATAGTTAGAGAGTCGCCACTTTTAGAGTAGACATTTCTAATGGCATAAGAGCCTGCACCGTCTTTAACTAAAACCGCATGACCCTCTCTATAGACTAGCCCATCACTTGCAGGCAATTCTAAGACTGTAGTATTAGAGCCTGTATCAGTAGACTTTTCAGATGCAATAGCATCCACTGCACCCATTGCAGACTTAATCATAAGGCCATACTCAGGCGCTTGTCCCTCTACCTCAGAGTGCTTTAAATATACGTTATGGGCGCCACTTGGCGACTCTTTACCTACTAGAGATTTACTAGCGCCAATACTATTTAAAAGCTCGTCATTTTCTAACTCCTCTACGCCACTCTCCATAGAAAAGCCCGACCTAAGAGGGATAAAGTCAGAGCCTGCAGTAGGTTCTGTAAGCTCGCCTACGGTAGACTCTTCTTTAATTGCAAAAACCGATGCTTTAGTAATTTCTGCCATTGTAAAACTCCTTAAATATTTTCTCTTATATTAATTATAAAATCGGCCTCTAGGCTAGCAAAGCTAAAATTATCACCTATAAAAAACTCTACTCCGCTATTATTGCCTTGTCTTATTATCTCTATATCTGCCTCAATAGACAATTGGTCATAGTCCATAAATCTACGCTCCATAGTATAAGCGTCCTCTAGCAATGCTTTGCTAACTGTATCTATTGTAGCTGAGTCTGAGTCTAGTCTAATTACCTCTCTAGATAGCACTACTGTAAAAGTAAACTCTCTATTAAATGACTTAAATTCACTGGGTGCAGGAGAGCTAGAGCCTAATACTAGACCCCATCCATCACGCAAAAAATTATCATTATTGTCTATAAGTGAATAAGCATTAGGTATTCTGGTCTTAGTACTAAATAGAGTGTTTAGCTCAGTTAATACTTGGTCATATACAGTACTTATTTTGCTCATCTATTTAAAAACCCAGTTCTAGAGCCTATCTCATGGCGGTCTATAATACCGTCATCGTCTTTGTCCTGGTGGAATACACTTAGGTCTACTCTTTTCTCGTATTCATTTCTGGCCCTAATCTTATCCTCTGCATAGTCGTCACCAAATGCACTAAAAATTATCTCAGCACACTTACTTACACTTGCTAGGGCTAATTTATCCCTGTCTAAAATTTGGCCCTTTTCAAAAATAACACCTCTTCTAACTAAATCTTGAATAATTAACTCAGAGGCTTTTACATGCTGCTCCTGCCAATCAGTTTTACCAGCTTGAAAAGAGGTTAAAACATTACTTCTAACTAGGTCGGGAAATTCTGCGCCAAGCATCTCGTCATCTGAGAATAATTGCCCTAACCATTCTATTTCTAGGCTAGCGCTTAAATCTGCATCAAAGGTAACTTTAAGCCAGTAATTATCATAGACCGTCACGCTGCCTAGGCCTGTAATTTTCTCAATGCCATTATCCTCTGTATGCTCTCTATGCCATTTCTCTAATCTATTAGGAGTCCATGTAATATGCCCAGATTGGGCCAATGGCACGCCTGTATCAGTCTCATCCTGAATATCTACAACATCTTTAAATTCGGTGCCATTCCATGTCTGAATTGTCATATTTGCAGCATTAGCATTAACGGTAGCGCCTAATTTAAAATATAAGTGATTAAAAGGCACTAAAGAGCCTATATAGATAGCATCCTCTGCAGTTACAAAGTCTAATGAATAGCTACCAGATTGATACTTGCCTACTTTTCTAGAAATATCTACTAGAGTGCCATTGTCTGAAAAATATACTCTATTTATCATGCTTAAACCTCTTTGAGATATTCCAAGCTCTCACTAAATCTATGCTATCTGGGTCTTTTATTTTGAGTTTATTAAAGTCTACAAAGGCTTTTAGTATAAACTCTGCACACGTTAGTTTTTTAAAGTCTCTACCTATTGTATTGTAGCAAATGAATTTTAAAACTTGCAAAGCGTTACCAATTATTTGTAGCCTATCATAGTCGATATTTAGATGCGCCTGGCCCCATGCCTCAAAGGCACCTCGCCCAGCATTTACTAAAACGTCCATGCTGCCCACCACTTTATATCTACTCAGAAATTCACTCTCATTATTAAACCTAACACCTTTACCAGTAGCATCTAAATACATGACTTTACCTGTAAGACTCTCAATCTTAAATGCCATATGGTTATGCCAATTTTTATCACGCCAGGGGTATAGCCCTTGAAATATAGAGATTAACCAAGCTAATACAGGGTAGCGATATTCTATATTCTGGCATTGGCAAATGGTCACTATCATAGCTCTAAATACCTCAGTAGATTGCCTATAAATCTAACCTGGCTAGCGCCTGTATTGACATAGTGGCACCTAATATAAAGCCCTGCTATTAAATCTGCTTTATGCTCTCTAATTTCTGCCACTTCATTAGGGAAAATATAAAAATTCTCTGCAAAGCTATCTAATATAGTATTGGCTCCATAGCCTAAGATATTATCTTTATCTATTACCGAAAAAGTTAAATGGTCGCCATTATTGCCACCGTCTATATGATACCTAACCCCTACCATTATAGATGCTACATTTTGACCCTGATAAGTTAGCTGCTCTACTAGCCAGTCCTCGTCATGGGTAACGCCTGCATTAACGGTAAAATCAAAAATGCCCTTATGTCTTACTCTATGCTGGTCATCCTCTGCCACATTTTTAGTAGTTAAAAGCTCATAACCAGTAGCATCTCTATTGGGAATTACTATCATACGTCTAATGCTCCAAAGGTTATAAATTGCAAAGAATTTATAGAGCTAATGTCATCTCTAATGCTAATTTTTATATAGTCGTCACTTGGATAAGTGCCTTGCTTTTTAAGTAAGAAACTAGATTTAGGGCCAAAGCGTGCCACCATTGAGTCATTACCAGATGCAAAGACCAAAGAAAAAGACCGACCAGGGCCATAGCTAAAATGACTATCAAATTCTTGCGTATTAGTTATAGGTAAAAATTGAAAAATAGAGTCCTCGCTTTTTACCTCAATTAAAAGTCCATTAGTTAAATCTGAGTTAAGTGATAAAAACTTGTCAATTTTAATACCATTGGCAAAGGACTCAAAGGCAAGCGACTCTATTACAGTATCATAACTAGCGTCAGGGCTTACTATAAAGTCTACGGCAGCGCCACTACCGTCTACCGCCATCTGATTAGAGCCACCATTTAAAGCATGTTTAAATACTAAATTACCTAGAGGTTGAGGCACGCTAGTAGCTTTTACTTGCAGTTTTTTAACGCCATTTTCTGTAATTGTATCTACTGGGTCTATATCGTTAGGGCCTACAATACTTACTAAAGATTGGTCGTTATTACCGCCTGCATTGGTATCTACTACTGCACCCATTATTTACCCTTTGCCTTTGCTTTTTTAGTTACTACATTTTCTCGCATTACAGGCTTAGGAGCCTGACCCTTTTCAGGGTCAAGCTCGTAAAGCCATTTGTAAGCTTGGATTAAGTCATTAGCCTCTGCCAGATTTAATTTAAAATCGGTCTGGTTAATCAGCTTGAGCAAAAAATCTTTAGCAGAGGCAGGCGACATTAAGAGGCCTCCATTAATCTAAAATCTGCAGTGCCAGAAGCAGTAATTGCATGTAGGTCTACAGTGTCGTCAAAGAAAAGCTCAATAGATGCCCCTGGTGGCACCTCGATGCCATTAGAAGTAGTTACGGTATTGTCGCACCCTACAAAGGCAGATTTATTACCTCTATTTTGCATAAGCACAGATTTACGATTAGCAAGTGCAGAGGCAAAAAGCTGAGTTACTGTAGAGGTAACTGACTTGGCAGCAAATGCACACCCAGAAAAGCCAGCACGCTTACTATTGACGTTAATAGAGCCATCTGTCTCAACCGCTAAAAAGTCGGTACC
>JABAOC010003314.1_pt4 | contig 33468 bp, 54 predicted proteins | sample 7062161 | NCBI WGS metagenome assembly JABAOC01 (sample SAMN14538625, study PRJNA623070) | marine sediment metagenome | biome: marine biome [ENVO:00000428]; feature: marine pelagic biome [ENVO:01000023]; material: deep marine sediment [ENVO:00002113] | place: India: Gulf of Khambhat ... | reverse complement strand
GCCTTATGGACGCCCGAATCGCATTCCAGCTCGTCCCAGATCTCGACGCGCTTGATGATCATTGACCGTTCCCAAAGAAATCGGAGCCGTTCGCGATGCGCTCGGCCCGAGCCTTCTGCTCAGGGGTGAAAGTCGTTCTGCGCTTACCCAGAAATGCGAGCCGCTCGATAGCCAACAGCGCGGCGATGAGCCCGGCGAGTACCATGGGTGCGTCCTCACCCTTCCACACGAAACGGACGAGAATCGCCAGCATACCGATCACACCCAAGACCGTCTGGATCAGCCACGTCAGCTGGGTCGTCGGCCACTTACCGAAGGGCGGGATCTTCATCACCAGTACCGCTTGTAGTACTGAACCTTGAACAGGTCGCACGACTCACCCGTACCACCCGAGAGCGTCAGGTCCACGGTCGTCGGTGGATATGCACCGCCCTGGGCACGACCATCGGTCGGGTACGCGTGCAATAACGTGCCCGAGAACGTGCCGCCAGCGTTTACGTAGCCGCTGCCGCTGTCCTTCTCGATCACGCCCGTCTGGGTATTGATCCGCACCGTCTCGGTATCGTCGAGCACATCAGTGATCGTGAACGTCGCGATCACGTCGTCGTTCCAGTTCCGATAGCTGACCACCGGGTTCGTGAGATTGCCCGAGTCGCCCGTGATCGTGATGATGAAGGGGTGTGGTGCCGTACCGACGTTGATCTCACGGGTCCGTGGCAGTGAGCCACTCGTCTGCGTACTCGTCTCCGATGTGTCTCGAGCTCGCGGATCGGGACAGAGGAACGAGACGCTGAAGCGCACGTATGGCTGGACCCAGTCGGAATCGTCGATTTGAGTGAAATCCACACCGCTGGAATAGCCGAACCACTCGCGGGTGCTCTGGTCCGACCATGCGATCTGACGTTCGACGTCGGGCCCACACCGCCACTGCAGTTCGTCCATCGCGGTTCGTAGATTCGCCAGTGACGTCGCCTCGATGAAGCCCGAGCAGGTCACCAGCTTGGGGTCGACTTTATCACGGCCCACGTAGACACTCTCCCATGCGCCGGGCGATCCCTTGAACGCGTGCCTGATCGCGGCCCGAGATCGGCTACCCCGTCGGTTCTGGACGATTGCACCCAAGCCAGAGATATTGTAATCGTCTACGATCATTCGATCAGCCCCTTCGAACGACGATTCCTCTTGTATGCCTCACCCAGCTGCCGACGGACCTCGTCCAGCGCCGTATTCGCGAATTCGACCGCCTGATCTTCGGTTGCGCCACTTTCGAGAATGACCTGATCGATGTTCAGCGATACGTCGACGCCGCCAAACTCGGCCGACTCGAAGGCATCGATCATGCGCTGGAACTCGGGCCAGTTCGCCAGCTCGTCGGACGTGATCGGCATCGGCGGCACCTCGACCGGCGTGAATGTCGTACCCATACCCAGCGAGTCAGCGATCTGTATCAGGATGCCCTCCATTCGCCGCTGGATCTCAGTCTGCGTCGACTGGTAGGCAAGCAGTTGGTTCGCCTGCAACTCAGTGATCGATACCTGCCGACGCACATCCTGCGTCACACCACCGATCTCCGCATCTTCCATCTGATCGAGCAGTCCCTCGAAGCCTGTGATGAAATCGAGAAACTCTTGTGGCGTGGCGAAACCCAACGCCTCAATATCCAGTTCACCAAGTTGGAATTGTCTAAAGATCTCGCGAATGATCTGCTCTGCTTGTGCCCGACCCTCTGCCGTCGTGAGATCCAAGGCAAATAGATCCTTCAGGCCCGGTATTTTCAGTATGTCATCGCCAAAGACCTGCAGGAAAGCGTATAGGCCTTGCTGCCATTCGTCGAGTGCGTCGACCGCGTTTCGTCCTTCGGCAGCCATCCGTTCCAACCATGCAGTGAATTCTGCGCCAGCACCAGCCAAGCCAGCCAATTGTGCCGCCGCCTGTAAAATAGGATCGTCGAGATCGTAGAGCGCGGTAGTCACCCTTGCCTCGGCCATTGCCCCTTGTAGCGTATCAGGAAAGCCAATCAGGCTATCGGCCAGCAACCCCAAATGGTCAGCCACGAGCAGGACATTGTCGACCAAAATTCGGTTGCCATCATAAAGCTCAACGCCCATGGCATCGGCAATGGCTTCGAAGTCTTTCAGGCTGCTCCCCCAGCCCTTTAACAGTGCATCGAGTTCGGGGCCGGTAATGCCGGTAGGGAACATCCACCTTAGAACCTCAAGCAGGTCTTGGCCGGTGAAACCGGCTCCGAATTCTCGTTGCATCGCCATGATCGCACGCGCAAGTTCGTTGCCTGTCACATCAAAGGTGCCGATCAGGTCATGGACGTTCCGCGTGAGTTCCTGTAGCGCTTTCGTGTTTCTCTCGATTAGTTTACGACGGGCAGCCGCCTCTGGGCTTTCACCAAACATTCCGGCAATCGCGCCCGCGAAAGAGGCGATACCGCCTGCGACACCCAACCCGCCGGCCAAGACGCCGCCCAAAGCCTCCACCTTCAGCCCCTTCGCCGACTCCAGTTGCTTCAATGCTTCATTGAGTTCCTTGGTTGAATCGACGCCCTGGTCGATCTCACTCCTCAGGCCAGCTATTGTGTCTTCCAATCCTGCGATATGGTCCTGTGTCTGGCCCAGAACATCAAGGTGCTTGGAAAACGTCGCCAACCCTGTAACCATCTGCCGGACACCATTTGCACCGTCAGCGAATTCATCACTTACAGCGCCCGTTGCCTTGAGCAGGCTGATCATACCCTCAAATGCTTGGTTAATCAGACCGACCATCGCCTGCATGTTCCGCAGCTGCCGCCGCAGGACCGTGAGCAGATCCTTTTCGATCTTGAGCGTGTCGGTACGCTCGCCCTTGATCTGCTGGATGGCGATCAGCGTCTGCAGGTATTGCTGGTAGGCCTCCTCGGCCGCTTCTGTGCGCTGCTCCTCGTTCAGGCTCAGGTCGAAGGCGATCCGCATCCGTTCGGCGGCCAACTCGTTGAGCGCCTGTTCGTGTGCCTCAAGGCGGGCCTGCCGGGCCTCGTCCTCGCCCATGCCAGCCGCCTCGATCTCGAGTTCGCGGAGCGAGAGTGCGCCCGCGATGTCTTCGAGTTGCTTCCTATGCTCTTCGAGCGCGATGTTCGACCTCAGCCACTCTTCGAGTGCGGCCTTGGCTTCCTCATAACCCTCAGGCAACTCGGCGACCGCGTCTTCTAGTTCTGTGGTCTTCTTGATGAAATCGTCCAGTGCGCCCGTCGCGGCGGTTGAGGTGAACTCCCTCAGCTGCCGGTTCAGGTCTTCGAGCACCTTGTTCGCAGCGGCCTCCTCAGCTGCCCGGCCCCACTCCCTCAGTAGCCGTTCGATGTTCTGGATCTCGGCGTCGTCCTTGACCGATTTCTTCAGCTCCTCCCATTCCTTGCGGACCTTCTCGATCGGGGCCGTGATCTTGTCACCGAAGGTGTCGACCCTGAGCGCGGCTATCGAAGACTGGATTCGCTTCGCCAGCGATTCCGTGGGATCGAACTTGAGTACCTGCTCTTCCCAGAGGAACTGGAAGAACTTGAGAACCTCTTGTGCGCCTTCTCTACCAAGCGCCTCCGTCGCGCCCTTCACGATTGCGCCGGCGTAATTGGCACCAATCGTCTTTGCGACACCTTCACCCTGCTCGAACTCTTGGGCGATCTCGAAATCGAACGCCTCGGCGAAGCCGCGCACCATCTCGTCGAACTTCATGACCTGCAACAGGTCGAGGTCGCCCATCTCTTCGGCGACCGCCGCCCGTAGCTTGCGCAGGAAAGCGAGTTGGTCGCCGGTCAACTTGAGCGTCTTCTCGAGTTCCTCGTTCTCACCCTTACGTGCAGCCTCTATGGCCGTCAGTATGTCGAGGATCAGTTGCTGGAACGCCTGCACCTGCAGGAGGCGCGGGATCTGTTCGCCAATGAGATCTATCTCCTCACGACGCTTGTTCGTCATTTCGTCGGTACTGGCGAGCATGTCCTGCTGCTTGACCCTCAACCGTTCCACCTCTTCGCCGATGCCGTCGACCAAGGCTTTCTGTTCTTCGAGGCTGTCCGCTGGTGCCAAAAAGTCGTCGTAGACTTCCTTGACCAATGGCCTCATCGCTTCGAGGTCGTCTTTCGTCTCCCTGATTGACACCTGCGCTTCGAGGAACGTGATCCGCTCTTGGACCCTGGCGATGGCGCTGGCCTCAGCGCCCGTCTTCTGCATGAGCCCGAGCAATTCACGCTGTCGCCTCAACTCGCTCTGCTGGGCTTGGAACTGGCGATCACGCAGTCGCGCATTCTCCAGTTCGAGTCGATAGATATCCGCACGCCAAGCAGCGACATCTCTCAGGACTTCGAGTTCCTTCTCGATATTGATTCTGCGGCCCTCAAAGAGTTTCTCGCCTTCGATGCCGCGTTGCGCCTCTTCGTCGGCGAGTTCGGCGGCTTGACGCTGTAGCCGGATGATCTCGTCTTGGATGGGGATCTCGCCTTTGAGCGCTCTCTCGTAGAGTTCCCGATTCTCCCTGAGTTTCTCCATCTCCGCGTTCACCATCTGTGCTTGGCGTGCTGCCTCTCTCGTGAACGGGAGCGGTGGCGTGCCGAATAGATCGGCACGGGAAACAGTCTGGGCCGCTTGGAAGAAGAGCTTGGCGTCGAGTATAGCTTTCCTGTATGCCTCTTCCGCCTTTCGCTTGAACTCGTCCATCACCTCGATGTTGGCTTCGATCATCTGGCGGCGTTGCAACTCGGTCAGGCGCACGGTCAAGCCCAGCCGCTCGTAGCTGCGGATCTGCTTCTCGAGCGAACTCAGGAATAGATCGTTGACATGGCTGATAGCCTTCGCGAGCATCGGCAGAACGACCCTGCCGATTTGATTCATGATCACGGACAGGTTGCCAACCAAGATCGCCGCCTGGTTCCGCAGCGTCTCGTTCATCTTCTGGGCGGCACGCGTAGCAGCGCCTTGTGCCTGTTCGGTCTGCGATAGAATCCTGAGATACTCGCCGGTACCCTTACCGGCGAGTACAAAGGCCGCTCGTGCAGCCCTGATGTTGGGGAACAGTTCGGCTAACTGATCGATCTGCTCGTCGGTCAGTTTGTTGAGTTCCTGCAGCAACCCGGCGAAGCCCTTCGTCCGCACGGTGGCAACATTGAATTCGATGCCCATGCGCTCGAAGGCGGCAGCCTGCTCTTTTGACTTGCTCGTGAGTGTCAGGAACAGCCGGTTGAGCGAAGTGGTGGCCTCAGCCGCCTTGATGCCGAACTTCGTCATAGTCGCGATACCGGCGCTGACCTCTTCGATGGAGACGCCAGCCAGCGCGGCCGAGGTCGCGACATTACCGATGTTCTGTGCGAGTTCGGGGAACGTGATCTTACCCAGTTCAACCGTCTTGAAGAGTACATCCGTGACGTTCGCCGCCTCGGAGGCTTCCTTCTGGTAAGCGTTCAAAACGGTTGTGACAGCATCGACGGCGACCTTCGTGTCGGTGAGCCCGGCGGTGGCCGCCCTGGCGCTTGCTTCGAGCACGAGCATAGCGTCGGCGGTACTCGTGACACCGGCCGAGATGACCTGATACAGACCAGCCCCGAGATCGCTCGCACTTTGCGGCATGACCTTCGCGAGCCTCAGTACACCGTCGGTCAGCAACTTCATCTTCGCGGCACTCTCGCCCGCAATCGTGCTGACCTCGGCCATGGCCGTCTCGAACTCGGTCATGACACGCACGAATCGGCGCAAGACGATCAATGTGCCGACGACCACGAGGAACTGGCGGAACCGCGCCTGCAGCTTCTTCCACGTCTTGCCCATCTTATCGAAGACCGTCTCGGTCTTCTTGCCCTCGTCACGCAGCTTCTTCTTCTGCCTCGCAGTCTGGCGCAACGTCGCGTTCAGCGACTTGGCCGTCAGATTCAGTTGCTTAAGGGCCTGCGTGACAGCTACAAGCTGTGGGTTCAATCCCGGCGTCTTGATCCCGAGATCCCAGTGCAGCTGGCCTAGGCTTCCGCCGCCGATCGCTGGCATATCCTCTTAATCCTGTTGAATCGTTTCCGCCACTTCGCACGCTTGCGTAGTTGCCGGGCCCGCTTCGTGGTCACGATGGCATCCAAGCCACCCAAGCAAGCTTTGACCGTGGCCTCTTCGCCGTTCCTCTTTACAAGACCATCCCAGTCATTGCCGAGGATCGACTTCGCAAGGCCTTTCCGTACTTCCTGCTCGAATTCGCTGTATCGTTGCTTCATCTCAGTCTTGTTGCACCTCCTCGCAACGGTCCATCCGACGGCCTAGTTCCTCTATCTGCACTGTATGCTGGGCGTCCATGGATCGTATGTCCGCGACCGCCTGCCAGACCTCAAGCCCGTCTCCCGACGTGAACCGATTACCACGTATCTCCGCGACGTTGACCTGTAGGGCCGTCACCGTCGCGTCTAGCTTGTTGATGGCCGTGGCGAGATACAGCATGACCGGGATCGCGATAAACGCCATGATCCGCCAGATCCATTCGATGGCGATCCTGCCGCCATTCTTAACGGTTTCCGTCATGTGTGCTCCGCCTTCACGAATTGATCCCCAGAGCCTCCATGACATCGTCCTCGTCCGCGATGCCATACCCCTTCCCTGCTTTCGCGCCTTTCTGTTTGTCCAGCTTCTCGGCCTTGATGTACTCGAGGATCGTGGCCGCTACGACAGAGACGAGGCTGCGGTCACGTATGATCTCGATTGGGGCACGTCGTTCGCGCCACGCTATTCCCTCAAACATGAACGCCCAGTGTGTCGGAAGATCCCGCTTGCCGTCCTTGCTGCGCGGCGACGGCATCGAAACCAGCAGGTCGTAGTTCGTGCGATGATAGGCCTGCAGCATCGCCTGCTCTTCGAGCGGCGTGATGTATTCGGCCCAATCGACGATCTCGGTCGCTGGCCGGGGTAGAGGTGACGTGATCTCCGAATACAGCCCGTTCCGCTGCTTCGTGAGTTCGGCGATCACGCGATCTTGTAGCTCCGGTAGATCCGGCGGCTTGTCCGGCAATAAATCAGAAGCGAGCGCCACACTCGTTGCGAGCAGGCGATCCACCCACCACGCGTGCTTTTCGATCTTCATGATCCTGAGCCACGAGGCGGGGCAGACCGTTACCGTTTCTTCGATAGACGGCAACCAGACCGTTTCTGCGCGATCCTCAAGCGCGGCCAGCGCGGCTTCGAACGCATCGGCGTCCTCGTAGCGACCGGCTGCTTTCTCTTGGCTCTTTCGGAGGCGGGCGAGGCTCTTGAGCTCGGCGAACCACTCCCACAGGTCGTCCTTGCTGCCACGACCTTGATAAGACTTGGCGACGGCATCAAGCTCCTTGTCCGTCGCCAGTTGGGCATTGCGCAGATTTCGGACGTACTTCTCTATCCGGTTCTGCAGCGTCTGCTTGCTCTGGGCCACGGACCCCTCACGTCAGTCGCTTGGCCCTTCCCCGCGATACCTGTTCGGCTGCGACCCTCCGCCCGACACGCGCTCTACGGCCTGAATGCTTGTACTCGATCAGAACCGTGTCGTCGTAATCGGGACCGATTGGCCTCAAGTCCTTGAACACCCACGGCGCATCAGCGGGTGCGGGCTCCACCTTGATCTCAGCTACTTCCACGTCCTGAGTGGAGTCGGCCTCGGCGGCCGACTCCTTCTCAGACTCGGCGGAATCCGATTGGTACTTCCATGGCTTCATCACCATCGGACACCGATCCCGTTACTCGATGATCATGTGCATCGCGCCCGTCGAACGGAGCGTGTACGGGATATCGGCCGCAGCGCCCGTGTTCAGCGTGATCGTGTTATTCACGCTCGACACCTTGGCGTCGTACACATGCACCGTCAGCGTTGCGCCGTCCTCGCGGAGCCCCTCAAACTTCCACGTCTTCGCGCCGAGCGAAGCGAAATCGTTCGGGTTGAGCGTGATGCTCTCGGGACTCGTCATGACGAACAGGCCCGTCGAACCCTCGTCTTGGCCAAAGGCCTGCGCGAGGTTCTCGGGGTTGTAGTTAAGCTGCGACCAAGTGATCTGCTGCTCGACTGAGCCCGGCAGGTAGAGGTACGTACCCTTCTGCGTACCTGCAGCCAGCGACGTCTCGTCGTGCGTTGTCTCGAACGCGACACCCGCATCCGTGGTCGCCCCGATATCGGTGAACGTGAGCAGCGTGACCGCCGCACCGTTCGCCTGATCGAACGCGAGCTTGTTCTTGAGGTTCAGGTTCGTGCCACTCACCGTATCGATCACTGCGACGTCGCAGGTATTGCCCTGCGCGGCCACACGGATCGTATCGCCGGCCGAAAAGCCCGACGCCGACGCAACGGCGATCTGGTCGTCACCCTGACTCTCAGCGCTTGAAAGGGTCGTACTGGTCGCCGAGTCGGTGTAAAACCCGACGGTCCTCAGATCATGTACGACCTCTTGGTTTGTGTTCAAACGAGTCATTTATCGACCCCTCGTCCCATCATCCATCCCTATCAAGTGATCTCGAATGTGAAGTCCAGTCCCGCACCGAACACTCCGTCGTCGCGGGGGAAGTTGTCCCGCCGCTGACCTCTGTAGACCGACGTATCGACCGAAGGCGATTGCGCGATCAGATTGTTTGTCGTGAAGAGGGCCTTCGCCCTCTCGATCAATGTGTCCACGTTCGCCGGGGTGTGGCCCTTCTCAGGATCCACCCAGACATCTATCTGTACCATCGCCCGAATTCTCGTCGTGCCACCGGCCTCGCCAGAAAACACGAGGTGATAGGTCGTGACCGGCAACGTCGCCGTCGCGAGCCTCGAGCGCGGTATGAGGTTGTTGCCCGTCCGACCCGTAACGCCCTGCACCTGCGAGTCGGCGTCGTACAGCGCCTTGAGTCCACGCAACAGATCGTATACGTCGCTCATTTCTGGCGCTTCTTCGCAAAGATGTTACGCACCCAGCGCCGGTAGGCCTTCACGCCGCGTTTAACCTCGGAGCGTATGTGGTTGCGATAGAGTACCGGTATCTCACGTCCCAGTTGTTCACGCGAGGCCCGCACGAACGGACGTGGCTCAAGTCCACCAGACGAGTGGTGGCCGGGCGCACCATATTCGAGCGATTCGAGTTTCTCTTCATCGCCCTTGATGTAGACGCGTGCCGCCGCACCGGGCGGTGCGCCCTGTATCCGCTCCCAACCGACACCGCCCTCCAACTCTCCGCTCCAAGTACGCGGCGGATCGAACGGCGCGGAGGCCTGATGCGGCAACGGACCACGATCCTGCGTTACGCCGTGCAGTGGCGCGACGTAGAATCGGCCAGCGGAATCCACTAGGGTCCGAAATGCGATGTCGTATGTTTCGCCACGCGCAGGCTGGTTCAGTTTCGAGAGTATGATGTCGACGCCGCGACGGGCCGCCCAATCGACGGCGGCACGCGCACTCTTCTCCACGAGCAGCGCTTCGAACTGTTGCGCCTGTCTCGATATGAAGCGATCCATCGCCTGAGTGCCGTACAGCTCAAATTCAAATTCCGCCATCAGGGCACCGTAATGTCGGTCTTTCTCGCGACCACGTTCTTGATCCGGTTGCGGACCTCGATCACGTTGTCCACGAGAACGATCTGACCGGAGTTCGGGCCGTTCTTCGCCCGAACGACATCTGCTATCTGTATGTCGTGCGTCTCCTCAGAGAGGATCCGCCACTTTTCATTTGTATCGGTGCCGAACAGCCGCTGCTCCTGACCGCCGGTCAGCTGCTGGAAGACGACCGAGATGTCCTTCTGCACCCGAGAGTACGTCTTTGTCACACCGCCCACGTCATCTTCGACTTCGGTCGGCCGGTAGACGTCGACCTTCGTCGTGTTGTGCGGCCCGAGAAAGAGCAGCGTCATGTGGGCGCACCCGCGATCACGGGCGTCATGTACGGACCCAGCAGGTCCATCACGCCGGGCGTTTCGTACATGGCCCGACCCGTCCAGTTCAACATACCGGACAGGAGTTCGTTCCTGACGGCCTCACGGCCGCGTGAACGCCAGAGGTAACCGACCAGTAGCTTGAGTCCCAACCGCACATCCTCGGGCACGGTATCGGCGTCCCAGCCGACCGTGTAAGTCACGAGGATGTATTTCTTCTCTCTCTTGTACGACCCGAACGTGCCGCCGTCGGTACGCTCGATCTTGCCGTAGGCGTACCAGACGACCTCGTCGGGATCGGTGGGGTCCAGTGTGTCGACCGGGTCGGCCGAGTCGCGACCGATCTTGATCGCCGTGACGGCCGTGATCGGCGCTTCGGGCATGAGGATGTACTCCAAGCCCGTCGCATCGATGGCGTAATCCGTGCGTGTATTCGAGCCGAACGTATAGTTACCCATACGCTTGGCGACGTGGATTTCGACCGCCTCGGCCAAACGCTCGATTGGCGGACGATCTGGGTCGTCCTGCTGCAGACCCAGCCAGTTCGAAACATCCTGCCACGTCAGAACGACTGCGCTCACGGTACCGGCCCACCTATCCGTGTCTTGTACTCGTTCCGAGAAACGAGTTTCCTATTGTACGTCTCATGCCCCGTCTGCTCGAAATGCGCGTTGACCGCGTCCTTCGGTAAGATCACCTTGCACGCATCGCACTCCGCAACCTCAACGAGATCCGTCGTCCGCATCATGCGATCAGACGGGGGGCCGGCCAGGGCACGCCCCTTGGCTTTTCTCTTCGTCACCTCACCACCCCCAGCTAGGGAGCGTACCCTGACTCCAGCCGTTACGCCTCAGCGGGTACGGGCGCGTGGCTCGGCTCCGTGCCGATCAGGAAGACCGAGTACGTGAAGTCGGCACCCGAGCTGAGTGTGCTCGAATACCGGTAGTACCGCATCGGACCCTTCGCGGCATCAAAACCGGCCTTCACCTCGGTACCCTCGTCGCCGAACGCGAATTGCGCGAAGGTCGCGACCGTCGTCCAGGTCGCATTGTCATCCGACCCCTGAATCAGGAGATCCAGTGTGTCCGCCGTCGCGCCGACCGCCGTGAGATGGACGCCGAACACAGGGCCCTGATAGGCAGCCGCCTGAGCATCGAACGCGCTTCCGTTCGTGTCCGAAGTCTCCGACGCGTGGTCCTTCAGTGCCACGAATCCGACGACAGTGTCAGCATCTCTGATGATACCCATGTTGTTTCCTATCCACTGCTAGTGGTTCACTCTTCAGCGAGCTTTTCGATGATGGCCTTCGCCGACGCCGAGTGCTTGGCATTTTCACCGTATCGCCTGAGATACTCTTCCGGCGAGTACGAGATCGTCCACTCACGCAGGAGTTCGTCGACTTCCGTCTCCTCGACACGCTCCTGCTCTTCGACCTTCCGCTCTTCCTCAACCTTGGCTCCCGCCTCGGCCTCGATCTGAGCCTCGGCCACGACCTGTTCCACCTGCTTCACCCAGTTCTTGCCAAGCAGATACGGCAATCGATCTGGGTGGACATAGTAGCGGTCGTTTCTTTCACGACGCTGGCGCTCGATATGAGGACGAATCGTGATGACTTCGACCTTCTCGATCTTTGCGGCCATGGGTTCACTCCTGTTGTGTCCGTGGGGCGAACGAAGCGCCCCACGGGACCGTTATCACTCGACGATGCTGTCAGCGACCACGAAGGCGACCGGAACCGCGACCTTGCCGTCCCACCTCTCGCGGAACTTCAAGTTTGTGATGTCCTTCTTCCAGTCGTCGCCGCTGGAATCGGTCGACATCGCGAGGCCATCCATCTGGCCCAGCCAATAGCCCAACCGGAACGAACCGAAGATGATGACCGACTCGTTCGAGCCTCCGCCCAGATTCGTCGGAATCTTCGGGTTCTCGTAGACCGGACGACCCAGCAGGGTCGACTGCGCGGGGCCGAGGCCTCCGCCGTCCGTCCACATGTACCGGCCATAGCTGTCCGTGAGCTTGCGAACGGCCTTTGCGATACTGTCGTGCATCAGCCAGATCGCGTTGTCACGGTACTGGCTCGCGATAGCGTGGTACGTCTCGATGATGTCGCCCGCAGCCAGAGCCGTCGCGGCCTGCGAATAGGTCGCGACATCGCCCTCAGAGCGAATGCCCTGCGGCTCGTTGACACCATTCCCGTTGGTGATCAGGTCGGTCCTCTTCTGACCGGCCTGCTCGGCGACCATTTCGGCGAGGAAACCGAAAATGGCGATGCTCGAGCCCATGATCATCTCCTCGGTGATCGGTATGATCTCACCGATCTTCCGAGCCACAAGCTCGACATGCCCCCAGACCGGAGCCGTCTCGGGATACGCCGTGGCCTCCTGCACGACGTCAGGCTCTGCGGGCTTGGTGATCTGCTTCGGAACCTTCATCACGGGCGTGCCCATGGGCAGCGTCCGTACCGTCGCCGGATCGGCGAACGGCGTGAAATTCGGCAACTCGCTGATTACCTGCGCGAGAAAGCCATCGGGAACGAGTACGCCACCTGCGGCCTGCTCATCGCTCTGAGCCAAAGCACGCGTCCGGTCATACCCGTCGATCTCTCCCCACGCGGCAATCGCAGCGCCACGGTCGCCTGCGAAAAGCGCCTGGAAACCGCGAATGGTAGCCAGCGCCTCTTCGTTGCTGACCCGTATCTGCTGTCGNNGCGCCGGGCGACTGGCGTCGGGCGTGATGCTCGTGCGACCCGCCAAGGCCGGGTTCGCCGGAACGGTGGCATCCCGTTCGGCCTTCAGCCGCGCCTCGAGGCTCTCCTCGATCCGCGTGCGATGCGCGTCGAGCACAGAGTCGAGGTCACCCTTCGCAACGCGCACGGTGACCTTCTGATCCTTGTTTCCGCTCATCATCCCATCCACATCAATAGGATCAATCCCTAACTATCACTCACTCTGTTGTGATTTCTGTCCCACGGCTGCCGTGAGACTCTCTACGAACTCCGAAACGATCTGATCGATTACCGCTTTCTCGGGGTCAACGCCCTCTGGTACCTCGACCTCGAACTCGTAATACTCCTCGTCGTCATCGTCGTCGGTGCTGGCCACAGGTGGCGCATCGTCATCGGCGACCGGTGTTGGTTCCGGCTCGACCGGTGGCTCCGTCACCTTGTCCTTGTCGCCATCCGAACCATCGGTTGGTGCGGTCGGAGTGTCCTGCACAGGAGGCGTATCATCGCCTACCTTGACCGCAGTGTCGCTCGGCGTTGGCGTAGCAGAAACCGGCGGTGGTGTCTCACCCGTCTCGCCCGCTTTATCCGGCGGTGTTTCTCCCGTACCGGCAGGCTCCGCAGCGGCGGGCTGGTCGACGTTGTCGCTTTCGCCCTTCACGTTTGTCGCGGGTTCGCCTGCGGCGTTATCGCTCGCTGTACTGTCCACAGTGGTTTCTCCGTCCTGGTCACGAGTTGCGCCCTCGGTGTAAGCCTGCTTCAGCACACCGACGACGGCCTGAATGCGGCAGGAATCCGAACTCGCCGAGACGTCGTTCGGCAGGATGCAGATCGTGGCGAATTTCTCGCCGTTATCCATGCCGCCCTCTTCGAACTCGCCGGGATCACGCTGGCGGAACCGCCAGCTGTTTTCCGTCTCATCGACCCCGGTCTTGAAATCGTGCTCCTTGAGCCATGCCTTGCACTCGTCGACGCTGTCCCACTTTGACTTCGGGAAGATCAGCGTCTGGATCGTGGTGGCCCGCAACAGGTTGCGCGTCAACTCACCAATCCACGCATCGCCGGTCGTTACGCACTCGATGCACACCAGTTCATCGTCAAGGCGGCGAACGGCGTCTTGATCGATCTTCTTATCGCAGCGGGCACAGGTCACGCCCTCGCTGAACATGCGCTTCACTTCGTTCCAGTGACGCACGATCGGGGCGACGTCGACCAAGCCCTTCCGGCGCTGCGTCTCGAAACTCTTCTCGAGAGTCTCGGCGTACTTGTCGGCGGGAACGGGTACGGCGCTCGTCTCGAGTAACTCTGCGCGGGTTGCTACCCAGTGGATCTCTTCACCCAGCTGGGCGGCGAGCGCCTTCTCCTCGGAAGTGGGATCACGGAATTCCTTGATGTTGAAACCGACACTCCAAGTCCGCATCCCGCCGACTTCGTAGAGCCTGCGGAGCCGAAAAGCGAGCTGGTCCCACTGATCCTCGCTGAGGCCGTCAAGCCACTTGACGTACTGAACGAGGGATCCGTCGGAATCGTCGACTTCGGTATGGACGGAGGTACCGACCGGCGGATCGCCGTACCAGTGGGCGAACATCACGACCGGGTTGCGACGGTAGGCGTCGAGGTCGGTCGCCCAAGCGTGCGGCTCGATGATACCGCCGTCACGCGCAATGCGGCTGGTTGAAGATCGGATCTTCAGATCGTACGGCTCGCCGTTGATGATCTTCTCGGACGAGTCGCCGTCGCGGCCTTCGTGTTCAATTCGGCAAAAGACCGCTGCCCTGATCTTGGAATTCGTTGGCCCTGACATACCCCACACCCCCACACAAAAAGGCCCAGTAGCCGCGTTCGTCGCGCAGCGCCTGGGCCTCTCGGGCCAACTCTGCTGCCGTTGTTCCTGCCTAAAGCTAGGTAGCGAACTGCCTTACAGTCAACTTGGAGGCGTCATCCTCGGTATATGACTGCAACGACATTCCGCCACTTCGCCGGGATCTCCACAGTATGGATCGCCGGGATAGCGCAGTCTGGCGTTCCCAACTTGGAACGTCCCCTCCGCCCGAACGACCTGACCGTCGGCTGCGACATGCGTGTCCCGTACATTGCCGTCACGCATGGACAGCCACTCCTTGTACGGGAACCGACCCTCCTCGATGACGGCCGCCATACCTGCATTCATCACGCCCGTGGCCTGCGTTCGCGCTATCCGGCCCGCACGGCCCGGCGTGAATTCGAACGTGTCCGTGATCTCGTCGGTCAACTCCGCAATCGTACCGCCGCGCAAGGCCCACTTCTTCATGACCTCGCGCAGTGTGTCGCGGGTGACTTCGTTGATCCCCTGTACCCTGACAGGCGCGGATTCGAGGAACCACGCGACGGCTTGGTTCGCTTCGCTGATGCTGATGTCCTTGAGCCCGAGCGTCGAGATCAGGAAGTTGCCCTCCTCGAGGATCAGCTCGCGGGACATGCGCTGGACCGCCTCGGCCATCTTGGCGTCAACCTCGGGCCCCAGCGCCATACGCAGGATCCGCGCTATCGTCGAGAGGTATTCCTCCTCCTGACGTGCGCCGTAGACCTCCTTGATGGCCTTCAGGACGAGCTTTTCCTGCTCGCGGAAAGCGAGCGTGAAGTAGCGCAGGAACTGGGCCTCGCCGCGTGCCTGCCGGATAGCGAACCGCGACCACCAGAGGTGACGATAATCGGGGTTGGCGAACAACGCATCCATGGCGCGGAAGCGGAGGTTCGTCGGTGGTCGAGCCTCGGTGATCGCGGTCGCGTCGTCCTCGTCGCTTTCGTCCGTGCCGACGGCGTCCTCGCCACCACCGTCGCCCGTGGCGACACCGATGGCAGCATCGAGGACGGGTGTCGAATCGCCGACCGGTACCAAGATGTCCTGCATCTGGATTTTGATCCGGTCGCCCAGCTCGTCAGGGAAGGGCTCGAGATCGGCGGCGTCACGCGCCTCGTTCAATGTCCTGATCCCGCCTTTCCATTCCTCCATCCGGCGGTTGAGTTCGAATTCGCGGTCGCCGGCCACAGGATCGGGGAACCCGACATCATACTTCGTCGACCCGGTATCGTAATAGCGCTGCAGCACATCGACCTGTATCTGCTCGACGACGCGCAGCATCTCGGGTCGGATCGTTTCCTTGTTGAAGGTCGCGTCCGCCGCTTCGGAGTTCGAGCGGTTACTGTCCGCTACCAAGCCGAGCTTTGCCTTCGGGACGCCGAACGTCGCGACCAGCTGGTCGAGGTTCCAGCCCGCCATGCCGAGGAACTGGATATCCGTGTTCGTCAGCTGCAAGGGCTTGGGTGTCAGGCCCTGGCCAAGGATCGCCGGGAGGTGCGCCCGGCGGTATCCGCCAAACTCGGACTTCCACTGCTCGAGGGCGCGAGTCGCCTCCTCCTTGCTGATCGGCAATTCGGAGACGAGCACGAAGTCGGGACGAGCGGAGTTCTCGAAGAAGTTGCGGTGGTAGATCGACATGAAGGTCTGCGTATCGTGCGCGTACGCGGCTGCCTTCAACATCGACCAGCCCAAGACGTCGTTGGTCGGCGAAGAGTGCTTGAAGTGTACGATCTGTTCGGGCGGGAAGTAGACGGGCTGGCCGTCGTCCCGCAGATAGGCCCATGCGCGGATGTAGCCGGTCGACTGGTCACAGAGCGCGGTCATGCGGTCGGGCCTCAACGTCCAGATCTCGGCGAGCTCGCCAGCAGCGTTCTCCCACAAGAGCCAGTAGGCGTTGCCCGTCAGGCAGAGATGGATCTCGGTGCGTTCCTTGAGGAGCGGCTCGGTGCGTTCGTGCTGGGAGTTCGGATTGGCGAGGACATCGAGGAAGGCGTGGTCGCGGACCTCTGTAATGTTCGTCTCGGCGCGTTGGTACCTGTCCAGTTCACGCCGCATCTTCGAACCGACCCGACCTTCCCAGTCGATCCGCTGCATCCGCCGGCGGGCGAGTTCGGTCTTTGAAACCCGGTCGCCATCACTTGTGCCGATCTCGAACATCTGGAGATTGAGTTCTGAGATACGGGTGGCACGAGCGCGTATGGCAGCGTAGGTGAAGTGGATGTAGTTCCTGAGTTGCTCCGTCATCGTGGGGTCGGGAGCGCGGTTGGCTATGGAGTTAAGGTAGGAGCCACCGAAGGAAGGTGGCGGGGTCTGTCTACTGGATAGTGTCTGCCGAACGAGTTTGCCGACGGCCTCGATCATATAGTACCATGCGCACCACGGATTTATCCCCCACCGAGCACCTACGGTAATTTAGGTAGCAAGTTGTCTGGAGGTCAAACAGCTCATTGCTCGAACGGTGTTTTCAGTACACGTCTCATGACCTCTTGGCACCAGCCGTTGTACAGTCGCTTGCCCACTTTGCACAGGATGCCGGGGTCTTCTTCGTCCACATAGCAGACGACATCACCGTTCGGTCGCGTGGCCTTGATATGCCGACGACCGAAGACATCCTCCTCGTCGATGGCGCGTGGCCAGCCAGGCCGCTGCCAGTCCTCCTCGCCGCATCTCTCGCAGTTCGCATGATGGATGGCCCACGCCATACAGGTATTGTGTACGCCGACATCGGCCATCGACCAGTGGTCTGGCGCGGGCCTACGAAACGGGATGTTCGCTGTCGGCGCTCTAGCCATGGTTGCGTACCTCCCTCACGCGGCGGTCCAGCCATTCTAAAACCGTCTCTTCGCACTGCTCGATGTCGAAGCCGACTTCGCTCTGGAGATTCTCGACAAGTATCTCCTTTGCGCGGCCCTCAATGAAGTACCTGATCTCGGTTGGCCCTGCCATGTAGGTCGCCAATTCACCGGAATAACGGGCAACTTCGGTCACGGGGCGTTCAAGGTGCATCTCGACGTTCAACACCTGCAGTTCCTGCTCGCGACCGTCGGGCAATCGAAGCGTCACGGTCGGCATATTACCATGATCGATGACTTGCGCCATGGTGCCTACTCCGCTGCCGGGTGACCCTCGATCTTGTGCCAGGCCCCCTCCTTGCCCTCTTGGACCTGCTCTTGGAACTCGCGCATCCGCTTCTCGAGGTCGTCTTCCTTGACCAGCGTGACGGCTTTCACGTCAGGCCGCTCCATCTGCTCAGAAATAATCCGGCCAAGCGCCTCGTCGCGACCCAGTTCCCCATCGATGTGCTGTCTTTCGCGAATCATCTCGTTCACTTCGTCGGCCGTGATCTTGACCGTCTTCCCACCCGAGTATTCGATCTGCATGTCACACCTCCCCAACTCGCGTTTTGTCCATCTGTGCGTGGATTGCGTCCACGATTACCGTGCGGTCATTGGAGCCTGCGTTGCGCCGACGTGCCGCCACCTCGAACAACAGATCGCCGATCATGTCACACAACTCATAGCGAAGGTTGCTTCCCGCGTTACCGGGAAGCCATGGATCGAGGTGAGTCTCCAGCAGTTCGATCAACTCCTCATCCATTCCCAGGGTTCCTCCTCTCTGAGTTCCCACCAGCGCTCCATGCAGCCCAGCAGGATATTGTTGGCCTTGGCCCTGTCGACGAAGGTCGGAAAATCGCAGCCCTTTCGGGCTTCGTCGAACTCGGCCCACAGGTTCTCCGAATACTGCTTCACATGGTCGAGGCTCCAGCCGCCGGTCTTGATCTCCTTCAACATACCGGCGTCCTTCGTTCGATAGACGATGAGTTTACCCGTCTTCGCAAGTTCCACGCCCATCGTGAGCAGCCGGATTAGGTGTGCGGCGTTCTTGCAGTCGTAGCCGTGCTCGGCGACCAGCGCCTTCCGCTTGGCACCCATCCGGCCATGGTGCTCGAACCGTTCCATTTTCCGTAATTGACTGGCCGCGTATCCTGCAAACGCATCCAGCATCTTCTGCGACAGGAAGACCTCGCGGTTCTTCACCAGGTAGAATGCCGGTCCCACCGAGACGAGGAAATCCTGTGGCCGCATCCAGAGCCAGCTGTGGACGTTCGGATTGCCCTTGCATAGCAGGTCGATGAACTTCTGGATCTCATAGGCAACGATGTCGAGTTCTTCGCCCGCCGTCTCGTAATGCCTGCCCGTCCGCCGCGATGATACGTAGCCCTCAAGCTGCCAATACCATTGCGGTCGGTTGATGAAAACCATGAAGACGTCGATGTCGTCGATGCTGTTCGGGTCTTCAGGTGGCACGTAGGTGCCGTGGGCCTGCGAGCCTCGGTAGCCCGCGAAAAAGCCGTCCCGGCACCAGGGCGGCATCCGCTTCCGCATCGCATCGAGCACTTCCTTGTTATTCATGGTATCGCGCCTTTCCACAGACGGCCTCGACCTGCTCGTCGAGCCACCGCATGTGCTTGGTCACCCTGTTGCCGATCACGGTGCAGTTCTTGAATGTCACACCAGCATCGTGCGGGATCGGCCCCAGCCCGCCGCCCTCTATTTGCACCTCGTTGATCGTCTTGTGGTCCCATCTGTTGGGCGGATAGAAGCCGCTCGAGTTCCACCGGTTGGTCGGCGGGATCCAGAGCATGAGTTCGTCCGTTACGAAGTCTTTCTTGAGTCTGGCGTCGATCCGCTCACCGTCGACCGTATAGATTTGCACCGCAAACTCGTCCGCCTTGATGTCATCGATCATCTCGCGGGAGATTACGTAGACTTCCTTCCAGACGTCTCTCGACCATTCGCTATGGAGGTATTCGATGATGTATGCGAACTGGGCCGCGTCGTAGCGCAACCGCCAGTTGGGATTGTTGCAATACGTCCTGCGGGGATCAAATATCGTCGGACTCATCGGATCAGGGCGCAGACCTCCTCGACGCGCTCGTCCAGCCACTCGAGCGGCCCGAGGTCAGGCTCCGGTTCTGGCTCGGGTTCCCACTGGGGGAATGCGCTAAGATCGATCTTGATCTCGGGCGTCTTGTAGTCGTCGACGTGAAGGTCGCCGCCAATCGTGATCGTGTGGTTGCTCCAAGTACCGCCGGTCGTCGTGTCGGTGTAGACCCAGTTGCTGGCCGTGGTGTTGCTGTTGCTATCGTAGTAGTACATGTCCTGATACGGAATACCCATCCTAGCCACTCTCCCCAAGACCTCGTTGAATTCCCTCGCATTAACGGCGGTTTCTTGGCATACCTTGGCGAGCACTTCGCAGCACTCGTCAAGGCTCAACGTCAATGCCGACATAGTGGGTGTGCCTCCTAACTGCAGCGGCCGTTCCCGAGATAGCGCCTACGAAGCAGCGCTCCAGCTGGCATCTCTGCCAGTGGCAGAACCGGTGGCCGGTTTGGGTAAACTTTGGGCTTTGTCAGCTGAGATCTCATCGGCTAAGTCCTGATATCTGAGCGCTCAACTTTTTAATCAGGAGCTGCTATCTCGCAGCCAAGCTGGATCCTCAGTCCAGTGCCCATTAGTCACAGGCTGTAGTCCCCGCAGTTCTCTCGCTTCGCAGCCGAAAGCACCCACCCAACTATGTTACGTTAACGACCGTCGTCGCGTTCTTCAACGACAGCTGGCCGTCGAGGTTGCCGAGGATCTCTTCCAGCGTCTCGATCTCCCCGGCGAGTTCCACCTCCGAGATGTTGACGACGATGTCGCCCGGCTCGGCGGCGTCTTGGGTCGAGACGATGCTCGTGCCCGCCCGCTTGGCCTGATCGCGGACGTTCGAGATGCCACGCCGCAGCCCGCCAAGGATCGATTCCTGAATCGGCGCAACTTCACGCCGCCAGACGATCCACTCGGCGATGGACTTCGTCTCGCCCGCAATCGTCAGTACGGCCTGATCGTTGGCACGGTTGATCGCAAGCCGCAGCTGCACCTTCCGCCTGTGCAGGTCGCCGATGGCCTGACGTTCCTGCTCGATCACGGCGGCGGAGCCGCCCTCTTTCTCGACCGGGTCGCGGATCTTCTCGTTGCGAGCGGCCAGCTGACCGATCCAATCGACCTTCTTCTCGATGCGCTTGTCGATCGTCCGCATCTCCTGCAGCGCTTCGGTGATCGTGAGTTCTGACATTTGAGTTTCTCCTCGGTCAAAGGCCCGCCGGGGGTGGGACTCTAGGTACCCTCAAGCGATCCCGCCCCCCGACTCGCGTCCGCCTAAAGGCCATGGGCCACGAACGCTGCTTGAGGCCCCGACTGGTCTTGAACCAGCATCACCATGGCGTCCCATGGGAGAGCCGATCATATCGGCGGGGCGCTGCCCTAGTCGTCCTTCGGTTTCTGGCTTCCACCGATACTGGCGATGATCTCGGCGCTCGGCAAGGCCCTGAGCAGCGGATCGATGATGTCCCGCAGGTGCCCGATCTGGCCTTCCAACTGCTCGCGCTCGAACTTCATCTGCTCTTCGAACCGCTTGCGGTCGGCGTCCAAGGTCTTTTCCTTGACCTCGAGCGCGACCTCGCGCTTCGCGAACTCGACCTCCTGCTCGTGCTGCCGCTTCACCAACCCGATCTTGTGCTCCGTCTCGCGGACCTGGCGAGCCTGATCTTCCTTGAAGTTCGCGTGCTCGAGCTTTAGCGTCTCGATCTGCTCTTCGAGTTCGCCCTTCTTCCGCTTGAGGGCGAGCACATCGCCGATGTTGCCGATCTCGTCCCTGATCGTCCCGAACTGATCTTCAACGATCCGTGCAACCTTCGCGCTGACCTGATCCTCAATAGCCTCGCGCTTCGCTCTCCAGCCAAACCTGAACATGCTACTCCTCCTGTGTGGGGGTGGTATCTTCTCGCGTCCAGTGGGCGGTCGCCCGCCCTATTGGTTCGATGTCCCTGATCATAGCGGTGAAGGAACCCGTCTGGTAGAACGAGATCTTCGCCCGCGAGTAGAAGCCGTCGCTGAAAGTCGCGTCTTTCGGCGGAAGCTTCTCAGCTCTCACGAGATGGCCATTGGGGTATCGGTCATGTAGACCATGTCCAAACCCACCGCCTTGGTGTGCGGTGCTCGTCACGACATATTCGCCCTCTAGCCAATCGGTGCTCATACCACCCTTGTTTTGCCCGACAACGACTTCGGTCTTGGACAGCTTGTCGAACACACCTTCGCGGTTCTGGTAGACCAAATGGTCTGGCAACTCAACGTAGACCTTATGCCCCTTCTTCAACTTGAAGATGTCACCCTCCCGTAACAGCTTCATCGCCCGATCCTCTGGTTCAGTACTATCCAAGCATACGCTGCAACAGCCGGTACGACTGCATTGCCCAGCGCTCGTAGCTCGTCGACTCGAGTGGTGCGAGGCCTGACCAGCCCAGCGGAAACCCCATCAGCCACTCCACGAAAGTGGGATTCAGCCTCAGCGTCGAGGGCTGGCGCGAGGCCGGGATATCTTTCGAGGATCGCGACCCACGCTTCCCAGTCGTTGGGGCCCGGCGGGAACGCGCCCACTTCGAAAGGCTCGGCGTGTGCCCACTCGGGATCCCCTGCTTGATCCCGCCCTGCGACGTCCCGTAGTCCACCGCCGCTGGCGTCGGGTACAGGTTCTTCGCGAACGCCCCCTTGTCCCTCGGCGTCGTCGAGTCGCCCTTCGTCGCCGCGTCCGTCAGGCTGATGCCCATGTTCGCCTNNTGACCCGCTCGCCTCGCTGTCGCCCTCGGTCGGTGTTGGCCACCTCGTCGTCTGTCGGCCCAACTCGTTCCCCGTCGGTCCCGCCCGCTTGCCCGTCATGTCCGTGTGCGCTATCCCGTGCGGCGTGTGCCAGCGTTCGGCGCTCGCCAAGAGATCCTCGCCGCCGCTCCGTGGCCGGCGCTTCCGACTCTCCCTCGGCTCGGGCCCGCCCGTGATGTTCTTCGGGGTCGGCCACTGCGCCGTCTCGTTGTGGAGGCCGACCTGACGCTTCCGCTTGCCTTGCTTCCCTCGTGCTTCGATCACTTCCGGCGGTAGCGTCCGCCCGCCATCCGGTACGTTCGGGGTCGACCAGTTCACCAGCTGGTCCGGTAGCGTGGGCGTCGGTTCGCCCTTCTCCCTGTCGCGCCACGTCGCCGCCGACGCCCCCTTCCAGTCCCTCGAATTCGGTGTTCGCCAGTCCAAGGATAAAGACTCGCTTTCGGAGGTGCGGGGCTCCGATTTCGGCGGCCGAAAACACATCCCCGACCGCATCGTAACCGGCATCGGCCAAGTCTCCGAGAACAGTTCCCAGCCCCCGAACAAGGAGCCCTGGCACGTTCTCCAAGAAGACGTATCGTGGTCCCACTTCGCGAATGATTCTGGCAATGTCCGGCCAGATCCAACGCTCGTCCGCTTGGGCTGCCCTTCGGCCTGCAACGCTGACGGGCTGACACGGGAAGCCGCCAACAATGCAATCCACGACTCCACGCCACGCTCGGCCTCGAAAGCTGGCAAGATCAGTCCAGATCGGCGCTGGAGCCAAGAGGCCCTCTTCAATGCGCTTCGCCAAGACTTCGCAGGCATAGACTTCCCTCTCCACGTAGCACGCCACGCGAGCAGCTGGGACAGCCAGCGAGAGGCCCAACTCGAGTCCACCGATTCCGCTACAGAGGGACATGATGTTGAATCGGGAAGGTAGATCCACATCAGACCTCTTCCTCGCTCGTGGACCCCTCTTCTTGCGCGATGTGCTGTAGCCAGTTGACCAGCCAGCAGCATATGAAGATGCCGATGGCTACCCACCAGCCGACCTGTGGCACGAGCACACCGAAGTAGAGCACGACGAGCAGAAGTGTCGTGCCCCACTGACGTGGCTCTTCGTGCTTGAACGTGACGTTGAAATCAGACATCTGTACCTCTCAGAAAAAAACAGGCCGGTGCGCTCCCCACACTCCTGCGCGGTACCCCTACCTGCACAGTGCGCACCGACCCTAGCCCTGTGACCGTTCTCTCGCTTGCTTGTTCGCGTACATGAGATCCGCGAGAAATTGCTGTGTCGCCCGCTCGGATATACCGCTGCCACCGCGCTCGAGACGATCCTTCAGGAATAGACTGAGCAAGCCCGTCATGGCAAGCGCGGCCTTGGTCAGTGGCTCGATGTGTTCATCGGGAACACGCAACGGCGGATGCCATGCGAAAGAGCCGATACCTTCACCGCTGCCACAGATCGCCTGTAGGCCATTTTCCCCGGCTTCCTTGTTCACAATGCGCCTTCTTGTGGGAGTTCAGCCCTAGTTCTTCTTCCCGAACAGCGCGTGCTCGATCCGCTCGACAACCTTACCCACGGTCGCGTCCGAAACGGAGATCTGCTTGGTCATATTGCCGGGCAAGAATCCCCGCGCATCCTCGGGGTCCGCCAGCGCGATACGGATGCGCACGGTGCCACGCTCGTCGGTCTTCCAAGTCGTCGGCTTGGAGTCCTTCGTGGCACGCTTGAATCGTTTCACTTGAGGCACTTGCGCTCTCTCCGGTCGAGGTATACTATATAGTCACTGTGTAGACATATAATACAGAAAGGCGCAACCCCGCGCAATGGACCCCAGAAGGCGTTGAGCCTGCTATAGTTACAAGGCCATGAGCGAAAGCGACGAGCGGTTCTGGCGCGACAAGGGCCACCTCCACCTCAGGCCCAACCAAGACAAAGAAGAGTTCCCCGGCGGGTTCGACCTGCTCGGCGTGATCCGCAGCGAGCTCGGCGAGTGCCGCAGAGTCCTCGAGGTCGGCTGTGGCGATGGCCGACTCTCGGAGGCGTTTCGCCCCGACCAGTACCTCGGCCTCGACGTCAACGAAGAGAACATCGATAACGCCCGGCACAAACATCGGCAGCACAGGTTCCGGCTCTGCGAGTACAACCTCGCCGAGTATCCAGACGCCGACGCCATTTTGGTCTACGGGCTGCTGCTCCACATACCCGATTCGATGATCGATGTCTTCGTGGCTCGGCTGACGCTGGCCGCACCCATCATCCTCGTGGGCGAGATCCTCGGTCGGCCGTGGCGCGAGAGTACCGCCNNTACCGCCGTGCCGCCAGTTTACAACCGCGACCTCGCCGAGTATCGCGAGATCTTCGACCAAGCCGGGTTCGACCTCGTGAAGCACCTGCGCTACCCGTACAAGTGGTACGTGGACCGGGGCGACACACGGAACACGGACATAAGTTTCCTGCGATTCGAAGCGAGGGACTGGAACTACTCGGAGGTGGTAGAGCATGAAGAAGAACGAGTCGGAGCCTGTGGGTTCTGCGGCGGAAGCATCGAGTGGTAAGAGTCAACTTGACCGTCTCTGCCAGCTCGTACAAGAACACGACGTCTACGCAACTCTGTCCATTGAACCGGGTGAGGAAGGCTATCCCGGTGTTTGGATCGATGACATCCACTTGGCCTGCGGTGACTCCAACTGCTGGCACAAGCACCGCTTTGACCCCCGAACGGGACACGGCTTTACGGCCACCGCGACGGAATGGCAAGCGACCGAACGTGAACAAGACACGCTCAAACGGGCACTCGATCAGTTTGAGGAGGCAGCGAAGGCCGACTACGATTGCAAACCCTGCCGGGAGATTCTGGCGGGCAAGCGGGAATACAATCGATGAAAGATAGAGATGTCGTTCTACTGTTGGCATGGATAACCGTGGCCTTGGTGATGATGAATATCTGGGCGTGGGCAGTATCGTGAAGATCGCACATCTCGCTGACCTGCACCTCGGCTACCGTGCCTATCACCGCTCGGCGCAGTCGGGCGTGAACCAGCGCGAGTACGATGTCGCCATGGCGTTCAAGGAAGTCGTCGACAAGCTGATCGAGATCCAGCCGGACGTCGTCCTGGTGGCTGGCGATTTCTTCCACTCGGTGCGGCCCGCCAATTCGGTGATCAATTTCGCGTTCCGCGAGATGCAGCGGCTCCACAAGGGGATCGGGAGACGCGCTATAATAGTGATCGCCGGGAACCATGAAAGTCCGCGCAGCCGCGATACCGGCTGTGTGCTGGAGTTATTCCACAGGATCGACGGCGGGGCGGCGATCAAGGTAGCGTACAACGAGCCGCGCTCGATCACGTTCCCCGGTGTGAGCGGCCTGCACGTACTCGCCGTCCCGCACAACGCTGTGCTGCAGCGACCGAAGCTTGAGCCTGACCCCAACATGAAGTACAACATTCTGCTGATCCACGCGGCCTCCAACGAATACATCCCGCAGGCCCGCCACGGTGGCCAGATCCTGAGGGCCGAGGAGATCAAGCCCGACAAGTGGGACTACATCGCGCTGGGCGACTACCATAGCTACACGGTGATCGCGCCCAACATGATCTATCCCGGCAGCATCGAGAGGACGAGCACGAACATATGGGCCGAGGCGGACGAGCCGAAGGGCTTCGTTGTCTTCGATCTGAGCAGCGGAGAGCATGAGTTCATAGAGCTGGCGAGCCCGAGGCCTGTCTTCGACCTCGGCCCATTCATCGGCGCGGACATGCTGCCCGCCGAGCTGGACGATTTCATCGAGCAGGAACTTTCCCAGATCCCGTTCGACGACGCCATCGTGCGGGTGAAGATCCTCGACGTGCCGAACAGCGTACGCCGCGACCTGAACCACAAGCAGATCATGGCGTGGCGCTCGCAGGCGCTGCACCTGCACCTCGATATCCGGCCACCGAAGCCCGTGTCTCGAGGCCCGCTTGTAAGCCCGAACGGTGAGCGCCGTACACTCGCCGAGGAGTTCGCCGCCTTCATAGAAGATCGATTCGACAAAGAGAAGGTGGGGGCGCTCATCGAACTCGGGCAGAAGTATCTCCACCAGGCCGAAGAGCAGGACAAGGAGGACGTGTGAGCATCCCCGACATGACGGAGCCGCAGAGGGTCGAGTTACTCGTTCGCTCTATCCCAAACCCGAATCGGATCAGGCAAATCGAATTTGAGGGTTCCATGGTCACGTTCAAATGGGAAGGACTCAAATTCGGCATCTATCCGCATCTCCATGTCCTAGAGATCTGGGATGACCGTGGCACCATGGGGGATACGGGCCCCTCAAGGCTGCTTGAGGCGCTGCTCACGAAGCAGTACATCGATGACCTCGCACTGGAGGAACGAGACGGTGGCTGAGGCGATACTCCGCTACTATGGCGCTAAGGTCGTGCTCGATTTGCCGTACTCCGAGCGCCTCGTGGCTGAGATCAAGCGCGTCTTCGCCCGCGATTTCCGTGAGTGGGATCCCGATAAGAAACTCTGGACGTTCTTCGCCACAGAAGTCGACGGTCGCGCTGGCGTTGATTGGCTCGTAGACGCCTGTATCGCCGAGGGCTGGTCGGTACGCAAGGTCTTCCCCGACGGCCAGCGCACCACGATCTACCCGACCGGCGAGATCGTGAGCGAGAAGCAGGAAGATCTATTCCGTTAACCCAACAGGAGGAGAAAGCATGGGTAAAGTAGAACTCACCAACCGGGTCGCATCTATCGAGCGGCAACTCAAGGTCATGAAGAACATCGTGAACAATCTTGAGAAGCTGGAGAGCACAGACGAGGCGAAACGCGTGATCGGCTCACTCGCCGTCATGTATGGTTTCGCCGAGGCGCGGTTCCCCGAAGAGATCGAGTCGATCTGACGTGGCCCGCAAACCACCTGACGTCGACTTGGAGGCCCGCCGACGCGAGATCGGCGACACCGCGCTCGAGCGCGAACTCGGCTATTACCTCAACGAGATGTACATCCACTCGAACGCCGTGCTCCACCGGGAGAAGGTCGTCTTCATGTTGATCCCGAAGGCGGCGGCGACCTCGATCCAGCACGCGGCCAACCTGCGGCGGAACACCGCCGAGTGGCGCAGCAAGGCATACGTCCTGAACGAAGTGCCCGACTACCACAAGATCGCGTTCGTGCGGCACCCGCTCGACCGGATCATCTCCTGCTGGCGTTCGATGGTCTGGGAGAAGCTGCACCGGACCTTCCACCTGTTCGGGCTCGAGCCGCAGACCCCGTTCCCCGAGTTCGTGCGCGTGGTCGCCGAGGTGGACGACGAGCGGGCGGACAAACATTTCAGGGCTCAGAGTTGGAGCTTGACGACGGATGCCGGGCGGCTGATCCCTGACTTCCTCGGCAACGTCGAGAACATGGCCAAGGACTGGGAGATGGTTCAGGGCATAATGCGTTGCGTTAATAGAAAGGTGAGGCCGCTGGGCCGGGCGAACGTCTCACGCGGCCCGGTCCCCAAGTGGGATCCTGAGACGCTCGAGATCGCGAAGCAGCGGTACGCGGACGACATCCGCCACTTCTACGAGGAGGAGACACGGCCATGATCGCAGGCGATTACTTGGGCCTCGTGAACCGCGTGGGGGAGCTCGAGACAGAAGTCGAGAAGATCCGCAAGGCGGTCGCCATCTTTGGTGAAGAGTTCATAGAGATGATCGACCACCAATTGGAATTCGAGAAGAAGACAAAGGAGATTCTGGGGGGCCTCAGGGATCTCGTCGCATCACAGAAGGCCTACATCGAGACGTTGACCTGATGCCGGTACTCAAGCGCTGCGATAAGTGCCAACAGAAGCGGAATCTCTTGCTACTCTGCAAGATCTGCTACCGGAACTACGCCTGCGGCTCGCGTGCTATCTGCTGTCGCTGCCGGGAAAAAGAGGAACAGCGGAAAGAGGACTGAATGGAGCGCGTAGAGGGACAGTGTCCGCACTGCGGCCGAATGCCCATTGACTGGTCGAAGGAGGGTCGCGGCACAACCAAAGGTGTGATCCACCCCCACGCCCGAGAGGATCGCACGTTCGCCTACAGGAAATGGAAACGGTCGCTGGGGGGCGGTCTATACGCAACCGACATCGACCAGGTGGAATGGCGCAGGCAGGACGATGCACTTGTACCCGTCGCGCTCCTCGAACTGTCACGGGTGGACGGCGGAATGCGCCTACCGCAGACCTATCTTGAAGGGGCTCGTGTTCGAATCGAGGAACGCGATCCACAGGGCCGACAAGCCCAGCAACTCGCGTTCATGCTCGGGATCCCCGTCTATTTCGTCCTGTTCCGTGCAACATTGAAGGATTTCTGGGTGCGCGAATTGTTCAGTGACGAGAAATGGCTGTACCTGAACCAACGCCAGTACGTCACATGGCTGAGATCGCTTCTCCCACCGAAAGGTGCGCACAATGAAAGTGACGCTGGAATTTAACCTGCCCATGGAGCAGGGCGAGTTCGACTTGATGATGAAGGCGGGGAACATGTACGCCGTGCTGTACAACTTCCGCGACTATCTACGCAACTGGAAGAAGCACGGTGACGACTGGTCCGACGGCCTCGAGAAGGTCTGGGAGCACTTCCATGAACTGACCGCCGAGTCCGACATACCCGAACTGTAGGTCGATATGAGCAGAGGGGGGCCAAGGCGTAGCAACCGAAACCATGCTGGGAGCGCATGGCGATGCGGAGCGATGACATGCGCCTTGGTTCCCCTCCTTCTCATGGCGGTCACAGTAGAAACGACCTCCGCACAGTTGACGGGCAAGATCTGTGAGAACGACCTGCCTTGTTTGCCGGGTTACGCCGGCAAGGTCGCGCACGCGGCATCGCACGCCGTTCTCGCCGTGGCAGTCGCGGAGGGTCTGCGGCTACTCGATAAGGACTGGAATGCGACCGACCGTTACCTGCTGGCGACGGTCGCCATGCCGCTGCTCTGGGAGGTCTTCGACTACTGGCAGTGGCAGGGGTTCAAGGGGCCACCGCCCCGTTCGAGCGTCTATGACCTGATGAGCTATCAAGGCGCATGGGTTGTGCCCCTGATCCGCAAAAAGAGGTACTGGCAGGCAGCCCTCGTATTCGTTGCGTGGGGCACCGCAATCAGCGTATGGGAACTGGAGAGGTGAAAGATGAAACAGAACATCTTAACAGCGGTCGTGGTTCTCTTTGGTATTGGTGCGCTCGTCTATCTCGGTAAGTCGGCGACCGCCACCATGCCGGAAGAAGCGGTCAAGCTGGACGCCGCTATCGTACAGACCCTCCATGTCATGTCATCCGAGATGCAGGAACGGGACGCCGCGCTGGACAGCCTGCGCTCACGGGTCACACAGCTTGAGGAAGAACTCTACGATGGGATACTGCCCGACTGGACCGAGTATCGTGACGCCCTACACCGAGCGGAAGCCCGCTGGGACACGCTCCATATGCGCGTCAGGGCGCTGGAGGACGCACGGCCATGACCGACATGTTCAGCGAGGAACCATGGCTATGGCTTCGTCTGCCGCTTGTTCGGCATCTACAGGCCGCGATTCGGGCGTGGTGCGCCGACAATGATGTGTTCGTGAAGTATCCAGAACACGCCCTGCCGTGCCTAGAGCGGCTGCTGCGGGATGTGGCCGCGCTGCGTGACTGCGAATGGGACGACAACTGTGGTGCGCCACCACGAATCAGCCTCGACGAGACTATCCTCCAAGCCTTGAAGGACGAGAACGATGGGAATGATTAACGTATCAGTTAGGGGCAGCTTCGGTTCTGATAGTTATGAAAGCCAGTATTCCGCAGAAGAAGGCGGACACACGCTGGCGGTCTGGCGGGCAGTTGACGACCTACTGTCTATCCTTCCGCACTGCATTCAAAAAGACCACGCATTAGCACAGGAGGGTGAGAAGCCGCCGCGCTCTGATTTTGGGGAGGTTCCCAAATGACCAACATCCCACCCGCACTCCGTCCGTTCGTGGAGGCGATGGCGTATGCTGCGAGCTACGGAACCGCACAGGATTGGGTGAACGCCGTTGCCGCTCTCGTGCGACAGGTGGAGGCGCTAGTCGGCAAAGCGTTGGACGTACAGAGCGGCGGAAGTTTGGGAAGCATGTACGACGATGGGCGGATGACGTTTGTGAATAAGCGAGACGCAATCGCCGCCCTACTAAACCAAGAACCGAAGGACGGCGAAACGTGAGCGAGTGGAGACGCGAAGCGCTGAAGCGCTGGCTGACACAGTGGCTGCCACCCGAAGGCGGTGGCCTCGAGTCGCGCCAAGTGCCGTTCGATGAGTTCCTCGACCGGCTCGACCGGCTCGTGCAGGACATACTGACGCACGCCATCGACTACGACGTTGACCCCGATACCGCCGTCCGCATGGCGGTGGACGCGGCCTTCAAGCGCGAGGGGAAGAAGCCATGAGCGAGCCAACGAGATGGCGGACGTACGAACTGCACGGTGTTGACATCGGATTCGATACCGGTCACGACGATGATCGCGACGAATCCGTCTATCGCTGCCGGACCTGCGGCTGGGTCCGCCGGGGTCGGGGCGATGCGCTCGGAATGACGTACCAGCGGGCGATCTGGCACGAACTCGAGTTCCACTTCATCTCGCACAGGCTGAACGAGATAGAGGGACGACCATGAGTGATTACGAGAAGTACGAACCGCTGGTCCGCGAACTCAGGCGCGAANNTCTGTGTCGTTATCTGGGACGGCGACCCCGAGGGCAAGTACGGACCCGAGTACCCCGGCAACCGCAGTTGTATGTTCGCGCAGGGCGTCGAGGGCACCCACGCCCATACTTGGGCGATGATGCTCAGGCAAGTACTGGAGCCGGTACTCACGCTGAACTCACTCGAGAAGGAAGTGATCGAACGCTGGCTGCAGTACCCGGTCGAGCAGAAGGAACCTGAGGAAGAGAAAGATGAGCGGGATTGATCTCGATGTGCGGCTGAAACTACGCCAGTGGCTGCACGACCATATCCTCTATGCGATGGAGCAGGACGCGCCCGACGCGGTCTTGGAGGGCCTCTGCTACCGGATCTGGAATCACACGATCCTCTCACTCAAAGTACGGGCCTCGAAGATCGATCCCGGCGAGACGGTCAAGGTCGACTTCTGCAACGCCGAGCAGGCGATCAGCCGCGCTATGGAGGATACGCCATGAACAAGTTCGAGTGGGTCGGCCTCGTCATGGTCTGCGCCGTGATCTACGCGGCCTTCGCGGGCCTGTGGCGACAGGTGTTCAAGCAGCAGTGGCTCAAGTACAGCGAGGACGATATCCCGTGGATCGCGGGTGCGCTCTGGCCGGTAAGCCTGTTCGTCTTCCTGACCTGGGTCGCTGGCGGCGGCTACAACGAGCAGAAGAAATACGAGAGGGGCGAGAAATGAAGAAATTCAGCATTGCGCTGATCTATCTCGGCCTGATAGCCGGGATCACGGTGAACACGTTCCTCGCGAGCTACTACCGGTCGACGTTCGCCGCCGCCATGGCGATCACGCTCGCGGTCTTCCTGTTCCTCGCGCACCTGCATCTCGACGAAAAGGAGGAGGAGAAATCATGACCGACGAAGAGAGGATCAAAGTCGAGATCGAGGATTGGTACAGGGACCAGTTCTCGCGCCGGAAGAGCTTCAAGTTGCCCGCCGTCGTGAACGAGGCGCTTGAGCATTTCAGCGCCCAGCCCGCGTTCGCGAAGCGATTCGTACGGGCGATGGCGCGGCCAATGATGTACGCTATCGGCGCGAACCTGATCTCGAGGCAGCGCGGCCACATCAAGTACGGCAAGGGCGGGTTCGTCGATCCCGAGCAGATCGAGGAGTCGCTCCAAGAGGACGTACAGAAGACCGTGAGCCGCTGGAAGAAGCACTTCGAGAGCGTGAACGGCCGGATGATCCACATCATGCATATGCGCCGGGCCGACGACTACGCGGCGGCCGAGCACCGCGAGGGACTCGCACAGACACACGAGCAGATGGCGACCCTGCTGCGTCAGCTGGCGGACGAGCTGCCGGACGACGAGACACGCAACGGCGAGGTCTGGTCGTACGACGAGATCGAGGCCGCCTACCGTGAAATCTGCGGCGACGAAGAGGAGGCCGCAGCCTGACCCGAACCAGAGAGGAGATCAAGAAGATGGGAATCTTCGCGAGAGACACTGAGCAGAAGCTATTCGTCGCCTACCGGGTGAAATGCGTGAGCAAGTTCCGCATCCTCGGTGGGACGCCGAACGATTCCGGCACGATCGAGCGCTGGCTCCGCACCCGTGTCGGACAGAACATCGACGACGCGGAGCACAAGGCGATGATGTGGCGTACGCTGCACGACCTCGGGGCGGATCTGCCCGAGGTGCCGGACGGCGATTTCTCGCAGGTCGACTGGTCGCTCTTGGAGAAGGCGAGCGCGGAGATGGCGACCGAACTCAAGGGCCAGAGCTTCCGCCAGGACGCGCTCGGGCGACCTTGTATCGAGTCGCGCTGCATCAAATCCGGCATCAAGGAGGCGATCAACGCGCTCTACGCGAAGCAGCGCTGGGGCCCGACGGGCAAGGGTCCGAAGAACTTCGTGTCGGAGCATGTCTTCGTCGAGCCGCGCCTGGTGCCGCTTACCCGGTCGTCGGACAAGCTGCCGGTCGCGCTAATCGTCGGGCACCCGAACGGGCCGCAGGGCCCGCGCTCGACGCTCAACTATCACGAATACGTCGACCACGCGGAGTACGAGTTCATCCTGCTACTGACGCGGATCGCCGACAAGCACATCAACTTCGACGACTGGAAGATGATGTGGAATCTGTCGGAGTATCTCGGTCACGGCGCGTGCCGGTCGCAGGGCTACGGCCAGTACGATATCGAAGGCTATACGCCGCAGGAGGATTACATCCAGGGCGACTGCTACGAGACGGGCGAGTTCCCGGCGGATGTATTCGCCGAAGAGCGCTTCCGGCCGGACTCGGATCTGCAGAAGCCGTACGACGACATGGAGATCGAGGTCGTGGACACGATCCCGGTCGGAGCCGACTGAGCAGGGGAAAATGACAACCCAACAGGGCACAGTACCCTGCCCGCTCGACCCTACGACCTCTCACTTGCTAGTGCGCGATACGGTCAAGCCAAGCACGTTGCGCCCTCACGTCTCGTGCGACCCACCAAGCCTTGTCGCCGACCTGCCTGAACTCGGCAACCGACTGGCCCACACCACATTTACCACGCCGTGTTGCGTCAAGCCGTCCGACAAGCCAGGCCTTGCCTTCTCTGGCTGGAGCACACCAGCCGACGGATCACGCCCGCGTTTCTCTACCTACCGCGTTTCGCACCATACTCGTGCGACTAGCCATGCCCGTACCCGACAA
>JABAOC010002438.1_pt1 | contig 33513 bp, 30 predicted proteins | sample 7062161 | NCBI WGS metagenome assembly JABAOC01 (sample SAMN14538625, study PRJNA623070) | marine sediment metagenome | biome: marine biome [ENVO:00000428]; feature: marine pelagic biome [ENVO:01000023]; material: deep marine sediment [ENVO:00002113] | place: India: Gulf of Khambhat ... | reverse complement strand
TCCCAGACACGGAGCGCAGCGGAGAGCCCGCCCCGGAAATCTTCCTGCAGACGGGACATGTCTTCTCTTCCCGGCCAGATGTCTCGACTGCGCTTGCGCTCCGCTCGACATGACAGACCACGCATCCTGTCCATGCTACCTACGGTCATAACGTGCACGCCACAGGTCCAGCTACAATCGGCCCGGGTCAAACATTCCGGCACGAGGAATAGTATGGCCGGGCCCTAGGGGCCCGGCCGGATCGTTTCAGATCGGTTCGGAGGACCAATCTTCAACGATGTCATGGGTTCTTGATGGCAAGGGCGCGTCCTGCACGGGAAGGATCCTGCTATTGGGCCTGCAAGAATTTCAGGGCGGTCGCCTTCAGTCGCGGTATATGCTGATGCCAGTCGAGGGCCCCCGCGGGATTACCCATATTCCCCAAGTGCATCCAGTGCCCCTTCCAAAACACGAAGAGCAGGCCGTCGTCCAGACCGTACCCTCCGGGCTTTTTGATGTAGACCAGCCAGATATCTCCATCGCCGGTATCCTTCGGCGGAAGGGGCGCGCGGAAGATATCCAGTCCAAAGAAGAGAGAGTTGAAATAGTCGAAATCGAAATCGTCGTCAATTTTGTCGCCGAGAACACAAACCCGTCTGGCGACGTCCACGTCCCGTGTTCTGCAGGCGCACATGAAGGTCAGCAACGCGTGCAGCGGCGTGGAGGTCTCATCGAACTTCTTTCCCTTTTCAATATCGGCTCTTGTGCGGTAAAACTCCTCGATAGCCGCCTTCTCCTGTTGCGTCATTTCCCCTTCGGCAATTCGCGCAGGGTCCCTCTTCTCGTCCGCCCGGTACACCGTCAGGTCCGGATCGATGGCAACATCAGTCACCTTCCTGCTCGTCCGATAGACAAACGTCCTTTCCTCCCCGCCCCGGACCCAGAATATCTCTGCTCGATTTCCCTGATCCGTGCGGAGTTCCAGCGGACAGCGCACGATGCCTGCGCCGTCGTTGCGGACAGTCACGGTTGTCTCCCAGCCTTCGTTGCCTTCTTTCGAGTCGAACCGGACCAGCCGGTAGGCCGGGCAGCCCGGTGCGTAGCACCATTGGTAGAAGAACGGCAGCCAGTCCCGGCCGGAAATCTCGTTGCACACCGACACGAAATCGATGAATGTGGCGTGGCTGTCCCTGTACCTCTGCACGTACTCTTTAAGCGTTCGAAAGAACACGTCGTTGCCCATCTCCTGACGCAGCATATCGAGGACCAGGGGGCCTTTCTCGTAGGCAAACTGCTCCTCGTCGCCATTTGCGTTGAACAGGGGCTTTCCGCCCCGACCTCCTGCGAGGATGCCCTTCCGGAGGGTGGGCGTAAAGAGGTCCATGCCGTAGCACTCGCGGGCCAGGTGCCAGGTCGCGAAATTCCCCAGCGATTCGCGCAGGAATTTCGTCCCGCGCCCGTAGGACTCCGGCCACCAGGAGTGGGCCAGTTCGTGGGCCGGCGTCTGGGCGAAGAACTTGCCGGACTCCGTCAGCCGTTCACTTCTTTTCGTCCTGAAGTACGAGGCGTCGATCGTCATGCCCAGAAACGCGCCGTGCCCGCCGCGGATGCCGGCCGGCGACACGATGTGCATCTCGTCGCCCCCGATGGGACCGAACCAGTCCGTGTACGTCGAGTAGGCCTGGAGCACCAACTCGGCGACGCCATCCACGAATCCCGGGTCGTACTTTCCTTTCGGCAGGAGGAATACCACCGTTGCTTTCTCGCCTTTCTTCTCGATGCGCTCGGCGGGACCGATGAACACCTGGGGTTTTCCGCCCACAATCGATTTCCACCGGGAGACCGTCTGCTTACCCATCGGTTCGGTCTTTTCCAGTTTCCCATCGATGACCATGCCTTCCAGCTCGGCCGGATGAGTCAGGGTCACTTGCCACTTCGGCTTGGACCCGCGCAGGAAGAAATTCTTCTTTCCCAGCAGTTGCATCCGCTTCCGCAGGTCCACGGCCAGGTCAGGGAACCAAGTGAAATCCGCAATCAGACACACCTCTTTCCTGCCTTCCTCAGGTTCCCAAATGGGGTTGTAGTGGAGCCTTTTGTTGATGTCCGTACACGTGAGCGTATAAGCGAATGCAAGCCGGCAGCCCTCGCCCGGTTTCAGGGCGGACGGCAGAGATACCCGCGTCACCAGCGGATACTCGTGCGTGCCTATCTTACCGACATCTCCCGGCAGTTGCTCCGTGAAACGCTTGAACGCAAGATTGACTTCCCGAGCGCCGGTCAGTCCGGCGATCTTCGCGATCTCCACCTGCATGCCATAGAATTTCTCCGCGGCCAACAGGTCGAAGTCCAGATTGCCCAAGGGTGCCTGTCCCTTGTTGCGGACGGTGCAGGTGGCCTTGATCTTGAGCCGATCGCCCGGCAGGTCGGTCTGCAGGGAGATGTCCCAATCCAGAATCTCGACCGTCAACGGCAGTCCCGTAACCACGGCGATTTCCTCCGCTATCCCGGCCTGGCCGGAATCGCTATGTTCTGGCGGGCTCCCTTTCTGCAGGATTTCCCGTGTCCGGGATTCGCTCTTCGTGGCCGCGGATATCCACGGATCGCTCGGAACGGTGCAGTTCAAGAACCGCCAGGCACCCTCGACGTAGCCGAAGGTCCACACCTGGCCAATGTCCTTGTTCGGCCCGTCGCTCGTGTAAACGCTGCCTAGGTCCGACTCTCTCGGGGCTTCGTTCCCCATTATTTCGACCCGGCGGACGATTGCCGGTCTTATCAAATCGTCAAAGAGCTCCGACCAGATCTCCGATGGCTTGCCGAAGTCCCTGGAGATTGGCGCCACCCGGTCGAACAAGGCTTCGTCCTCGTGACGGCAAGCGGCGATGAAGGTCAGAAATGCGCCACCCGGCGTAGACAAGTCATCGAATTTGCGGCCCTCCAGGATTTCGCCCTTGATCTCTTGCAGGAGCTCGATCATCGCGCGTTCGCGCGGGCTTGCCTCGTTTTTCAAGGAGAACTCCGGTTCGACCTTCGTCTTTTCGTCTGCCTGCCCGTCATTGCCGTGGCCCGACAGGTCTTTGGCCGTACCGTCCTCGAAGCTCCAGTAGGCCACCAGACCCTTTTCTTTTCCGGTCAGCGTGGTGTTCATGGCGCCCCGAATCTCTTCCGGCGAACGTGCCACGTTCCAGAGCCGAGTCTCATCGAGCGCGCCGTGGAAGTACTCCCCGTAACTGAATTCCGGGTCGCCCTTGCCGATGAAGAGATCCGACCTGTCGATGTGCATCCGTCCGGAGGCACTCTCGCTCCCGATTCCGGTCCCGTTCACGTAGGCGGTAATGGTGTTTCCATCGTAGACCCCGGCCAGGTGATACCATTTGCCGACGGTGAACGGATAGCTCGCGCGCAGAGCCCCAATATCGAGCCCCGGGCTCATCTCCACGCGGGGCTCACCCTCGAACGTGCGGAACCGGAGAAGGAAGTTCTCCTGACCCATCGCGATGTTTTTTCGGACCAGGCAGTTGATCATCTGGTCCGCTGTGTTGAACGATGCGGCTTTGAACCAGGTCTCAATGGTGATGGCGTTCGTGAACGTGTGGAGCGACGGCGAGTCCGCAATGCGCACGAAGCTTGTTTTTCCATCCAGATTCAGGACCCGATTCGTACCGGGTGCGCCGGCGGTCGGGGGTGCGGGTGTCTCCGGCCCAGTGGGACCCACGGCGGCCGTTCTCTTCGCGATTTCCTGCCGTGCGTGCTCTTCTATCTCGGACTTGTGCGGGCGCCAATCGCCGGGGTTGCCCATATTGCCGAGCCAGATCCACTGTCCTTTCGAACAGGTCAGGACAAACGTGTCCTGCACCTCTCCCGACCCCGCGAAGATCGGCCAGATCCTGCCTTCTTCGAAGTCGGCGGGCGGCAGGGGAGCGCGGAAGATGTCCAGACCCGTGAAGTAGTCCCTCGCGTCTCCCGGCCCCCATGTGGAGAATTGCGTCAGAGTCGCACGCAGCGGTGTCGAGGTGTCCTCGTAGCTTTCACCGGCGAGGATTTGCGCCTTGATGCGCCGGAACTCCTCGATTGCCCGGGTCTCTTGCAGGCTCACCGCCGTGGTCAACAAGGGATCACCTTCTTCTCTCGTGGCGGGGCCGAAACTGTCCGTCAGTTGTGGATGGTCCGGATCGCGGACGTCGATGGACCTGACGCCGGTATAAGTATTCGCCACGAACGCCTGATGACCTGCCAGGCAGACCCCTTCCACCCAATCGGCAAAAGTGCATTTGCCCCTGACTTTCAGGGCACGGGGGTTGCGAGCGTCCACGATAATCAGGCCGTTCTCATCCCGGTTGTCCTTGTTCCCATTTGCCAGGTACACGAGGCCATCCCGGACACACAGCCCCTCACCAAACCCCTCCGCGCCGGATTTGTACCGGCTGACAACCTCCGGCGCCTGCGGGTCGCTGATATCCGCGACCACGAGGCCGTGCCCGCCCGCGCCAACACAAACGATCCGGCCCTCTCCCCGTATGATCTCCGCCATGGGCTCTTTCTCATCCCAGGTAACCGATGAACCCTTCTTCGGCCGGGCCGGCTCCGCGACATCCACGACCGTGACGCCTTTTTGCAGGTCGGCCACATAGGCGTACCGGCCGCTGACCCAGACATCCCACGCATCGGCATTGGTCTGGCATTTACTCAGGAGTTTTGGCGAATCGGGCGTGGAGATATCGAAGATATGGAGACCGTCCCCGCCGGCGGCCAGATAAGCGTGGCTGCCGTGCACGTCGATGCCCATGCCGCTGGCCCCCTGTTGTCGCCAGGTGCGCACCGGCTCCCGGCCCGTGATGTCAAATACGACCAGCCCCCTTCGGTTGTCCGCCAGATAGAGCCGGTCTCCGGAAATCTTCAGATTCCGGTGGTAGCCGCCGTCTGCCACGGTCGTGACGAACTTGAGCTTCCCTTCCGCCACCTCGAAGACGTGTGTGCCCTGGTCGCCGCCGGCGACGAACAGCCGGCTCGTTTTCTCGTGGAAGGCGGCATCGAAGCAGTATCCCATCCGTTTGCCGCCGCTCCGGGCCGCGCCGCAGACTGGGACAGCGATAGCGAAGCACACCAGTGCGACAGTGACTACTATGGCGGTGATTGTCAGTCTCTTCATGAGCGGCCCCCTTTCGCAGAGTATATGTTCCAGAGAACGTGTCATGGCGGGCCACGTGGCCCGCCCCATGGTCTCCCGTCGGATTTCCCGGGACTGCGTTCAGCGATTCTGCGGCGTTGCGCCGGGAACCGGGAGGAGTTCCACGTCCGGCGTGTACTGGATCTGCCCGCCCGCGTTGAACCACTGTTCCCAGGCGGCGAGAGCGGCTTCGTTCTGCTCCGGCGTACCGTCGGGGTCGTAGCCGAAGTTCCGGCCGCTAATCAGCCGCAGGCGGTTAACCATCTTGACCACGCTCTCCTCATTGCCCGGCTCGTGCTGGCCATAGCGGATCATGGGGTTATCCGCGTACTCGAACGTATACCCGGCTGACGGGTTCCGCAGCACCTTGACCATCGCAGGCAGGCATGTCTGGAAATCAGTCGTGGCCGCCTCCAGATTGCCGCTGGCCGCATACGCCAGACCGCGGGCGTAGCTGCAATAAGGGACCGGCCAGTCCGGGACGTGCTTCTTGTAGAGATCGAGTACTGCCGTGAAGTTCGTGATGGCCGACTGGTACTGTCCCAGCCCGTAATAAGCACTACCGAGCCAGAACGGCGCCCAACTATCGTATCCGATAGCCTCTTCGAGCCGCGTGGCCGCCTCGATGTAGTCCCCGCGAGCGAGGGCCTGGGCTCCTTGCTTGAAGCTCTCTCCTTTCGCCTCTCTCTCATTCTCCGCGGCTTCTTCTTCAAGCAGCCACTGTGGCATCGGCCCGGCAGCACCCGGTCGCGTGTCGGCGACGTGGTAGCCCTCCGGCGTGACGACATCGAAGATCCCGGCCGGGGGCACTTCGTAGCCCAATTCCGTATCTCCAACAGCCGTCGGCAGCTTGGTTTCGGGATCGACGTAGCACTCCGCTTTCAGGTACGGCCACCATACCTTGTGAGCGCGCCGCCCCTTGTACTCATCATTCTCCTTGAGAATCTTGCCTTCCTGCCGCAGGTTCTCGAATGCCTCTCCCAACAGGCCGACCCATTGGTACTGCCGGTCTTTGCGGTCGTAGATGACCACGGTCTTCTTATCATGGCGATACAGGGCCGTGACCTCGCCATCTTCTACCGCCATCGGGACCATGAGCAGCATGTCATTGGGATTGAGACCCGGCACGGTGCCGGTCTCCCATAGCGCCACGAGCAGCGCGAGCGGGTTATCCTGCCGGTATCTCACCTGTCGGCCGTGCATGCCGATCTCGATCCAGCGCTCATCTTTGATCTGACCCGCCTCATCGCGGCCGATAATATGCAGGAACCGGACGTTCCGAAGGGCCTCGACCGTCTGGCCGACGGCGTAGGCAGGGGTGGACAACTTGACCCACAGGATTATGGAAAGAGCGGCCACGGCGACTGCAGCGGCCGCAGACGCCGGTCTTGTAATGGAACTCCTGGTGATGATTCTCCTTGCGACGGGCCCGTGACGAGCCGGTTCTGTCTGTCGGGACTCCTCTCGTGCGCGCATGACCTCCATCAACAGACGGTCGTGCAGTGTCGCGCCGGCGGCGAAACGCAGCTTGTTTCGAACGGTTTGTTCCACTCTTTTCTGGGGTCTCATTCTTCCACCTCGCCGTTCAGGATCGACCGGAGCCGGTTCAGGCCGTACCGGTACCGGCCCTGAACCGTGTTGATCGAAACCTGTTGCAGTCTGGCAATGTCCCGGAACTTCATGTCGGCCGTGAGCCGCAGCAGCACGACCTCACGCTGCTCCTCGGGTAGTTCGGCGACCGCCTCGTTGAGCCGGCCCGCCTGCTCGGTGAAGATGACCGCCTGATCGGGCTCCATCGGCAGGGTCCGGGGGCACGATACCGCGTCCCGGCCACCGGCCTGACGGCGGAGCCGCCTCTTGTGGTCCCGCACACGGTTGACCACGCTGGTCGCCAGGTAGCCACTCAGGCTGCCCCGCACCCGGAACTCGGGGGCGGACTTCGCGAAGGCGACGAAGACATCGTGCACCACGTCCTGTGCCTCGCTCGCGTCGTTCAGCAGGCCCATCGCCAGGGTCAGCATGGAATCGAGGTACTTCTCATAGATCCGCGCCAACGCCGCGCGGCTGCCCCGCCGGAACTTCCACTTCAGAACTTCATCTTCCAGCATCGTCGCCCACTCGCAGGCTCGCCCCGGCCAAACTCGCCGAGGCGCCAAACGGCCGTTTTCACATGTACCACGTCGGAGATGCCCCTTTAGTATACGGCGGGCCGGCTTTTCCGCGGAGAAAGAAAGGCCAAGCCGCTGTGGCTTGGCCCTGTGGAATGATCTTGCGGTGGGACGGCGATCAGTTGCCGAGGCTTCGGATTATCCAGCGGCTCGGCTGAGCCGCAAGCGGTCCAACTTGGACGCCTTCGAGCGTCACGGGACCTCCTTTGCTGTCTTCCTCGATCTCAACTGTGCAGGGCACGATGAACTTCTTGTCCCCTGGCTCGGGACTCCGAGTGGCCGGCCCGATTGAGACGATCCGCAGGAACTTGGCTCCGCCGAATTGTTCCTGCAGACGCGCGGCACCGAGGGGAAGCAGTCTGCCTGCTGCGTCGTAATCGCCGGCAATGAGCGATTCGAAGAACTGCCGAACCACCGCCGTCGCGACCTCCTCATCACTGAGCCGCTCCTGGGCCAGCCCGATATCCGTGGCGGAGAAGTCCAGGCGTGTTGTAGCGGCCGGCACCTCGTTTGTCAGGTCGAACATCCCGGCGTCAATCGGCCGATTGTACTCGTGGAGTTCGGTCCTGCCTTCCAGTTGGTATTCACCATCTTTGAGCCGATACAGCTCTATGACTTTGACAAGCTTGGTCGTCGGGTCGATGGACAAGACCTTGCGCCGGCCGGGACTTTCGCTCTCCGGCAGGTACGTCACCGTTATGAGGATCGGCCTGGTTTTTTCGGATGGTTCCTCAATGGCGATCTCGACTTTGCCCTGTTGCTTGAGTTCGGAGATGTGGGCGAGGACCTGTCTCGGATCAAGCTCGTGCAGGATGCTGGCCAGTTGCTCCTGAATACTGTCGGCCTTTGTGGTGCCGAGGAGATTCTGCCTCTTGAGCCACATTTGCACGGTGCCGTCCTTCCAGACGATCACTCTGGGTCCGTCTACCGGGCTTGCCCATTCGGGCATCTGGGCCCTTGCTTTGGTGACCTGCCCGTCCTCAGCAAACTCCAGCCAGCCCTCCCGGGGCTCTTCGTGGCCGGCCGTGAAGTGTCTGATGTGCAGATAGCGGACACTGTGATTCGCCTCAATCGTCTGCTCAATGGCGTAGGCCGGAGAGACGGACTTGTCCCAGAGGCTCATGAAAAGCAGGACGGCGAGCACCACGACCGCTGCGGCGGCTATCTTTGTGATTGGACTTCTCATAACGATACTCCTTACGCTCGGCCTCGCTGAGGCCCGGGCATTGCTTGTGGCCTTCTCATGGGCCATCAGCACCGTGTCCAGCACAGTCTTGTCCGTGTCGGGATTGGTGCGGGCGGCCGCTTTATCCGTGAACCGTCTTATGTCATCCGCCGGTCTCATGTTTCGAGCTCACTATTCAAGAGGGACCGCAGTTTGGCGATGCCATACCGGTAGCGGCCCTGGACTGTATTGATCGAGGCGCTTTGAATCGCGGCGATCTGCCGGAAGGTCAGGTCGCCCTGCATGTAGAGGCTGACCACCTCGCGCTGCTCATAGGGTATCTGAGCCATCGCTTCGCTCAACGCCCGCAACTCTTCATTCAGGACGGCCCAGTGCTCCGGCCCCCGCGCGGCACAGACGACCCATCCAGCCTCATCCATGCCGGAAGTCTCGTGCCTTCCCTGGTCGCGCCTCCGGTTGCGAGTCCGGTTGGCAACGCAGGTCACGAGATATTTCCGGAGGTCGCCGGCCAGGCGAATTCTGCTGCCGGTCTGGGCAAAGCTCACGAACACGTCTTGAACGACGTCCTCAGCGGTATTGACATCGCCGACCAGCGAGANNCTTGTACTTCTCATAGATCCGCCGCAGGGCCTCTCGGCTGCCGCGCTTGAATCGCCAGATCAGAAGCCGGTCTTCCATCATCGAACGCATCACAGAAAGATCTTTCTTCCTCTATAACACACCAAGACTCACTGTGTTAGTATCAAGAGTGCAGGCCTTTTCTGCCAACATTCCTTGCCGCCGCGCATGAAAAAGGCCGAGCCGCAACGGCCCGGCCCGTGATATGCCGAGAGGAGGTGATCTACCGGCTGATCCTGAATTCGTATTCGCTCGCCTTTCTCTTCGGGTCTTCGCTGCGGAGGATGAACCCCTGCGCCGTCTTGGTGTAGGCGAAAGGCTTGCCGGTGAACAGGTCGGGTGGCGAATCAGCAGAAAGGCTGTCAGGCAGTTGTCCCGTCCGCGCCTTGGCGATATAGAGGTCGATCGCCGCTATGAGGGCGTTGAATTGGGTCTGCTTTCTCACGGTCAGTAGATAGATCTTCTCAACCGAAGCCGGGGACATGGACAGTGCCGCCAGGGTTGCATCCGGGTTGTCCTTCATGTCCTCGTTCAGTTCTTGGGCCAGATTGTCGAGTCGGGCGCACGTTTCAGCGTAGGGCAACTGCGGCTCGAGGATGCGTCTCAACTTGGCCATCGAATTGAGCCAGTAGTCTCGGTTTCTCTTGAAGAAGGCTTCGTCACCCTGTTTGAGGCGTTCGATCAGCGCGCCAGTGGCAGCGTCCTGGCCAGCCTCCTGGACCGCCTTGAGAACCGCCTGTACTTTGTCCCTATACATGGTCGCTGAACACACCTCGGCCTCCTGCGCCAGGTTGGACGCCAGAGAAGGAAAGCGTTCTCCGGCCTTGATCAGATGGTTCCTGAACCGGCTCAATGCGTCCGCGTCAGCCGGCACCAGAGGCAGGACGTTTTCGCTCGCCCCGTTGCCGAGGGCGTCTATCGCGACGCCCACGATATAGCTGATCAGAGTTTTGTCGCACACTTGCGCCGCCATCTTGTGCAGGGTCACACAGCGGCCGAGCGCGGTCTGGTAGTTGCCTTGATCGGCCTGCCATCTTGCTTCTGTCGCTAGGAGAAAAGCGATCTGCCGAAAATGGGCGAGGTTAGGCATCGTCAGTTCGACCCCTTCTGAGTAATCGTAACCCCAGTCGCACTTGGCGATGTCGGCGGCTTTCACGACGAGGTCCACGACACGGCGGTTCTTCTCAATGTAATGGGTGATGGCCTCGTTGGAAGCAATCTTTCCTTGGCGGTAGTCGTCACGCATGTTGGCCAGCGTCGCGTCCGGTTTCTCGTACAGCAGAAATGCTTGATAGTAGAGCAGGGCGGCATTGTCCGGCTGCTGGGCCGGAGTCCTCACGCTCAAGCCGAGCAGCACCGCAACAATGCATATAGCCATTCGCGATTTGTGATTGTTCCGCGTCTGCATGATTTCGTCCTTTCCGGGCCTACGTGCCCTTGAGTTCGATGATCAGGTCTGTGATCGATATCTCCGTCGTTTTCACGTCTACCTTTTCAGCCGCCTTCTCGCATTGGGCCTCCAGCTCTTTGAGTCCGCCACGCCGATAGGCGGCGTTCAGTTGTCCCACGGTGAGCATTTCCGCTGCGGACATCTGCGCGAGCGGCGGTGAGATGTGCCCCGGCTTGCGAAGGCCATGGCGAAGGGCCGGCAGACTGACGATCCCAATGATTGCCGCCCCCACGGCCAGCCTCACGGTCCAGTTCCTGGTAATCGATCTCCAGGACAGCGGCGTCGAGGCGAATCGCGTCCGAGCAGGTTCGCGGTGCGCATCCACCAATTCGCTCAGGACAGCTTCGTCCGTTCTGGCGTTGACCTCAATATCGAGGTTTGCGTGCTTGAGAGATTGCTCTATGTCCTTTGCCGATCTCATGGTTCCAGCTCGTCATTGAAAAACGATCGCAGTTTGGCCAGTGCGTAGCGATAACGCCCTTTGGCCGTGTTGACTGACACGCCCTGTAGGCGGGCGATCTGTCGAAACTTCATTCCCGCCCGCAAGTGCAGCGTGACGACTTCCCGTTGCTCGTAGGGCAGCGTCGCGAGCGCGTCGCTCCAGCGCTGCAATTCTTCCCCGTAGGTGACCCATTGCTCCGCGGTCGCCGACTTGGTGGCTACGGCAGCCGCTTCGTCCAGGCCGACCGTCTGTTTTCGCTGACGCGCCTGGTTCCGATTGCGCGCGTTGTTGGCCACGCAAGTCAGGAGATAACCCTTCAGGCTGCCGCTGAGTTTCAGTCGTTCGCCCGATTGGGCAAAAGACACGAACACGTCGTGCACTACGTCTTCGCCCTCGCCGGCATCGTGCAAGAGCAGGCCCGCTAATCTGAGCAAGTCCGTTCGGTACTTCCGGTAGATGCGGCAGAGTGCCTCGTTGTCACCGCATTTGAACCGCCAGATCAGCAACTTGTCCTCAAGTATGGTCAAGCGATTCTCCCAAGCTCAGGATCACCATCACTTATAACACAATCGGCAGGCCCCTCGGGGTATAAAAAAATCACGTTTTCTCCAGATTCTTGAGGAAAAGAAAAGCGCATGTGAAAGGCCGAGCTTTTCTGCCCGGCCCGTGGGTGGAAACTGTCTAAGGCGGGATTCGCTATTCCATGAGTCTGTAATCGGAGGGGATTTCCGGCTCGATGTTGCCGGCGGATAGGTCCACGTCCCATTGGAACTGGTCTGCCGTCGTCGTGTGGTGTCGACCATCGCCCGTAGTGAACTCGCACTCGGCAAGGACGGGATAACCCGTTTCGACACTGACCCACAACCGTCCCACGAAACTCTCGACCGGGAAATTCGCCCCGAGGACCGCTTCATCGATGGTTTCGATGCCCTCACAAAGGGTTCCGTCAATCGTCTTGTGCCCCAGTTTCCTGTGCTTCCCGGAGACAAAGCGGTCTACTACCTCCTGAGGGTCGGTGAACCCGCCGCCCTGGATGGAGCGCGCCCGTTCGTCGCTCAGTGTCTCGCGGTAGTACACCCTGGCGTCGTGCGCCAGCCAGATCACCTGTTTCGTCTCTAAGTTGAAGAAGATCGTCCGCCGGACCTGGCCCAGTCGATACCAGTCTGTCCGTGAGTGCATAGAGGCCCGCCGGATCAGCGTATAGCCGTCGGGCCAATCGTCGTTCGGGTCGTCCGAACCGGTTTCCTTTACGCGGAAGATCACTCCCGGGCTGGCTTGCACCTTCGCGGCCACCTCAGCCCAGGCGACGCCGGAAGTGCCGCTGAATTGGTGGATGCCGATGAATGCCGCGACGATGACTGTTGCCGCGACGGCCAACTTTGAAGCTGTCGATCTCATAATGATTCTCCTTGCGACCGGCTCTGGGAGAGCCGGCGTCCTGGCGTCATGGTGCCTTTGTGCCTGCCGCAGCCGGGCCAGCACGCGGTCGTGGAGCGCCGTAGCGGCGGTGGCATTCAGCGTCTTCTTGATTACGTCTTCGATTTCTTTCAGCGGTTCCATTCGTCCACCTTGCCGTCCAATGTGGACCGCAGCTTTTCCAGGCCGTACCGGTACCGGCTCAGAACCGTATTGATGGAGGTCTGCTGCAGCTTCGCGATGTCCCGGAACTTCATGTTCGCCTTGAGCCGCAGCAGCACGACTTCACGTTGTTCGTCCGGCAATCCGCCGAGCGCCTGCGTGAGGAGCTTTGCCTGCTCGCTCAGGATGACCGCCTGGTCGGGACTCACCGGCTCGGCATAGACACAGCCGCCCGTCTCTATGCCTGCATGTCTGCGCCGCCGTCTGTGATGGTCGCGCACGCGGTTGACCACGCTGGTCGCCAGATAGCCGCTGAGGCTGCCCCGCACCCGGAAAGTGCGTCGCGACCGGGCGAAGGACACGAACACGTCCTGGACGACATCCTCGGCGGCGGTCGCGTCGTTGAGCAGACCCATGGCCAGGGTCAGCATCGAGCCCAGATACTTCTCGTAGATGAGCGTCAACGCGTCATCGCTGCCCCGTTTGAACTTCCATTTGAGCCGTTCATCATCGAACATCGGCGGCCCGTTCTCACGGTTTCCCGAATGATCATTCTCACAGAGTACTGCGCTCGGGAGAGTATTTTATTCTATGGGGACAATTCCCGCGTCAGATATGTGGCCAGGGCGGGCGCAAAAGAAAAGGCCGAGCCCATCGGCCCGGCCTCTGGAAGGGTCGTTTTGTGCCGCGAGTTGTCTGCTGCTACAAGGGTTCGTAACCGGCGGGGATTTCAGGCTCGACACCCGCGGCCGACAGGTCCACGTTCCACCGGAACTGGTCCAGCGTCGACGTCTGACGGATGCCCCCACCTTCAATCGCCTCGACCTCTATGAGGACGGGGTAGCCGGTCTCCACGCCGACCCATAGCCGCCCCGTAAGGCCGTCCGGGCCCGTCGCTTCGATGCCCTCGCAGAGCACGCCATCGATCGTCTTCTTGCCCAACGCATGGTGTTCGAGAGACAGGGCGAGGTTGAGCAGGGCCTGGGGGGTCGACCAACGATCCTTGTCCGCCCGCGCTGCCTGAACCCGGTCGTCGCTCATCGCCTCCTTGCTGTACTTGTGGGCATCATGGAGCACGCCTATCACGGTCTTCGTATCCAGATTGTAGTAGATCGTACGATAGATCTGACCGCCTCGATAATAGTCCGTGCGCGTGATCGCCGGGGAACGCCAGGTGATCTTATAGCCATTGGGCCAGTCGTCATTCGGATCGCGCGAACCGGTCCCTCTTAGCCGCCAGATAACGCCCGGGCTCGCCTCCACATTCTTGGCGACCTGGGCCCAGACCACGCCGGACTGGCTGCCGGTGCCGATGAACTCCATTATCCCCACACCAACCACGGCGAGGAGCGCCGCGGCGATACCCAGTTTGACTATCGGACTTTTCATGATCATTCTCCTTATGACGGGCCGGTTGATGGCTGGCTCCGTCTCTTGGGATTGTTCCTGTTCACGCAGGGCGCGAGCGAGCAGTTGGCCTCGCAGCGGCGGGTCGAAGGTGAGATTCAGCTTCGTGCGGATCGTCTCTTCGATGGCGTTCCTGGCTCTCATCTGTTCACCTCGCCATTCAGCAAGGACCGCAACCGGTCCAGGCCGTAGCGATACCGGCCCAGGACCGTGCTGACCGACGTTTGCTGCAGCCGGGCGATGTCGCGGAATTTCAGGTTCGCCTTGAGCCGCAGCAGCACGACTTCGCGTTGCTCGTCCGGAAGCCTGGCCACGGCATGGTTGAGCCGGGCGGTCTCCTCGACGAGGATGGCCGCCTGATCGGGTCCAGTCGACTCAGACAGGGGCTCTACCGACGGGTCCAGGCTCGCGGTCTGTCGTTGCCGTTGCCTACGACGGTCCCGCACACGGTTGAGAACGCTGGTCATCAAATAGCTGCGCAGGCTCCCGTGGGCGTTAAGATTCCGTGCCGACCGTGCGAAGGACAGAAACACGTCCTGCACCACGTCCTCCGCTGCGGCCCTGTCGTTCAGCAGGCCCATCGCCAGGGTGAGCATCGCGTCGACGTACTTCTCGTAGACCTGTGCCAGCGCGTCTTGGCCGCCCCGCCTGAGCTTCCATTTGAGCAATTCATCTTCCAGCATGCGTTGCCTGCTCACGCCGTGTCAAGAATGATCATTCTCACATAGTAGCACGTCGGGCGTGACATCTTATTATGTTGTCTCTGTTTTTTTGACGGGACCGGCAGGGCTGACTGCTCCTGCGGCGCATGAGCAAGGCCGAGCGTTGTCGCTCGGCCTGGGGATGGAAACGATGGGTCGTGGGGTTCGCTGTCTGGCGAACCTGTGGTCGGAGGGCATTTCAGCCTCGATCACCACTCATCCGGCGATATGTCGATGTAGTCGGCGGGGATGTTGGGCTCGAAGAGGCTCGGATCCAACTCAACATCCCACTGGAACTGGTCCATAACACCCTCTGATTCTAGCGCTTCTCCCTCTGCCTCGAGACTTATTTTGCTCTCAAACAGGACAGGATACTCCGTTTCAGCGTCGACCCATAATCGTAATTGCACTTCCAGAAGGTCTATCGGCTCAGGCAAGGGGCCCATTGAAGCCGGGTCGGTCGTCTCTATGCCTTCGCACAATACTCCGTCGATGGTCTTGCGTCCGAGCCTCCTGTGCGTACAGGACAGGATCGTCTGAACCAGGTACCTGGGATTCAGCCAATCACCGTGTTGCTCCAGGAGGAATTCATGTTTGCTTTTCTCATACGTGTGAGAGCGGTATCGCTTGTATATGTGATAGACGTGTGTGAGAGTCTCTGCATCGGAGTCAGAGAAGTCTGTGTAATAGGTGCGGATGATCTTCCCAGCTTTGTAGCTGTCTGTTCGAGAGTGTGTGGGACTGACGTACTTGATCGCATAGTCCGGATCATTCATGAAGGATAAGGACTCAGGAATGGACGGGAAGGATTCCGTACAGCGGACGATCAGGCCCCGGCTGGCTTGGACTTTTCTGGCAACCTCGGCCCAGACCACGCCGGACGTGCCCTCGCCACCCATGAACTCGAACAGACCCAACACGACCACCGCGATGATCGCGGCCGCCACGGCGAGTTTCATAATTGGCTTGTCCATCAGTATTCTCCTTGCGGTTGTCCGCATCTTCACAAATTCGGTTTTCCCGGCCGGTTCGCGCGCCTGGAGGACGATCCTTTGCATTCGCTTGTACGTTCCTTCACTCGCTCGAACGTCCAGGTCGTTCCTGACGGTTTCCTCGAATCTATCGTTGTTGCCCATGGTCAGATCTCACCGTTGAGAAGGGCCCTGAGTTTTTCCATGCCGTACCGATACCGGCCGTGAACCGTGCTGATCGAGACGCCCTGGAGCCGGGCGATGTTCTTGAGCTTCATGCCGTTCTTGACCTTCAGAACGACGACCTCGCGCTGCTCGTAAGGCAACTCGGCCAAGGCCCGGCTGAGCCGCTGGCACCGCTCGCTGTACACGAGCGAGCGATCCGCACTACCCGCGTCCATCTGGCGCGTGACGCATTGCTCCATACGGCACTGGCGGCTCCGCTCCCGGCGCACCCCGTCTCGCACGCGATTCACGACGCACGTGGCGAGATACGCTTTGAGACTGCCTCGCAGCCCGAAGCCCGCCGGATTCCGGGCGAAGGAGACGAACACATCCTGCACCACATCCTCCGCTTCATGGGGGTCGTTCAGCAACCCCATGGCGATGCTCAGCAGCAGATGCACGTACTTCTCATAGATACGGGCCAGCGCTTCCCGGCTGCCGCGCCGGAATCGCCATTTCAATACTTCATCTTCGATCATCATCAACTCACATGCCCGGGCCAAGAGCGCTCTCACCACATATCACGGGCGTGAATGGCTATTTTACATAGCCTGCGCAAGAATAAGAGGCCGGACCTCGACGTCTCAGCCTCTTTTGGATTTCTGGGGCTTGTCTCAACTACGATGTCACCTGGGGGACATCGGGGGAGCGTCTTGCGGTTTGTCGGACAGGCCGTATTTTGCCAGCAAATCGGGAGGCAGGAACTCGGCGTGGCCGTCGCGAAATACGGCGTACGTGCCTTTCCCGGTTGCCAGGAGGGTTCGGTCGTAGGCCAGGACTGTGTCACCGGGATTCGGGTCATTTGTGGTTCCGCCGGCCCCGACATATCCGACGTTGTCACGAATCCACCCGAAGTCCTGATCGAATCTCTTTGCGTAAGCCTTGAGTTGCTCGAGTGTTTCCGGAAAACGCCCATCGTGCTCGTCTGCGTAGTTCCACGCCAGCAGACCGAAGTGCATCAGCCTCTTGACCGACTCGGAGAGCTGCTGCGACTCCGCATCATCTTCGGTCTCAGCCCGAACGCCGTCTTCCGCTTGCACGACCCTGTAGCGGAACTGTATCGCTCGCTCTGATTCGTCGACGGCCAGTATCTGCAGCATACCTATCCCGCCTTCACGCGTCTTGAAGGGGAAGGCAAGCTGATACTCACCCTTTCGGTACGCCATCGACAGACGCGGCTCAAATGAACGGGAGATCATCCTCTCGCGCAGGTCGACGGCGCTCGTCCCGGCCCAGGAACCAGGGCCCCAAGGCTCGAAGACCAGGCCCACGCCATTGAGACTCAGTCCTTCGTCCGACATGGTCGCGATGGCGTCGATGCCGTTCTGTTCCAGCCACCCGAGCATCTCGCCCGCGGGCATGCTCAGCACGTCGGCAGGGATGCTCCGGACCGCACCCGTATCGAGATCGACGGCGCAGTCTCCGCCTGTGGCGCTTTGCACATCGACGCTCCGGAGCGTCAGTGTCTGAACGGGGCTATAGCCGGGACTGACAGCCTTCTCCACCCGCCATGACAGCCAGGCCATTTCTTCGTTGCGGTGGTCGATCTGGACAACCGCCAGGTTCCCCTCGCTGGTCAGAACCGCCGCAAACCGGGTTTGCTCAGTCGGTACAACGCTGGTCGCCTCGCTTTTTTGAATGTCCGCCAGATGTGAGAAGGCCCAGCCCATCACGTCATCCCACCTCGGGTTGATCAAGGTGATGGCCCACATTCGCAGCGACGAGCCCGGCAGGATCTTGAGCGAGCCGCCATGTTCACTGCTCCAGGTCACGTCGAAATCCTCCGGTCGGGCGTCGCGGAGCGGCAGGGCGGCCTCAGGGTCCAGGTCGAGCGCCGTGTTCGCACGTATCTGCGCCTTGAACGCCTGCACCCTGCTCGGCCGGCTCCGCGTCAGTCTTTCCACACCGACGGTCAGGGCGCCGGCGGCGATCACCGCCGCGACGGCTAATTTCACCATTTTGCTGTTCATAAGAATTCTCCCCAGGTGGAAACTGCTGTGGTAGCCGTCGGGTCTGCTCCAACACCTTCGAGACGCGTCGAGCACACGTTGGAGAACCTGTTCATCCCAGCGTGGATCGGTCCGAAGCCCCAGCCGCCTCACGCATCGCTCGAATTTTGCTTCTTCCGGAGGTCTCATGGTTCGAACTCGCTATTCATCAAGGAACGCAGCTTTTCGATGCCGTACCGGTACCGGCTTTGCACGGTGTTGATCGACGTCTCTTGCAGTCGGGCGATCTCGCGGAAGGTCAACTCCGCACGCAGGTGCAGGGTCACGACCTCACGCTGCTCGGACGGCAGGCATTCCAAGGCCCGATGCAGATGCTGCAGTTGCTCGTCGCGCAGGACCCATCGCTCCGGCCGGGCCTCATCCGGGGCGACGATATTGTCGGTCCCGCGATTTCCGGAACGTCGTACGTTCTGCGCCCGATTGAGATTGCGGGCCCGGTTGATTACCGACTGGATCAGGTACCCCTTCAGGCTCCCATCCAATCGTAGTCGATCCACCGATTCGGCCAGACCGACGAACACATCCTGCACCAGGTCCTCGGCCGTACCCGCATTACGCACCAATCCGCAGGCCAGCTTCAGGAGAAGGTTCTTGTACTTGACATAGACCCGCACCAGGGCCGGCTCGTGCCCGCGCTTCAGTCGCCAGATCAGCAGCTTATCTTCCAGCATGGCCATCGAAGATCGTATCCATCGGTTGTTCTCGCCTACTCAGTACACCCGACGGGCGGGCTTTCGTCTACGCGCGGGCGTTTTTTTTCCCCATGTATCTGCGGGACTCGGCCCGTGCAGACGGCCTCCCCTGAGCAGGGAGACGAAAAAGAAAGACGCCGGACCTGGTGGGTCCGGCGTCTTGGACTGCGCTGTTCACGCGGTTGTCGAACTACTTCTCAGGCGTGGCGGAGGCGCCCGGGGGTCCGGCGGGCAGGCCGTGCTCCGCGAGTTTCTCCGGCCCGATGAATTCCACGTGGTTGTCGAGGAACAGGACGTAGGTTCCCTCGCCCGTAGCCAGGAAGGTTCTGTCGTACGCTACCACCAGTGAAGGCGATTGTGAGAACAGGAGCCCCGCCCCGAGGTATTCCACATTCTCCACGAGCCATTGATACCGCTCCTCGCGGCCCAGGTGCTGCCTGACCTCCTCGAGCGACGGCGGCAGCCGGTTCTGGTTGAAATTGCCGTAGGTCCGCAGACTCCGCCCGAGCCGTTCGAGACGCTCCCGTGACCGGTCAAGCTCATCCCTTTCGGCATTCTTCTGTCTCACGGCCTCGACGCCGCCGGACAGGCCGTACTGTCCGAACCCCTCGGGTTCGACGAAGTCGATATGAGTATCGAGGAACAGCACATGCGTTCCTTTGCCCTGGGCCAGCAGGGTCTTGTCGTAGGCCAGCACCAGCGAGGGTGACTGCGAGGAGAACAGCATTCCCGCCCCGACATATTCCACGTTCGCCACCAGCCACTGGTATTGCTCCTCGCTGTCCGCGTACTTCCCCATCTCTTCAAGCGACTGAGGCAGCCGGTCCTCGTTCTCACTGCCGTAGATCAGCAGGCTCCACCCGAGCCGGTTCATCCACTCGCCCGACCGGGCAAGCCGGAGCGATTCGGCATCCGCCTGTGCCTCGCCCACGGTCCCGGCAGGCGCGTCCTCCAGCACCATGCGGTAGCGGAACTCCACGGTCTGCCTGGCTAGATCGACGCCGCGCATCTGGAGGATCCCTATGCCGCCTTCGCGCGTCCGGAAAGGATGAACGCGCTGATACTGGCCCTCCCGATACAGGATCGGGTCGCGCGATTGGTACGAGATGCGCGTCACTGCGTCCCGGACGGCTGGCGCGGGCATCCGGGCCCAGAGGCCGGCTTCCCACGTCTGCGTGAACAGCCCTACGCCGGCCAGACAGTCGGCCTCGTCCGAGGTCCGCGCGAGGGCATCGATTCCGTTTTGTTCCAGCCAGCCCAGAAAGCCCTCCGGGGCCAGACCAAGCGCTTGTGCGGGAATAGCTATGGTCCGGCCGGTGTCGAAGTCGATCGCACACGCCTGGGCGGACGGGTGGTTCGGCTCGACGCAGGCCAGAGTTACGACCTGCACGGGACCATAGCCGGGCAGAATGGCGTTTTCCACCTGCCACTGGAGCCGGGCCTTGTTCTCGTCATAATCTCCGATTTGCACAACCGCCAGATTCCCCTCGCTCGTCAGGATGGCGGCGAACCGGCTGGCATGGGCCGGCACGCTGGCGGCGGTGCTTTCCCGCACCTGTGCCAACCTTCGATGGGCCCACGAAACGACGTCGTCCCACTCGGGGTCGGTCCAGGACGGCGCGAGGATACGCACGGACGAGCCCGCCATGGTCTTCAGCGAGCCACCGTCTTCGCCATCCCAGGTCACGTCGAAATCTTCAGGTTGGGCTTGCCTCAGGGGAATGGCTGCCTTGGGGTCCAGGTCCAGTGCCGTATCGGCCCGAATCTCAGCGCTGAAGGCGTGCGGCTGGTTGGATTGGCGCGGTCGAAATGTCTCCACGCCGACGGCCAGTGCGGCGAGAGAGACCACGGCGGCCGCCGTCAGTCGCGCGGTCCTGCTGTGCAGGAGAAGCCGCCAGATGTGGGGATTCCCGTGGCTTTGAGCCTTCGCCTTCGCTTCGTGCCGTCTCTCGGCAATATCCTGCCACAGACGCCGACGCATCGCAGCCGATGCCGTGCAGCTTGTTTCCCGCAGCGTATCTTCTATGTTCTCTGTTGGCTTCATCTTAGAGTCTCCCATTCAGAATCGACCGCAACTTGTCCAGGCCCCGCCGGTACCGTGCCTGCACGGCCACGAACGAGGCCTCCTGGGCCGCTGCGATCTGCTTGAACCTCATTCCCGCCATGATCCGAAGCACGACGACTTCCCGCTGCTCGTCCGGAAGCTGAGCCAGGGCCGCGTAAATCTGTTGTGCCCGCTCGGCGCAGATGAGCGTCTGCTCCGGCACGTCGGACGGCGCCTCAGGCTCGGCAGTGACAGCAGGCCGGTCTCCATGACGTTTTCCCGCCCGCAGCCGGTCGCGGGCCCGGTTGGCGACGCAGGTGGCCAAGTAATGCTTCAGGTTGCCGTGCAAGCGGAACTGACTCGCCGACTGGGCCAGCGACACGAAGACATCGTGGACTATGTCTTCGGACGCATGGGCATCGTTGAGGAACGCCATCGCCACGCCGAGCAGGTAATTGAGGTACTTCTCATAGATGCGGCGCAGGGCGTCCTCGCTGCCGAGCTTGAACCTCACCTTCAGTAGTTCGTCTTCGATCATCGGTCGCCTGTATTCTCCGGAACGATCGTTCTTCCCTATTATCACGAACACGACCGCCGTTCCAATACAGGAAATCCGCGTTTTCCCACTGTATTCGCGCAAAAGAAAGAGCCGGACCCTCCACTGCCCGGCTTTCTGGTCTGTCAGTGATTTGTCAGTTCGCGAGCGAGGCCCGAATCTCGTTTGCCCACCGCATCACGTTCTCATAGGTCACGTGCTCCGGTGCCCTGCCATCGTCACTCAGTTCCGCCATTGCCTCGCGCACGAACAGGTCGAATTCATTCGACGCGATCTTGTTCTCGGACAATGGATTCCCCACCCGTGGCGGCTGGTCGTTGGCCAGGTTGAATCGGCAAAGCATCCGATACAGGGGCCGTTGCACGAAGGAAGGCAGAGGCCCGCTGGGAACGTAGAGGGCCCACTCGTAGTACCAGCGGTCCTTCTTTGTGAATGCCAGGTGCCGGCCCACGTAGGTGATCTCGGGCGGGGAATGCGACTCCAGAGGCACAGTCTTGAGGCCGTAGACGACCATTGGGAGCTTGGGCAATTCACCTCCCGGAATGAGGTCTTTGAACAAGTGCCCTTGTTCCTGATAGCGATCAGCCTGGAGATCATCACTGTGCCAGGCCATAATGACGCTGCCATCGTCCAGTGTGAAGTTGATGGCCGGACTGACGCGCGCGCCGCCCATCATATACCAGCCCTGGCCCAGGCCCTCCCCGCCATAGGCCGTCTCCAATGTGTTCTGGTATTTGTAGTCTTGGGGTGCTTCGAAGGCAAAGATCGAGTCGGGGATATCCACGTCACGTTCGATCGGATCGGCACACCAGGTGAGCCTCCATTTCTCGTCACCGGTCTTTCGCCAGATATAAATCCGCCCCAATTCTCCCGTGGCGGGCGCCAGCCAGCATCGAATCTTCTTCCGCCTATCTGGGTGATGAATGTCCGTGTCCTCGCGCTCCCAGATGTCATACAGAGTGCCGTTGATGGTTTCCTGGCCCACCCGCACGAAGTACTCGAGTTGCTCTTCCGTGATGTAGTTGAGATTTCGTTGGATCTGGTCCCGTACGGCAAGGCGTCTCTGCACCACACTGACTTTGTTAAAACGGACCGTCTTCTCTGTATGGTCGATGTCCATGGCAACTTGGTGGTCATGGACGCCTTCCACGCGATTCAGGCCTTTCTTGCCGTCAGGCGTGCTCCACGACATGTAAGAAATGAAGTGCGTGCGCAGATTGGGCACGTCCACCCAGACCTCGCAGGGAATCACCGTCGCCTGCTCAAATTCGGGGCGGTTCGGATCGGGGTCGTACAGCCAGCACGTGGACTGGACGTGGAGTGTTCGTGCGCTTCCAAGCAAGGCGGACAGATCGGTCATGCCATAGGCCTTGTTTGTGGCGCGCAATGGACCGAAGACGAGCAGCAGACCGGATGCAATACTGACGAGGAACACGGCTGCCGTCGCGTATCTTATGGCTGGTTTGCCCATGATGGCTCTCCTTCCATCGTTTTGCTTTGAAGGTGGCCGATGCTCGGGAGGGGGACTGTAGGCCCTTGTTGTATCGGCCCAGATACCCTCATCCAGTGCCGGGCCACCTTTGAACGACACGGTCTTGACGATTCGTTCTATTTCATCTGCCGGTCTCATGCTAAAGCCTCCCATTCAAGATCGACCGCAGTCTGTCGATCCCATGCCGATACCGACCGCGCACCGTTGTGAGCGGGACGTTCTGAAGCCGTGCGATCTCCCGGAGCTTCAGTTGTCCGTTCAGGTGCAGTGCGATGACCTCCCGCTGCTCGTCCGGCAGCCGGGCCAGGGCGCGGGCTACCAGCCGGGACCGCTCGTCGGACAGGATGCGCCCCTCCGGCGGGTCGAAATCCTCTAAAGCCGTCTGTTCGTCCAGAGTCTGCCCCTGGCGCTTGCGGGCCCGCATCCGGTCGCGGACGCGGTTGACCACGCAGGTGGCCAGGTAGGCCCGCAGGCTGCCGTGCAGGCGGAACCTGGCGCCGGACTGGGCGAAGGCGACGAAGACATCGTGCACAACGTCCTCGGCCGTGGCGGCGTCGTTCAGCAGCGCCATCGCCAGCGTCAGCAGATAGTCGCGGTACTTCTCATAGATGCGCTGCAGCGCGTCTATGCGGCCGGCCTTGAACCTCAATTTGAGCAACTCATCTTCGAGCATTCGCGAACGCCGTTATTCTCACCACAACGATCGTTGTTCCCTATTATCACGATTGAGTCATGGCCCGGGGCACAAGAATTTGACTTTTTTCAGGAAGGGTCCTTCGAATTGAGGTGAGACCCGATGATACTGGGTATGATTGACTCGTGCGATATGCTCGTCATCCTGAGCGTAGGGAAGGATCTGGGCTGCGAGTGGGAGAGACCTCTGGTTGGGCGGCCGAATCCTTCGGCCTCGCCTCAGGATGACATAGTCTCTGTACCGCGCACAGATTCTTCCGAATCCGTACGATGTTGGGCTGAGGCGCTTATGCGGGGTTTCGGCGGGGAGGGAAAGGCAAAGCGAGAGTGGCGTCCGCTGGCCACTCTCGCCATGAGGGTCTCTCGCTGTCCCTAATCGTCTTTCGGTACGCCGACGGACCAGATGAATTCGGTGCCATCGCTGAGGACGAACCGTTGCCGTTTGAAGGAGAATACGCGGCCTTTCACCACCTTTTCCTCGGTGCCGAGGTCCTCCCCCGCTCCCGCCTCCCGCAGGTCGCGAAACTCCTGCCAATCCGCCTCCGTCAAGCGCGTCTTCAGGCTCTTGGGCTCACCGACGGCGAGGGTCGCGACCGTCCCATCGGCCAGCGTATACAGGTAGCTCTCGAACGTGAAGACCTTGCCGTACATGGGCTTGTCCACCTGTTCGAGAAACTCACCCTGGTCCAGCCGTTTCAGCCGCCAGAGCTCGTGGATCTGCTCACTGCTGAGCCTCTTCGTCGGCTCCGGCCAGTCCGGATCGCCTTCGCCGATGGTCATCTCCCGACCATCGGCCAGCACATACCGGCAGCTCAGCGTGCGACTGATTTGGCCTTCCACACCGGTATCGATGACCGTAACCACATCCCTTTCGCCCTGTTCGCGCAGGCGCGCGACCTCTTCGTGGTCTCTTTCGATTTCTTCCGGCGTCCTTTGCACTTGTGCATCCGGGTCCCCTTCGCCCATGGTGTGCGTGCGACCGTCGGAGAGCGTGTACTTATACTGGAACGTTCTGTGGAAGCGGCCGTTGACCTCGGTGTCGATCACGCCGACGAGTTCCCCGGCCCCTTGCTGGCGCAGGAGCGCTATCTCCTCAAGGTCCTTTCGCGTTTGCTCCACGTCGATCGTGAAATTGGGATCATTCGAACCGATGGAGACCCCATAGCCGCTCGATACGGTAATGCCGCTGTCCGCTGATTGGTAGACAATCTCCGGTTCCGCGCCGAAATGGTAAACGCCCTTGGCGTCCCGGCCTTCGAAGTAATATCGGTGAATCTTTACTCCTACGAAGGCTGTCGCGGCGGCCCCGGTGCAGACGAGGGCGGTCACTACAGCGGCGATTTTCCACGCTTTTCCTCTTGCAGACATGCTCTGTCTCCTTTCGATTTCTCCAAGAATCTGTCGGCGCAACTGTTGCCGATGGGATTCGGATTCGTGCTCCGGCGGGATGATACCCTTGAGGTATCGTTCCATTCTCTCAATGTTGTTGTCCATGGTCTCGTTCCTGATTATTCCGGCAGGACGCCCCGGCGCACCAGGATTTCCTGCAACTGGGCCAACCCGCGATGCAACTGACACCGGATCGTGCCTTCCTTCCGGCCGGTGATACTGGAAATCTCTGCCATCGTCTTGCCCTCAAAGTATCGCAGAACGATCACCGTTCGATGCTTGGGCCGCAGTTCCAGCAGTGCCTGGCGCAGCAGGCCATATTCTTCTGTGGCCGCCGGGCCCTCCGCGGCGGAGGGCGCCTCGTTCCCGCGGCCACGATGGCCGCGTCGAAGACTTGTCGCCCGGGCGCGTTTCTGTCGGCGGTAGTATGTCCGCACTTCGTTCGTGGCGATCTGATAGAGCCAGGCCCGGAAAGGGATCTGTCTCCACCGGAACCGCCCCAGATGCTGGAAGGCGGCGAGAAAGACCTGCGATGTCAGGTCCTCGGTGGCCACGTGGTCCAGGGTGCAATGGTAGATGTAGCCGAGAATCTCGGGGTAGTACTTGTCGTAGAGTCTGCCGGCGGCTTCCGTGTTCGTTTGAGCCGCAGAGAGCAGCACCTCGTCTTCATCGCGCATCTCGACCCGGGGTTCCAGGCCGCACTCTACCGTGTCGTCCGTCATTCGGTGCTCCGGAGCCAGTCTTCTCCTATCATAACGCCACCACGCCGGAAACGTTGCATCGAGCGCAAAAAAAGTAGGGGAGAACGCTATTTCACAGTACTGAGGTGCCGCTCGATTCCCGTCGGGGCGGGTGTGACAAGGCAGCAGGGGCCACTCACGCCTGTGGGCATTGTATCTGGTCGCGCATGAAAAACGCCGGACTTGCGGCCAAGCCCGGCGCGGGTGACATTGTCGAGTGGCTGGCCGTCAGTCGTCGATCTGCCACCAGTCGTTATCGAAGTAGTGCCACTGGGGACCCGTGCGGACCATGTGGTTCCGGGTCCTGCGTCGCACGCATTCGGCCCAGGCGTGATTGCCGTCGGCGCTGAGCTCCACAGAGCGCACGTAGATCTTGACAGGTTCGGTAATGTTGACGCTGTCGAGGAAGACCTGCGACAACTCCTCCGGGCTCTCGATGTCCTTTAGCATTTCTTGCAGACGTTCAGCGTCTTGCTTCGAACCGCCGAACAGGAGCGGGTCGTACTCCACCTGCCCCTTTCCGAGCTGGTACACGTAGTCGATGTTGAAGTTGGCGGCCCAGGCGGTGGCGTCACCCGCTTCGAAAGCGGCCAGCATCGCTTGGATCCGCTCTCTGAGTCGCGCTGGCAGATTCTCGTCCTGGTTGAAGTCGTAAGGAGCGCTGTCCGTCTCGACGATGATGTTTTGCGTCGCCTCAAGCGTGGTTCTGCCCTGGGTGTTGCTGACTTCGACCTTGCCTTCGGTGACCTCCACCGCCAGCAGATTGACGGGCTCCTTCGTGTCGGCCGTGACGCCGTCCACCAGCTCCATCGTGAACTGGGTCCCGAGGGCCTTCACGTTGCCGCAAGGGGTCGTGACGATGAACTCGCCGAGGCCCTTGGCCACGGTGACATCGATCTGGCCGGCTATGTGCTCGAAGCCGCGCTTGCCCGCCTCGCCGTACGTGCGGATACTGGCGCCTTCGGCCAGGCGGACGGTCGAGCTATCGGCAAGCGCGTGGGTCACCGGCCCCGTCAGAGTCTCGGCGGCGATTTGTCTGATGGTGGGCGTCTTGTCATTGGGCCTGGTAAATTGTGCGATAGCAACGATGGCGGCGATCACGATCACGGCCGCGGCCGCGAGTTTCACGTACATGCTGTTCATGAGGATTCTCCGTATCAAGGGCGGGCGCTGCACTTGCGGCGTCCGCGCGGTGAGCATTTCCACGGCCTCGGGGTGACTCGCCATCCACTGCTCGAAGTCGGGCCGCGTATCGTCCGAATGGATGGCCTTCTCCAGTGCCTTGTCCAGCCAGTTGTCGTCGTTTACGCGTCCCATGATTCACTCCCGAAGCCATCTCGTTTCAACCAATCTGCAATTCTTCGCTTGGCCCGTGTGAGCCGGCCGTTGACGGCCGCCGGCGTCAGGTCCAGGACTTGCGAGATCTTGGCCTGCGAGAAGCCGTCGAAGTATCGCATCACGATCAGCTCTCTCTCGGCCTCCGGCAGCTTCCAGACGGCCCGCCGGACCGCGTCCCATTGTTCTTCCTGCTCCGACTGCCCGTCGGCCAACGTTTCGGCCGACTCGCTCGGCAGCGGGGCCGTTCGGCTCTTGACCCGGAGCATTTGCCTTGTGACGTTCCGGCAGATGCCGCCGAGCCAGGCCCCGAACCTGCCGGGCTCCCGCAGCGACCGCAGGTCCCGGCAGGCGATCGCGAAGACCTCTTGGGCTGCGTCTTCCGCCGAGTGCTTATCGCCCAACTGGGCGTACGCCAGGGCCACAATGGGGTTGTGATAGCGTTGGTAAAGAGCGCCGAAGCTGTCCAGCCGGCCGTGCTGGGCCGCCTCGACCAAAACCGCATCCGACTGTTCCAGAGACTCGATTCTCATCCGTCTAACCTGCTGCTGTTCGCCGGTGGCTGATATCAGCATCAGCTTTCGTATATATGTGCATCCCAGCGTCCCAAATGAGCGCGCAAAATCAAGAATTCTTTACACACGACTGTGCTCATCTCCAAAGCCTGATCCCCAACCAATTCCAGCGTGACCCAGACCGGCCGAGTCTACGGTCTTTGGACTCCAGATCAGATGGCTGCCACTCTCGTGGTCTTTCTCCCCGCATGGGATAGTCCTGGAGGACTGCTTTGAGTTGTCCGATGAGGCCGGGGAGATAGGATCGGTCGATCTCCTCCCGGAATTCATGATGCTGAAGCGTCCGTGAATCCAGACCTGAAAAACGGGAGAACGAAACCTGCGGCTTGCCGAGTTTCTGCCGTGCATCTTCCCGACTTGACATAGGCAACCTCACATCTTAGCATGGCCATGATGACACCCCCATTTCATGTCAAACCGCTTGTGTGTTTAGCCTGCGCGACCTCTGGATGCAACGATCGATATTCCTCGCGGTCCCATCGCTCCGCACAGGATCGTGTGTACACGATGTCCATACGACGATTGTTGCGCGAGCATTTCCCGAAGGCCATAACGATAGCATGGCAACGGTGCGCGATCAAGCGTTGGACGTCGTGGGGGAATCAAACGAGTACGATGCTTCTCTCATGGCCGTGGCCGTCGTAGAAGGCAAGATCGGCGGTCTCACTGGCCGCCGCCGTTTTTCTCCCAGATGTCGCGTCGGACGACCCACATGCCCGGCCGATAGGGCTTGACGGTGGCGTGCTCGGGTATCCAGACCTTGGTCTTGTGGAGACCCTCGACGTGACCGTCGTAGAAGGCGAGATTGGCGGCCTCGTTGTGGCGGTACATGGTCGGGCCGCCGCAACCCACTTGCTTGTACTGGTTCACGGTGCCGTCCTGGCCCAGCACGTCCCAACCGTCGATATAATTGGCGCCGCGCCACTTGCTCCACCAGTCCTGGGCCTCGTTGAATTGCAGTTTCTCGGCCGGGTGCGGGATGGTGGACATCTTGTATCCCAGCACGGTCATGCCCATGGTGGCGTCCCAGGAGGGCGTGCCCACCGAGGGGTACCAGTCCTCGATGTTGTAGCCGTAGCTGACCAGGGTGCCGGTCGTGGTGCCCTGCTCCACGTTGTAGGCGTGGAGCCAGGCCTCTTGCCGGTCGCTGGGGCACTTGTATTTCTTGGGGGTCTGAACCTCCGAGAGACCCGGCTCCGTTCCTTCGTAGCCGATGTACTCGCGGAACCGGTCATTGGTCGTCCATAGGATCGTCCTGCTCTGGCTGGCGATAGTAAAACGGCAGGGAACGGCCCAGTCGTCGTTATTGGCCACATNNCCACAGGGTCGTTCCCGCGCTGGTGGTGAAGCGGCAGGGCACGGTCCAGTCCTCGTTGTTGGCCACATAGACGCCGTTCGCCAACGCCAGACTGCGCAGATTGGCGGCGCATTTCATCTTGCGCCCCTGGTCGCGCGCCAGATTCAGCGCCGGCATGAGAATCGCCATCAGGATGGCAATGACGGCGATAACAACGAGCAACTCGATCAGCGTGAAGGCCTGGCGTTTCATCTCTTGACTCCTTCAACATGCCACGAGTCTCATGATACCCACTCCTGGACCTGAGATCAAGGGCTTGGCCCGCGGTGCCAGGGCTCGGGTGGTTGATTCTCAGGCCTTCTTTTCGGTTTCTTGTCAACCTGTGGCCCCTTGCGGGCGTCACGGGCCATAGGCGGCCGACGAGGGCCGCCGGGTCGGGCGTACCATGATGATAGCTTGGAAGGGAGCTTCAGATGCATAGCAGGTGCGGTCTTGTCGTTGTGGTGTGGGGGCTTGCCTGGTTCTGTTTGTGCGGGCCGATGTGGGCAAGCGCCGAAGGGCCGCAGGCCGAGATGATGTGTGCGGACCGCAAGTCAATCGGTGCAGGAAGCGGCCTGAGCCTCTATCCTCACACGACCCGTCGGCCGCCCGCCGTGGTATCGCCGGGCCGGCTGCCAGACGGCGAGGAGGTCGTCGTCGCATTCCTGAAAGGCAACGAATATGCCGTCGTGCCGGTCACCGTCGAGAATGGGCCGCCGACCCTCCCTTATGGCAGCAGGAAGATCGGCAAGGGCCAACAACTGGCGGTCGACGCCAACGACTTTCCGACGCTGGCCGCGACCGGGCTGCATTCGGAGCAGGAGTTGGATGCGACCGAGCGGATTACCGGCCGGCGCCTTGAGGTCATCACGGCGGTCGGCCGACCCGGCAACGCGTCCGGCGAAGGATTCATGGCGGCAGACGAGGACGTTATCTCGGTCATCAGGGGCGACAATCGGTTGGTCGGGCGGTTGGGGCTGACCCACACCCAGATGGCCAGGCCGCTGTTTCACATCTGGAACCTGATTCTCGAGGAGTATAAGCTGAATCGCTTCGGGCGGTCCTGGGACAACATTCAGTACGTGCTCTACCATGGGAACGAGGTCCGCTTCGGCGCGGTACACCCCACGCGAGGGTTCCAGGACTCCATTTTCAACGATGAGATTATGGGGGCCTTCGACATCAACTTCCATCGTGAGCTGAATGAGCGTGAACGGGAATTCCTGCATGAGAAATATTCCTGCCTCGATGGACGGCAGATGGGAGAATTGGCCGAGAAACTGTCGCACATTCGCACGGGAGAGATGGAGCCGTACTACGTCATGCGATACGGGTTCTACGAAGGCCATACCGGCTATCGCACAGACCCTATCGCCGTTGCTTTTATCTTCGGTCTCAGGAGTCTGGAAGAGATCGAGGCTGCGTTTCCCGGCCGGCTCCACGAGATTCTCACGGTGCATTTTACCAAGGACCGTCTGCCGCCGTCCGTGGCGGACCGGCAGGGCGCGCGGCGCGGTCTTGCTCTCAGCCGGGCAGCAGAAGGATGGAGCGAATTCTCGTTCGCTGGCGGCGCATGAGATAGGCGATGAAGTCGCCGGTGATGCGGTCCGGCGTGCTCTTGCCTTTGGTGACGACCCGCGCCATGAGCGTCTTCGTCGCCGGATCCCACTCCAGATTGATCGCGCCGTGGACGCCCGGCGCGGTGCTGTGAACCTTGGCCCAGCCCGGGTTGCGTCCGGAGGTCTTCTGCCTCGACACCGCCAGATGATACTCGGCCAAATGCCGGTCACCGGCGAGAGCTTCGCGAAGGCTCCCGCCGCGATAACACGTTGCCTGAATGACACTCTGCATGGTCTCGCCCTTTCTCTCGTCGGCCGAAAAGGTTTGCCGGACCCAGGTATCGGTCTGCCCACGGTCTCCGTGCCGTCAACGAGCCGTCAGCCGACCGCGGTCAGCGTACGACCGGCCCATATGATCTTCGAAACGGCGACGGAAGTCAATTCCAGGACGCACGGCCAATTCGCGGCGTGCGAGTGAATTTCGTGGGAAGGGCAAGGTCGAGGCCTGCCGGCGCACGGCGCGGACGGCGGGTGGGGTCCGGCGGGAGCACAGCGCCCCGGAATACGGCGAGTGCCTCGGCGGCAACCTGGACGTGAAGATGGGGGTGCGGTTCCCGGACGCGGTCAAGTGCAAGCCCAACGAGACCGTGGTTTTCTCGTGGATCGTGTTCAAATCGCGCGCGCATCGCGACCGCGTCAACGCCAGAGTGATGAAGGACGCGCGCCCGGCCAAGAGGATGTACCCGAAGACGATGCGTTTTGACGTCGAGCGCCTGGTTTGCGGCCGTTTCAAGATCATCATCGACGTCCCGGCGCGCGTGCCGAATCCCGGAGACGCCTTACCCATCCTGTCACGCATGGGGTGTGGCGTCCCCGGGACCCGTTCAAGCAGACATACGCTGCATTCGCAACGATATCAAATAGCGCTGCCTGTCGCGTACAAGCAATATCCTGGTCGGGGATGGCGGTCCTCGACGCGGGCGCATCACGCTCTCCGTTCCGAGGGCGGGGTCGGGAATTACTCGACCACCTCTGCTGGAATCTCCGGTGGAACGGATGTGCCAAACAGTTGAATATCGGCGATCTGCATCGAGTTGGCGGCGCCCGCGTCCTTCACCGTTTCGAAGATTACCTTGTATGAGGTATAGGGCTCCGCCTGGTTGGCAATGACGTACACTGGTCCGGGCGTGAAGCGTTCGTCCGGCAGGGCCAGCGTGCCCCCGCAGATCAGAATCCAGTTCTCGGCGAGCCCATCGCCGTTGTCGGGGGTCACGATCTCATCGTTCGTGCCGTAGACCATCCAAACGACCGGGTCACGCTCCACGGCGTCATTGGCGGTGGTGATCTGGAAGCTGTCCAGCATGGACGGGCCGATCAGCGGCGTCACGATGAAGCCGGAGTCCGTCTCGCCAAAATTCAGGTACTTCGTGTTGGGGTCGCCGTCGATGCAGTTGGCCGGGGCCTCATTCGCCGGATATCTGCTCTGCCAACCCAGCTCGATGGCTATAATGGGATCCAGCGGCGAAAGCAGGTTCATGCCCTGCGCATCGGGCAGCGGGTAGAAGGCGACGTCCGCGACCTGCATGTTGCTGGAGCCTTTCGTCGTCGTGAAGACCATCTTGAATGACGAGTAAACCTCCCAACTCTCGAACGAAACCACCGGGCCGACCGTCAGTCGTTCTGCGGGCAACTCCACGGCGCCCGAGGCGACGAGCGTCCAGTTCTCCGCCATCCCCGCGGTGTTGTCGGCACTCGTAACGGGATCGTTCGTGCCGTAGAGTTCCCACGTGGCCGGGTCACGAGTGGCGGCATCGTTAGCCGTGGTCAGTACGAAGCTCTGCACCATACTCGGGACGGCCAGGGTGACGATGAAGCCACTGCCGCCCCCGCCGCGGTTGAGGTACTTGGTGGCGGGATCGCTGTCCAGCACGTTGGCCGGCGCTTCGGCGGCCGGATAGCTGCTGCTCGACACAATCCCATCGGAATCGACGGCGATAATGAGGTCGTTCGGCCCCAGAATGGGCTCACCGAAGACGGACCCCGCCATCACAAGGACCGATGTCACCAGGAAAACCAGAGTCTCTTCGCGTTTCATTGCCATACTCCTCCATTTCCCCCACTTCTCTTGGACGGATATCTGCGACCCGTCTGTTGTGCACTGTCCTGGCGCTTTAACGAGTTGGCCTTTTATCCATGGCTCCAACAACAAGTATAAGGCCACACGCATCCCCGCGTCAAGTTCAATTTTGGCGCAAATTGAAGGTACGCGGTACGTCTTCCAGACAGGAGCAGGTGGGAACAGGCCGTCCGATACCGCCGCAGAGACCTGTGGGAATGGGCTCATTCTGTCAGGAGTTCCAATGTTATGCCCCGCCGGCGGTCCCAACGCCCCGGGCCCCCGCCTTGCCAGAGGCGGCATATGGGGCGCTCTATCCCGAGGGCGCGCGGAAGGCAATGCCGCTGGGGACATATTATCGGAGCGATTTCCCCGCACCTGCGAACGCGTGTCACGTAGTATTGTCATTGGCGCCAAGCAGATTCGCCGGGTAAAAAGCGCCGACAGGAAGAAGGGGTACGCGAAAGGGGATGATACGAATACGTGCCGCAGCGATGTAGGCGACAGATGAGCCGAAGAACTTGATCGTCACTTCCACTTCGCACGCAGACCCGGCCGGCGACGGCCTGCCCGATGAGAAGATCGAGCTGGATTTCAGCAGCGGTAAGCTCACTTGTACAGTTCGATGCCACTGGGAGGCCCGCCGACGGATCTCGGCAGAGTGGTGATGACGGCTGCGTGATCCAGGGTCACGACAGCCGGAGTTGCCGTCTCCGACGGCACGCAGGACGTTGCGGGTCTCCGCGCCCGCAACGTCTCTTTCTATCACGTTGTCCCCTACGGGTCAGTTCGGGAACCGGGGCAGACAGGCGTAGTACCAGTTGCCGTTCAACTGCCGCGTATAGGGAAATTCCTCCGGCAGCGCGCCGGCGGGGCAGAAGTAGTAGACGTGTCGCGTACCGTTGTCCCAGCCCAGGAAGTCATAGATCTGATATTGGACGACGTTGTGCTCGGGATAGAGCTTGACGTTGTCAAACCCGATGTGCCGAATGGTCCTGCTGGCGCGCCGGCAAAAGGCGTAGTCATTCGGATCGAACAGGACCTTGTCGGTGGGTCTGAGGTCGTTGCGGAGAAACGGCAGGTCAGGG
>JABAOC010001336.1_pt1 | contig 33526 bp, 29 predicted proteins | sample 7062161 | NCBI WGS metagenome assembly JABAOC01 (sample SAMN14538625, study PRJNA623070) | marine sediment metagenome | biome: marine biome [ENVO:00000428]; feature: marine pelagic biome [ENVO:01000023]; material: deep marine sediment [ENVO:00002113] | place: India: Gulf of Khambhat ... | reverse complement strand
CTGGTGTACTCACTCCAAAAGTTAAATCTGTTATAAAGTTTCCGGAGAAATTGTATGAACGACCTCTTGAGGGTTTTCGAATTTTTTCTCCATCTAATATTATGGTAGAATCCTTCTTTCCCCAACCTGGATTCATTGTAGAAAGAGATGTTTTTGATACATTCCTTATTAGATCGCTTAAGACTCAGCCATCACATGTTACGGTAACGAGCATAATTGACAAAGGTCACTGCATTCAGATAAGAGGAATTAATTGGAGATGTGAAGCTTGTTGTGTTATTGGAGCAGATGGTGCAAATTCTATCGTAAAAAAGTATTATGGCATATCATCAAAACGTATTGCAATAGCTGCCCAGTATATTGTTGCTCTTCCATCCGATGTTATAGACAGTCGTATTGGAAATTGGTTCGAAATTTATTATACTCTTAATCATGGTTATGGATGGATCAGCCCTATGAAGAATTATCTAAAAATTGGTGTTGGTATTATCTCTAATCATCTTAAAGGTAGTATCTGGCAAATACTTGACAAATTTATGATACATCCAAAAATAAAAGAGAAATTAATAGGTGGTAAAATTTTGAGAAAAGAGGCGAGCGTGATCCCCATGTCTGGTCCATTAGATAGGCTTACTGGGAATCGTGCTATTCTTACAGGTGATGCAGGAGGATTTGTATATCCTGGAACAGGAGAGGGGATATTTTATGCAATCATTACAGGACAAATAGCTGCTAGAATAATGGACCAAGCGATAGCTGATCAAAAATTTAACAATGATTTCTTGGAAAAAAATTATTCAGAGGAATTAGAGAAAAATGGTATATTAGGACTTCGGGATGTTGATTTTGTAGAGAAAGTTCTAGCCACCAAGGAAAGAGCGGAAAAATACGTGAAACAGCTTAAAAATATGACAAGATTTAGTTCATCATCTCAAGTGATCAATAACTCTTCGGATTAGATCAATTTTTAGGTTAGTCTGATTTTCGAATTTTCCATTGTAAGCCTCTCTTTCTTGCCCTAAATCATAACAAGTCTCGTTGTTTATATCGATGAGTATACCAGGTAATCCTGCTTCTAGGAAATCATCTAGATGTTTCGTGTAGAATGCCTCGCAACAACTCCCTAAAAACGCTTTAACTCCTTTCTGTTTTAGCTCATTAAGCGTCTGCATTAAATCTTCGAAGTTTAATATGGTAATGGGAGTCATTTCTTTTTTTTCAGCTAACTCATACGCATCGCTGACAGTGCACTTTCCACATTTAGAACAACCTTTTTGTTGCCTGTAATTACATTCTGGCAACTTTGCACAGTACGGGATGAGAAAAACAGGTGTGTCAATTACGTTATCAAATGTATCGGTCACAGTAAATATATTGTTTACATCTTCAAGAGGGATTCCGAGTTTAAGATACTTTATCTTTTCTAATGCTTTCTGGATTGCTTTGACAAAATCTGTGGGTGTAACACCTGGAATTTGTACCTCTCTTTCCTGGAAGAAACCCATAATCTTATCTTCAATCTCTGTTTGGTCCATTACACTGTCCTTTAATATGCTTTCCAGGTCGAAGATAGTACGTTTAGGGTATGCGAAAAAGTCACCTGTGATGAGAGCTGATTGTATGCGTTTGTTTGGAATATCAACAATTAAAGAAGTACGAATAAGGCCACCAGGTGTCTTAATAACTGATTTGAGGGTTTTTCGATGTTTAATCGGTCTGCGTACACCATATATCCATGCATCAGATTGGTAGTGTTCGATCTTATCCTTTAGCATGACTTTTTCCCTTTTTGTCAACTCCCTTTCTACAATTTCTACATTCAATATCTCAGCGAATCCTTCTTTCAAGACTGTTTTGATAGTTACTATCTCAGGGAGATAACCTATCTCCCATTTGAGGCAGGTTACTCTCTCACGAACAGATTCCACCTCCTTATCCTTCAATTTTTCGATCGGTATTCGGAGGGATCTGAGCATTGTGTCAACATCGAAATCAGTGAGGAGTGTCCCTTGGAAGAGAAACACTCTTTCTCCAAAGGTTCCACCTGTTCCAGAAATCTTTCTTCCATCAACCTCAATGTCGTTCTTAGGACGAAATGCCGCCTTGACTCCTAACTGTTTTAATCCATTAACTGTACATTTACACAGAAGCTCATATAGCTCTTCCGTCCTGCCAGGCATTAATGGAAAATCTTTAGAGGCTATCAATTCCCATCCCAATTGAGTTTCATCCAAGTATATAGCTCCACCACCGGTAATCCGACGATTAATATCTATACTATGTTCCCTGCAATAATCGATTCTGACCTCCTGATCAACGCTTTGATGAAAACCAACAAGTACAGCACTTGGGGCAAATTGTAGAAATCTGAATGTATTTGGAATAAAATTCTTGTTCCTACATGTAAATAGGATGTCATCCAAAGCGATATTCTCAGCAGCACTTCGCACACCAGTATCTAAAAACGTCCATTGATCCATAATATCCCATTCATCGTTTACTGCTAAATATAATAACTCAAATATAATTCTATAAAAACTATAAACAACATAGACTTGCCCCTATACTTCATCCCTTATCTTCTGAATAGTCAAATATTTGCTCCCAGATCATCTCAATATCAGATATTTCAGGATGAAAAGCATAATTTCGAATGGGACAAGAAGGGCGCTCATTGCCATATGGGCGGTTACATGCTACAGTTCTATCATATCCTGCACAACCTGATGTCATAAACGCTTCTCCAGATTGGATGATATTTTCTACGTCTGTACCAAATGCAACCAGTTGTTCTTGGTCATTGAACTCCATTTGTTCAATTCGACTAAATCCCTCATTTATTAGATAACGTCCCAATTGAATACGTCGATAATGACCATAAGATGGTTGATGCCAATCTTTCATCTGACTTCCTTCTTCAGGAAAGAAAGAAAAAAGGTGGGTTTTAGCTCCCATGTTGTTTGCCTTTTGTATAGTCTCTACCATTTCTTTCTCAGTCTCACCCAGTCCAACTATAAGATGTACTCCAACATTACCTCTTCCAAAGGATCTGATACTCCATTCGACGATGCGCCAGTAATGATCCCATTTATGTGGACCTTTAACTCCCGTTCCTCTGAACCGTTCAAACAGTTCGGGGGTGACAGCATCTATTGCCACTCCCACCATATCCGCACCTGCTTCCTTTATCATCTTTATTTTTTCTTTTGATTGGATCATTGTAGGAGAGATGAGTCCGCTAATTAACAAATCAGTTTCATTTCGGAATGATTGCATAATCGTGCACACATCGTTAAAAGCCCTAGGGTGTGTAATCATAGCAATACAAACCCGTTGCAGATATTTCCCATATTTCATTGTTCTCTCAAGAATATCATTTAACAAGATAATAGGCCAATCTACCCGAATGAAGGTTTTTACCCGGGGATCACGTGATTTTGAGAGACCGCAGTATCCACAACTCGCTTTGCAACCATCCTCATAGGTTAGAAGAAGGTTTAATGCTTTGAGCTGTTCCCCTCGATTAAAATATCCTGGAAAAAACCTCAAAGTCATTGCTGCAGCGGTGCTGATCTTAACAAACTCTGGGCTCTCTTGCTTATTTGTCACTCTTAAGCCTCTCAATTTCTTCAGATATCCATTTCGATACCTTATCTTTTCCTTCTATGATGTATTTACTTCCATCTTCATTATTGTCAGGTTTTATTGTAACAATCCATGAATTATATGGATCATCATTGATCTTTCGAGGATTATTTAGAACCTTATTGTTGACTTCAATGATTTCCCCACTAATGGGAGTGTAGAATCTACTCACGAACTTAGCTGACTCGAAGCTACCAATTGCTTCTCCACTTTTTACTCGTCTCTTATTAATGGTAAAAAAGTTGAAAAAACCTATCATCTCAACAGCAAAAGCATCCATTCCAAGTTTAATGAAATTTTTCTCCGATTTCAACCATATATGGGCTCCATCTTTAGTATAATAACTTCTATCTAACGGAAACTTCATCCCATTTATTTCAAGCAACAACAACACCTCCATGGATTTTTATTTTATTAATAATTTCATTTACTAACTTATCTCTTTCATATTCCATGCCTATCAAGCTCCTCTCTTTTTGATTTATTTGGGAGGGGGATAATGAACCAGAAAATATAACTTTTTTAACTTTTTTATCCTCAATCTCACAAATAATCTCTATAGGGCCTTTTTTAGTATCAAACGCCTTATAAAATAGAAAAGTTCCTTCGCATATTTTGATCTCGCGACCGATTTGTTTAGTTCCCCTTTGATACAACCATGTATCAGATGAATATTGCTTGTCTAACTCTGTCATTTTTTTAGTTATTCCAATTTCAACTTTACCTTTAGTCATAGGTCCTAGGAAATCTACGAATTTTGTAGCCAGGATTGAACAAATTTCTTTTTTGGAAGGATTAATGCCAAGTTCCTTCTCAACTGTGGTTATTTTGTTATGCATCAATTCGAAAAACCTACCTCTCACACTCATAGGTAATAACACTGATTGAGCCATGCACTCATAATCGAAACCTAACAAAATGTTACCCCCTAGAACCTTACACTCTCCTATTTCTCCACCCCCATTACCTGATATTTTTTTCTCGTGTACGACTAGATCGCACAATGGGCGATATTCTACTGATATCCCTAACTCACGAAATGTCTCTATAACTGGTTGAAGAAATCTCCTAAAGAAACTCTCAGGAGCGTAGGGTACTTTTGGGTGGTTCCTATGTATAATAAGATGGTAGAATATCTGATTGTTGTCTAATAGCACTGTTCCACCACCTATCTCTCTCCGGAAGATACCAATGTTGTTCTTGTTGCAGTACTCAAGATCTAGCTCGTCATGTGGATTCTGGTGAAGACCAACACACATATATTTATCTTTAGAGGAATGTAATACCAAACCTTCTATGTTTTTATACGCGAGTGCATGGTAAATTAATTGAGTTTGCTTCCAGTTCATTTCGCCAAGATTAAACAATTTCATTTCCCTACAATCCTTATTAACTTGAGTATCTATAGTCGAAGGTTTTTTTTCAATCTCTTTTTCTTATTCTCTTTAATTTATTTTTTAACTTTCGTAAATTAAAAACAAATAAGCAGATAAGGCAGTAGTACCCTCCTCTACAATCAATTCCACACTGATAGGGTTTGTATGACATGATACTCAACTCAAATCATCTATAAATATGATTGAACTATAGTATAAGTTATTAATCCCATATTTATAATAAAGATTGAAAACATGACAAGTCCGAGTGAATGGCCCAGATGAATGGAAGTAATACTCTTTCTTAAGGATAACTGACTATAAATTAAAGTTAAGGATCCAATAGTTGCAAAGAATAGATAGATGTAACTCATGTCAAGAAGGAAAAATAGCCATATGACAGAAACAACTGTGGATATTGCAAAAATAAGACTGATTTTTACCAATCTTTCTCGACCTAACAATGCGGCAAACGTCTGGGGATGAATCTTGATATCTCCTTCGAAATGGAGAATATTTTCTGGGACATCTAAAGTTAATTCCCAAAAAAATATTAACAAAAAAAGAGCTAATGTGATTAAATTAAATGGAGCGAAGGTAATCCATATACCAACAGCGATAAATCCAGCCCCTAGACCAAGTAGAATATTATTTTTATAAATAGCTGAGTAGATTGCGATTAAACATATACATGTTAATTGGATAAGGGAGCTCAGGGGATTTTTAAAGGTAAACCACCAAATAACTACTCCAAGTGTTAGAAGTGTTAAAGAAAAAATTAATGCAGATTTTTTTGTTGTTCTACCGGAGGGGAGTGGGCGTTTAGGATTGACGATCATATCTTCTTCTATACCTACTATATCATTGAAGACATATATACCAACGATTGATGCCCAGTAGGCAAATGCCCATGCAATTGTTTTTAATTGAACAAATTCATTTAAATAACCATTGTTCAAGTATATTGCTAACATTCCAGGTGTTAAACCAATAAAAAAACAAGCAGGCCACCATCCAGGCCGTAGTAATTCAATATAACTAGCTAGTTTCTTTTGGATTTTACCCATATATTTTCTCCGTTAAAACACATCAATTAAATGACAAGATGCGTACGGTATACCAAAACAATAATAATAAATTTGCTTTGGTTTACAATCTTGAAAATGAAAAAAGATGATTATTACAAGATATACATATTATCCTAAGGTTTTAGGGAATTGTTAATAAGCCAGCATTATAAAACAGAATTAAACTAGTTCCAAAGGCAACTAATATGGAGAATGATAAAATCGCATAGTAACCTCCTATGGAATCAAGTTTTTTCAGGTAATACCAATATGAAAAAATTTCAGCAACCATTATTGGCCAGACAAATAGTAAAAATTTAGGAGGAATAATATAGTTAAGTAACCCCATTAATATAATTGTGCAGTTAGCAAGAATGACAAAGCTCCAACCTAAATAGAAAGCTTTTTGTTTTCCAAGATAGGTAGCTAATGTTGTTACCCTTTTTTTTGTATCAGGTTCAAAATCAATGATTGTTGTTGGAATATAGATTGCTCCTACGCCAAAAAAAGAAATAATACCCCATAGTACTGGGAATTCGATAATTGGTCTGATTATAACCCAACCTGCCATAGTACAGATTATTCCACTAGCTATAGCGTTTGTAAAAAGATCGAAACCTGGCTGCTCCTTCAATCTTAAAGGTGGAGAGGAGTATATAATTGAAAGTACTATACATATTGTTATAAGTAGGGTGAACCAAGCTGAAACAAAGATAGCAAAGAAAAACGCAAGTGTAAAAAGTAATAATGATAAATGATATATTGATCTCGGTTTTAGTATTCCTTTTAGAAGTGGTAGGTGTTTCTTCCGTTTGCTATGTATATCTTTACTTTTGTCAAAAAAATCATTATATAAAATTGTTGCACCTCCAAGGAGGGGGCCTATCGCAATCAATCCAATTAAAAATACAAACAACTCAAGATACATATCTTGTGCAGGTGTCGGATCTGGGAGTAATAAGACTCGGGCTACATACGTTGGGTAAATCTTGTTAGATGCAAAAGACCATCCCATATAATAAGGTAAAATCGACACGCCCCAAAATAACGGTGCCATCTGTCGAAAGTAGCTGCGAAATGTTTGAAAAAACTCCTGTATAATTACTATGATACTCATATCGATCCTTTTTTATCTTTAATTTTGTGATCAGAGGGATTTGGCCACAACATCGAGGACGTCCATTACTTTCATTTTAAATTTCTTTTCGCTATTCGCTGTTTTTTCTTTTTTCATCTCAACAGCATCGCTGAATTGAGCTTTGCAATTTGGGCAGGCAGAAACTATTGTATTTGCCCCAAGTTCTTTAGCCTCGTCAATCTTTCTAAGAGTAATCTCCGTTGTCAAATTATAATTAATGGCTCTCAAACCTCCACCTCCGCCACAGCAAATACTATCTATCCTATTATTTGGAAATTCAAGGACATTATCGATGCCGGGAATGTTTTTTAGAATATACCTAGGTGCTTCGAATATACCTTTATCTTCGTATTCGATAATGCGTCCCAGTTCACAAGGATCATGGTATATGATTGGTAGATTCTTTTCCTTGAAATCTTTTATAAATTCAAGCTTATCTCCTTCGATGAGTTCTGCTACGATTTCAGTCGTGTGAAAAAGTTTAAAATTGTATTCTACAAATTTTCTGTATTTTTTAAACGCACGATAACAGGCTGGGCATCCTGTAACCACCTTAGTTGCTCTTCTCTTTTCGATCTGTCTCACGTTATTTTCAGCGATATTTTTGAAATTATCCCATTGGCCTGACATGGTGTTGATCGCACCACAACATATCTCGTCAGTTCCAAGCATAGTAAAATCCAACTCTGCACTTGTAAATATTTTTAATGTACTCAAGAGCACTTGATATTCATGATATGAGGCTATACATCCTACAAAATATATCATATCTGCTGTCTCAGGAAATTGATAATTGTCACGATACCATTCATCTCGTTTTTGTAATGGCTCCATAAAAGGATTCATATATTCATCATTAGCAATGTAGTTGTACATGTCAATAGTATTCTGTGGTGGCTTGATGTTATTCTCAACCATCCATTTTCGAATCTTTTCCCAGTATTCATGGAAATCGATATCAACGTGACATATTGTTTCACAGCGGCTACAGAGTGTACATGTATATATCTTTGTCATGGCTTCTTCAAGAGATATCTGGCCTCTACCAGTTAGAAAATCTGCAATCTTCTTTCCTAGTATTTTATCAAGGAAGCTATCTTTGGTAATTAGGTGTTTCAATAGATACACTTTACCTCGTGGAGTGAGTGATTCCCACCCAGTCTCTTTATATACTGGGCAGACAGAATTACAATAACCACATTGCAGACATGCATAAATATCATCTAGATGGGGTGGCTTGTTTCGCACGAGATTTGGCTTCAGTTCTTTTCTTATTAGATTTGTTTCATTCATTTTTCTTCTTTATTTTATGGTTTTTAATTTCGATCTTATCAGCTGACATTATCCTTTTTATGATAGCCATTATATCCATACCAGCGGCCATGGCAAAACCTGGGATTGGAATACCAAAACGGGTTGTATTCTCTATTAATTTTCCAGGGTTCATTATGTAATGGGGGTCAAGGGCAGATTTGATATCATCCATAGCAAAAACTCCCTTGCCATGTATCTTTTTTAGGTTACCACTAAAAAGGAGCCCAAAGCCTCCGGGTCTTCCTCCTACTTTGAATGCTTCATCTGCTAGTTTCTTTACTAACGCCATAGAAGCTAAACTTCTAATAAGTTTATGTTCGTTTGAAATAGCATAGGTCATAAATAACGCTGTGTTTGGATCGGCGATATAACCTACCACTGCACCTTTCATCTTCAACTTTTTTAATACGATTTGTGATCTTTTACTCATCTCAACAATTTGTGAAACAGGACAGAATCCTTCCCCAACAATCAAACCTGGACCAAGACGCCGTGCTTTGGATTCGAAGAATCGTTCGTTCCATTCATGATTTGCAAACTCTTTTTTTGCTTTTTTAGCATTATATTTTACCATAATTTTATCTGTTTTTTTCTCCTGAATATCAATAATTTTACTATCCCCACTAAAAATAATATTAACCATGGCTCCAGGCTTTGGAATACCCTTATCTAATTCGCGTAATAAGTCGAAGTGTGCTCCATCAAGAAAAGCAATATGGTAAGGGATTATATTAGATCGTGTTAAAGCATGAATTGCTTTGCCAGCTTCTTCTAGACTGGAAAAAACATATGTAGTAGGGCGAATCTCTTCTGGTATTGGACAAACCTGCAAAGTAATTTTTGTAACAACACCTAATGTTCCTTCAGAACCTATAAATAAGTCGGTTAAATTATATCCTGATGAATTTTTTAAAACATTCTTGCATCCTGTAGTAATGATAGTACCATCTGATAATACGACTTCTAATGATCGGGTCAACTGATCTATTCCACCATGTTTGTAGGAACCTATTCCTACGCCACCCGTATTCACCCAGCCACCTACACTTGCTCCTGGCGCACTACTTGGGTAAGCACCAATTAGAAGATCTTTCCTAATTAAAGTATCATATAGTGTTTTCCAGTTCATTCCAGGTTCCACTGTCACGAATAAGTTTTCCTTATTAATTTCTAATATCTCTTGCATACTTCCCATATCTAAAATAATACCACCAAAAGTAGGAACTACTCCACCAAATGCCCAAGTTGCTCCACCTCTAGGTATAACAGGTATATTATTTTTAATAGCGTATTTCATGATTTTAGAGACGTCGATTGAGTTACGTGGTTTAACCACAATATCAGGAATAGTTTTAAATGCAAGAGACATCTCCTTTGGCAATGGAGCTAGATCATGGCTATACAATAAACGATCGAGATTACTTTTACTAACACGCTCTTCCCCAACGATTTCGGCTATTTTCCTGTAAATCTCCGACGTGAATTTTCGGTCCTTTGAATGATTAAAATCGTGTTCTGTTTCATTTGACAAATTATCCAAATCTATCACTTGGCAAGTATGGGAGCTCGAACTATTAATTTTTTCCTGTGATATCTATCATTATAAAAATATTAATAAAGATTGTTTGACTTGTTAACCAAAGATTATGAATTTATTTTATTGTTAAGATTATATGATTTATAATAAGATTAGAAATGTTTTAAGATAAAAATCTGGTTATAATTAGATATTTTATTTAATAGAGAGTTCAATTGTTTTATTTATTTATAAGTGCTTTTTTCTCTTTAATTTCGTTTTTAATCCATTTCTCAAACTCTGGCCCTATTTTCATTAGATTATTCAAATCTGCATCTAGGCTACTAGGAGAAATTTTTATAATCCAACCTTTACCATACGGATCTTCATTACAAAGTTTGGTATCGTCCTCAATGTCCTCGTTGACCTCAGCGATCTCTCCACTTACGGGGGCATAGATTTTACCCGTCCATTTACCGCTACTCATTGTCCCAAATGGCTTCCCCTGAGTAACTTCATCTTCCTCTTCGAGAGTTGCAATTCGCTTTATTGCTCCAGCCATTTTTTGTGTAAAATCGGTAATACCAACAACTACGAGATTATTTTCAATTTGTGCCCAACAATGTTCTTTATGATAATACAATTCATCAGGAAATATATACTCATCTATTTTCATACGGAATCCTCTGGGTGAAAGCTACATATTGAATAAATGATATATACTTTTCCGTAATTTTTATTTGGGAAAGTATATAATATAAATTGATAACCTATCAGATTAGAAGCTTTTAAATCTAAGATGTGATTTTATTACAGATTAGGAATCCAACATATATTTATTGTTCATATTTACCTAAAAATTAAAAACTGATAGTCAGATATACGAGTTAATAAAAAATAAGAGATGTGTTGTATGGACCACTTGTATTCTGTAATTGTGCTATTTCTTATTGCATTAATATGGACTGGAGTCATTTTTTTATCAATTAAGAAATTGATTGGTCATCAAACAAAAAGAGATCAAAGGATGCTTTTTGGTGGTTTTTTATTTTTCAGTGCCATGATGACAATAGTTGTTGCTGGGACTGTTGCTTTTGAATATATAGAAAGTCCAGAGTTCTGTGGTACCTTCTGTCATATTATGGAACCATATCATGATTCTTATATGCGTCCAGGTAATAATTCAATGATGGCTATACATGTGGATACTGAAATTAGCTGTTCAAATTGTCATGATGAACCCGGGATTACTGGAAAGATCCAAGGTCTTTTCAGGGCGATTCCTGAGGCATATTCATATTACACAAATAGTTACGATCCAGAAAATCTAGGTGGTGAAATTTCCAACGATGTTTGCCTAAAGTGCCATGATGGCAACATCGCAACTATTCCAGGGTATGTTAAAACAGTTGCTGGTAAAATTGTTAATCCACATGTTGACAAAAGGAAATGTAAAGATTGTCACAGCTTACATCAAGTAGGATTCGGTTTGAGCCAGAATTCCTGTTCAGTTTGTCATGGGACTTCTTTAGACAATTTCGAAGGAATGCTTTTAGATCATGCTGAAAGAACCGGAATAGATTGTATGAATTGTCATAATAGGAAACATCCAGATAATGCGTTGATATCATTCACAAGGTACCCTTCACTAATAAACACTGAATTCTGTTCTGATTGTCATAGAGACAATATTAAAAGATTAGATAGTGGATCACATGAATCAGAAAGTTGTATCGGATGTCATAATGAACATGGTGCGTTAAGTATTAACTTTGATAACTGTGCCGAGTCTTGTCATAATCCAGCATTTGGACACAATGAAACATTATCCAGTTGTTCAGTTTGTCATGACACAACAAAAATCCATTTAAAACCTGATGTTGATTTAGGTCAAAAATTCTCTGAAATTATTTGTTCTAACTGCCACGCTGCAGAAAATTCCGCTTATGAATCAAGTTTTACACTAGAATCTTTGGAAATTTATGGAGATACTGGATGTATTGACTGTCATTCTGAACACAAAACAATAAGTTATCCTCATATGAAAACCTCACCCTTTAACGATTGCAGTAGTTGTCACAACACTTATAATAAAGCCACAACGATACATGATCGTACAGAAATATCATATCTAGGTTTTTTAGGGCTCATTAATGACTTTTGTTCAGATTGTCATGCCGGAGAAGCCACAAGATTTAGTCGTGAATTACATAATGCACAAGAATGTATTAATTGTCACGGTGATCATGATATATTACGTGTAGATTTTGATAAATGTGATGCATGTCATGATCCCCCATCCGATCATGACACCCTTTTAACTAGTTGTTCGGGATCGACATGTCATGATGATACAAGAATGATTCACTCGGATACATAAAATGGATTAAAAAATTGAAGATTTAGACATCATAAAAAATTTCAAAAGCTATAGAAATATTAGAGGAAAGAAGAGTGGAATTTGTAAAGAAATTCTCAGATTCATTTGAACAAAATAGAAATATATTTTCTTTAATAGAGAGAAAAGATTTGAGAAAGACATATGTTTAAAAGAAAAAAATCTAAAATAAATAAAATGGAAAAATTACGTCATATTTTAGATAATTTCAATGATCCAATAATTAAAAAATCAATTTCTAAAGATGATAAAATTTTTGAATCAGTTTATAGAAGATTATTAGCTGAATCACTCATAAGTAAGGTTAATACACCATCGGAATTATTAGTAAAAAAATCTTATAACGGGGAAACAAGTATTGACGGTTATATAAAAGAAGAGAAGATAGCTATATCAAAACAATTTGAAACGACTGAACAAGCTGGCAACGTTGAAGGTGAGTTTTCTGAAGAAGATCATTTCGATGGAGAAGATATTTATGAGGTTGAAAAGGTCGATGTTTCAACAGCTGAATTTTTAGAGGTTGAACCAAAAGAGGTTGACAAGGAATCTATAACAAAAAAAATTATCAGTGAAGAATCCTCTTCTATAGAAAAAAAAGATAAGATGATGATTTTTCAAGAAATTATTGATAAAATTCAGATGTATCGACCGATTGCAATCATTGAGATGTGGGTTTTTACTTTAACTATTGGTGTTGTTTCTATATCAGGTTTGTTCCTCTTGAGAGATTGGCTTTTTTTAAATTTTGGGGTTTATGGCAATAAATTTATCCCAACCCTTGAAGGTATTCAAAATGTTCATATTTGGTTCGGTTTCGCATTTGTTATTTTTGGGTTATTTCATTTTGTATTTCACATCTATACAAAGGAAAAAGATATATTACCTAAGCAAACACTCCGAGATTTTAAGACATTCTTACATTCTGGAATGTATCTTATTGGATTTGCTCGTAAAGAGGATTATGGGACCTCTGAGAGATTTTATGGAAGACAAAGGATCGTATATTCAGCGCTTGTTTATATTCTTGGATTGACTTCTCTTACTGGAATGTTCCATTACATGAACTTTTTATCGGACAATCTTACAATGGTTCATGTTATTCCTGCAGGATTAAGTATTATGGTTCTTCTTTTTCATTTTTTAATAACGATCAGGAAACATGATATAATCGCTTTAAAAAGTGCTTTTATAACAGGAACCCTCCCACTATGGTATATTAGAAAGAATCACCCAATTTGGTTTGAAAAAATGAGGGGCGATAGAGAATCAAAGCTTAAGGGATTATCTGATTCTATAACCGTCAAAACAAATAAAACTTTAATCGAAGGCGGTAGTAATCTTACTAACGCTGTGTTAAAATTCGCCCTTCTCCTTAATGATTATCCAGATTCGGAGAATATCGAAGCTATAAGTGAAGAACTTCAGAATACCTTACCTCCAGATAGATTAGATAGGATCATCGAGCTTGCCCACGAGCTAAATGATGAAGTTAAGGAAGAAAGTAAGAATTAGGTAAATTAGAAACCTTAATAAATTTAAGATGAATCTAAAAAATTAAAAATATCAATCCAAAAATAGAAAAATTTGTGTCACATATTTTAATTTGAAAGAATCTCTACTTTTTCAGTTCCTCTTCAACAAGATCTTCATAATATTTTTCATCTATTTCTCTCTTTTTCTTTATATCTATCTCCTTCGTTAATTTTTTTTCAGAGGTGATTCTAAGAACCATACCTAGAACCATCAGCCACATGCCAATCCACACTAGTTTCATGAGAGGCAATATTTTTACATTTATTTTAACTCTATCAATTTCTCCCTCATTATCTACGTAGGCTTGCTGAAATATGAGATAAATATCTTCAATTATTGCGTCTAATACCTTTATTTCGTTTCTAAGTATTTTTTTTTCACCATTTATTAGGGAAGTTGACATTATAATTATTAGTCTCTCATTACCAATATTATTATCCCCCTGTAAAACTTTTAAATTAACATATTCTGTTTGATAGACATAATTACGGAAATCTGCATCGATTTCAACAAAATTAATTCCGTCGACTATACCAAAATCTGTAGCGTACAGAGAATATTTACCCACATTTATTCCATCACCTCTAATAGATAAAGATATGTTTTCCTCTATAACTAAAAAGTTGCTTCCAACATAGCCCAACAATACAAGAACAATCGAAAGGTGAATCAAATGAGCAGACGCTAGTTTTATAGATTTCCATACTTTTCTTATGTTGAAACTCACAATTATCTTATAAACTGTTCCTATTAGGGCCACAACAAGTATCGGAATTGATGCAGCAACTATACTATTTTTTGGAAATAAAAAATAACCGATAAATGATGCAATGAGAGTACACCCACCTATTATGGTTATCCATCTTCTGCCTACATATTTCCAAAGCAAACAGAATATTAATACGAGTACTATAACAAGACTTAAAATTCCTACCTTGAAATTATAGTCACTCGGATTTAATCCACTTACACTATTAATTAAAATTACAAATGTAACTATTGTTGTTATAATAAATAAAAAAATAGTAACTAACATGAGTATATCATCATTTATTAGTTCAGTAAAAGTAAAGTATTGTTCTTTTCTTCCTTTTTTAATCTTTTTATATCGATAAATCACAAGAAATACTGTGATAAATAAACTGAGAATTATGAAAATTATAAATATCAAAATGGTTAGGTTTTCACCAACTAAATTCAGAAATCGTTGCAAAGGATCTATCTGAACATTAGCTTGTCCAAATGTATGAACAGACACCCATAATTCACCCGCACGGGTAACAAAAGTTGCGAAGATCACAAAAACAAATGAAATCACTCCTAAAACTGGAGCTAAAATTAGGAAGTCTTTCTTTCTTTTATACATCAACTGGGTATGAAGGAAACCAGTAAGTATTATCCATGGGAGAAGAGAAGATGTTTCTACAGGATCCCAACCCCAATACCCTCCCCAACCAAGAACGATATACGCCCAAAGAGCTCCTATACCTATACCTAATGTTAGAAAAATCCAACTTATTCTGCTCCATTTGAGGGAGTGGGATATCCAATCTTTATGTCCCGTTATAAGGTTTGCAAGTGCTGATGCAAAGGGTATTGCCATACAACCATAAGCTAGGAATACAATTGGGGGGTGGATAACCATGAGTTCGGTCTGCAAAATTGGTTTCAGGCCTTGCCCATTAGGATATGCTGTGAGGAGGTTGACTGCAGTCGGTTTAAAGATGTCATAGAGAAGTAGAATGATTATTAAAATTGTCATTACTGTAAATAAAGCAATTCTTGTCCAATCTTTGATATCATCATTTACAGGTTTCTTTATTGTTTTTATTTCTTCATATAACCACGATGTAATTATAACCCAAATCCAAAAAAGAAGAGAACCTGCCATTCCTGCAAGTACACCTGCAAATTTATATTGAGTTGGATGGGTTATACTGGTGTATCGCCAGACGTATTCAATAGATAGATCCGATGTAATGAAGAGAATGTAAAGATATACAATTGTAATAAAAATCGTAGTAAATACCGATATTGTAATTATTCTTGAATAAAAAAGAAATTTATTTTCTTTAGTTTTCAAATGTAAAACAGAACTTACTATACCAATTATAGTTAAGATTAAACTAAGATACAATAAAAAGTTACCAATAGACATTTCAATTTGTAAAACTAACCTACGTATTTATATTTATTTCAAGATATGTCATATATAAGGAGTTCCTCAAATAACTTTTCTGATACCAAAAATTTTAAATATTAAATTTCTTTTATATAAATTAAGAAACCTATTAAAATGGGAGGACTAGAAAAATAGTTAAAGAAAATTATAGAATAAGGTGAGATAATGATAAGAAAAAAAAGATTTTGGAAACTTAATGAAACAAAGCTAGTATCAACTAACAAAAGCCGCTTTATAATTTTGATGTGTATCGGCTTAACCGCAATTGTTGTTTTTTCAACGATTAATATTCAATTTGCAGCAGCGGATATTACAGAAACAGTCTATTGCACCACATGTCATGAAGATGATATGCCAAACACCTGGATTACTGTTACTATCGATAGTCAGACAACAGGTGACATTACATATGACGTAACAGGTTCAGATACATTTGACGGTGAAGAAGGATGGGCAGTTTTTGATTCATTAGAAAATAATATAGAAAGCGGTTATAATTCGGGCACCTTCACTCTACCAAAGGATGGTGAGACCTATAGAGTATTCTGGGTAGATAATGGTACTGGCGGTGGAGGAACCGCTGGAGGAGGAACAGCATATGAGGATATTACAACTCCAAATGACTCACCCGAAGCACCAAACATAGATGGTCCAAAAGGCGGTAAAGCAGGTACATCATATAAATATAAATTTTCCTCAGAGGACCCTCAGGAACAAGATATTTTTTATAAAATCAACTGGGGCGATGGTCAGGAATTGGATTGGTTTGGTCCGTATGCTTCTGGTGAAGAAGTAACAAAATCACATACATGGTCTGATCAGGGAACATATACCATAAAAGCATGGGCTAGAGATATTTATGGTGCAGAAAGTGAAGCAGGAACATTAGTAGTCGAAATGCCAAAAAACAAAGCCTTTAATATAAACATATTATTCATGAGATTCCTTGAGCAACACCCAAATCTGTTCCCAGTTCTTAGATATCTACTAGCTCTATTTTAAACCTATTTTAATATCCTCTCCTCTCTTTTTTTAATTTTACTTTACAATTGAAGAAATGAAATCGGCATATCATGACAAACATCGAAGAAAATATTAATAGTTAAATTTATAAATTTATATTAAATTATAATATTATAAATATTACAAAAATTGGTAGACATGAATAAACATAAAAAAAAAGTATTATGTATCTTGGTATATATGCTGTTATTCGGTTCTATTTTACCAGTAGCAGCGACCCAAAATATTGACGGAAATGAAGTACCATCTTGTGGATTAGTGACAGCATCAGTTAGTATTAAAGAGATAGGTATTCAATTCCAAAATGAATTAGAAAGATTAAATGAAAGAGCTGTACCTTTTTATGGATATTGTGCATGGGATCCTAGTGGTATGTTAGTACAAGGTCCTGTTTCTTTCAATCCAACAACTCCTGGAAATATTACTCAAATTGCACCGACAAGTTCTACTGAATTTATTTCTGGAGGTACATGGGCTGCTGGAACATGGTATGGATGTGAATATGGTATGGGTGTTGGTAATCCTTTAATATGGAAAATACACCCAGTAATTGGAGAAATGACACAAGTTGGAAATTATGATCCTAATGGAACTGGTCTAAGCTTTAATGGATTAGCTTATGATCCTACTAACGATATTATGTATGGTTGCAGTAGCACTGATCTTTATACGGTAAACATGACAACAGGTGCTTCCTCATGGATAGGTAACTACGGCTCTCCAGAAGGTATAATGATTGCTATAGCATTTGATAGCACGGGCAATCTATATGGTATTGAATTAATAACTGATTCTCTTTACTCTATTAATCTTACGAATGGTATAGCTACACCAATTGGAAGTGGTCTTGGTATTGATATCAATTATGCACAAGATATGGCATTTGATTTTGATACTGGTATATTATACATATCTGCCTATACCATTTCTCCGATTAAGGAAGGTGCATTATATACTTGCAATACAATTACTGGAACTGCTACAAAGATTGGTACTTTCCAAGGGGCTGCCGAAATAACAGGTTTTGCTATCCCTTATTGTGGCATTCTTAAGATTGATACAACAAGCATACAAGGCGGAATTTTTAATACTGGTCAGTCCAAAATACAATTTTCAATCGTAAATATGGGAGGTTTACCTTGCGTTGATGTAAACGTGTCAATCACCTTTAAAAGAGGATTAATCTTCACCCTAGGATCAATACCGATAATTAACTCCGTTTTACCTAGTGAAACAGTAACTATGATTTCACCTCCGATAATCGGTATAGGATTACGTACAAAACTTATTATCACAGTAAATGAAACATCTTGCGGAAGCAAAGATACTCAAAGAAAAAAAGCTTTGGTATTTGGACCATTATGGTTGTGTTAAACCGTACTCTAAAACTTTCGTTACTCGATCTCCGTTTCCAATTATTAGTTATAACGTATTTCCTCATTAGATAAGTTCTGCATTTCAACCCAATAACCAATTTAATAATTAAACTCTCAGACGGATTTTTCGCTATATCTTAATGGTTTATTTCAAATAAATGAGCAGATATAATTTCCTCATAAATTTACTAGAAGATATAAATCATGATAGTATAATTTGTACTTTTTTTTATTGTAGAATATTATATTCAAAAAATACGAAAAGACATCTATCAAGATTTTATTTTTCATAATTACAGTTAAATATAAATAGATATTAAACCAATAATAAGCATTAATTAAAATTATTACAAATTTTAATTATTTGAACAATCATCATATTGTAGGATAAAGCTAACAAATATGTGGAATATATTCTGAGTGAGTAATAACCTATGTCCCCTATACAAGCACAGCGATTTAATTTCGGTAAAAAAAATCTAAAAATTTTGTGTTTTATCAATAATTTACTTAATATTGAATTTTATAGCTATCTTGGAATGAATAAATTTTTGGTAGAAAGATAAGGAAATAGAAAAAATGACATCTATAAAGAGTAAGATACCTTTTATTGCAATAATCATATTGATATGTTTGGTCTTTTTTTTTACCTTATGGGATATTATATATGAAGAACAATTACTACAACTATTAAATTTTATTTTCAAAAGACAAATGTTACAAAAATTATTAATTCTCTATAGTATCTTGACGATTTTTGTTATTGTACTAATTTTTTCACAAATGGCAAAAAAATCTGAGACTATTTTGCATTATAGAGGGAAATTTGAAAAATCACTAAAAAGCAATACGCGCCGTTTTAAATGTCCTAATTGTAATAGAATTTTTACGATTAAAAAATCAGAGGGTAACTACGATAGCTCGTTGTTAATAACTTGTCCTTGGTGTAGAACTATGGGATGGGTGCCATCAAAGCCCAAATTTATGTAAACCAAATTTATGTATGTTAATTATCAGATTGAAGGGGAGTCTTTAATTGAAAATAAGCTATTAAGTATATTAATTTTACATAAATTTTTTATAAAAATTTGATATAGGATTGTTTTTCCTCTATCAAAATGTTATTTAAATGAATTTTAGTTTTTAAAATTGGATATATCTCTTTTGGAACATTTATTTTTAAAGTAACTTGTTCTTTTTCCCCAGGTAATAATGAAGATATATTTATTTTTTCAAGATTGCATTCAGTATTATTTGACGAATAAAACGCACTAGTAATTACAATATTTTTTGCAATCGAATTTCCAATATTTGTAACAAAGAATTTAAGTTTAACGAAATCTAATTTACCGTTGACTAAAATACCATCAACGTTTTTCCACTCATAGTTAATAATCGGTCTTGATGTTAGGGGGTACACAACCGATTCTTCTGAAATATTACGATAAAGGATAGGAACATTACCAAGAACCATGTTTTCCTCGATTGTTTCCAGATAATAGTATTTATCAATATAAAAATCATAACCAGATACATTTTGATTGATATGAACACCTACAGCCATATGCTTAGGAAGACTTAATAATGAAACATTATACCCCATGAGTTGTAAAATGTTTCCTGCAAGAATTGCTCTATCTTCGCAATCACATTTTCTTTTATTAAGTAGTTCAATTGGGTATAGAGGATATTCGTAGGAAGAATTTAAAGGATCGTCTTCTCCATACTCAAGATTTTGTACAAACGATGCAACTAAATTTATTTTTGAGATATTATCTAAATCTGCAGAAATAGCTATCATCGAGTCTTTAACAAGTGTTAGATATAGATCGTCATATGGATCTAGGACATATGCTGCATAATCATCAGTATCAAGTCTTTCCAGTGTACTATAATAATCATATAAAAAACGAGGATATGGAATACTGATTTCCATTTTTCCATTATAATTCCAACTGAAAAGATTGATTGGTACATTTTCTTGTGGAATTGTTTGAAAGTTTAAATCTGTAAGCATGCCACCATTTTTATCTAGGACTGAAACGTAACAATTTCTCTCACCTGCCTTTATTTTATCAATGTAGAGAGAACAATTGATGAATTCGATTTCTTCAGGTAAAACAACAGCAGGAATGATATCTGCAGTTGCTGATATATTATCAATTATAAAATCAATGAAATATGGATATATAGGTGAGTCACAATTATTAATTACTGTAAGGGTAATTCCAATTAGTGAATAATTCTGATCTTCTGAATTTTTTCTCCACCAATGTCCTTTAAGTGAAACGATTGAGAGATTGATCTCCTCGAAACCAAAGGTTTCATTATAAATTAGTTTATCGTTTTTGTCATAAACTAGCGCTTGGTAAATACCAGGTAAAATGTTGCTTCGATAAGGTGCTAAAGGAATCACCGTCTCTTTTTGATGGGGATAAAAAGTATCAGTAAAAACAATTTGTTCATCTGGATTAATAAGATTAATTACGATGATATCATTTGTCTTGAAACTTAGTATTAAACTAGGAAAACCATAGTAATCGATAACACCATTAGATAGCATAAAAAATGAAGTATCATTAAAGGATATACATCCAGTGTTCATAGTAAATAATAAAATAATAAGAGCAATACTTATGGCTTGTTTATTAATTGTCATAAAATAGATAAAAGATATGACAAAGACTTGATAAAAATCTTTCTCTCCTTAAATTATGATTAATGTCAAGATTAAAAGAAATCTCTATTTTAAATCTATAATTTTAAACTAATTAAAATATAGGAAAATATCTCTAACTACATGATTGATATGCATCTTCCATGTTATTATTTTTATTTCAAAATATTTATATACGGATAGTATAATATATTATTATAGTACTATACATGTGTATGATTATAAGTATAATAATATAAAATTATTAGAAATATAGCAAGGTAGAGTATGATAATGTATATAAAAAAATCGAATTTAATATTGGGGTTTCTAGTTATCGCTTTCTTCGCTGTTTCTTTATTTTTAGTCTTAGATATTCAAACACCTTCCCATACTAAACCCACGCCAATTACTATTATTGAAATTGAAGGACATCGTGATACTCCTATACATCACGGCGGATGGCCTTTAGGCTGTGCCGATTGTCACTATCAACCAATAGATGGTGAGTGTACGGATTGTCATATCCCAGATTATTGGCTTGGTGATGATAACTCTATATATTTCGCTCACCACGATTTAGCTTACTCTGGTTTTATGGATTGTTGGTCAAGTAGCTGCCATGATCCAGATCCAAATGACGTTAGATACGTCGATACGGATCTGGTAGAAGGTAATAATTGGCATGAATTCTGTGATAATTGTCACGCCGATAGAACACATGGGTGGCCAAAACCATAATAACGCTAGAGAACAAGAAAGCACATATTAAAAAAAACATTAGTTTGAGATGTAAAATATTTTTTAATACGATAAATTTTAATGATTGTAATTGCACTATTTTTAATATTTAGAAGGGCATCCGATCTGAATCTTTAATGATTCGAGATGCCTCGTTTCTGACCAGAAAATCCCGGTAACCATGACTGTCTCGTTGTTACCAAAGCTCCCTGGAAATATTCCAGTGTGTGTTATATTAATAGTTAAGTCCTTGTCAACAGAATCTATTAAGGTAAAGTTATGAGGCGAAATTCCCCATCTATCTACAATGCCTGTGACGTTTACCATCCGACCATCGAAATTTTCGGGGTTGTCGAGTATCTCAGAAACGTTATAGATTTTTCCAGGGACCATTCCCCATAGGAGAATACTAACAACGATTACAATTATTGTAATCACAGCAATGATCTTGATTTGTTTCTTAGAGATTTTCTTTCTTACTTTTTTTTCCATTAAGTATCTCCCGTATCATCTTTATTTCATTCTTGATTTTTCTTTGATCCAAGTGTAATTTGATAATGAAAAAGAATATGCCTACCCATACAATTGTATATGCACCATAAAGATAAATTAATTCAGACATTTTAACCTCCTACACGTTGTTTTATCTCTTCTATTTTTTCTCGCATTCTTTCTATACCCACCCTAGCGAGTAGAAGATAGAAATATAAAAATGTAAAGGCAAACACGGCGACAGTAAGAGCAAATGCCATTGAAGCTTGCAGGCTGCCCTGGGATGTAGCAATGACGGTAGGATGATACTGCTGCCATATTCTATTTGCAGCGAAACTGAGGGGGACGCAAATGAAGCCAATTATGCCGAATACTGCACTTAAGTTCGCCTTGCTGATTCGTGACTTTGCATTAGCTCTTAATGCCAGGTATGCTATAAACACTAGCCAGAGGACAAGTGTAATGAAGAGTTTGAGGTCCTCCCATCTCCAAAACACACCCCACGCAGCCTTACCCCAGAGAGAACCTGTTATAATCGCCAAAGTACAAAATATTATTCCAATCTCTGCTGAACTATAAGCTATCGTATCCCACTTCAAATCCTTTGATTTCAAGTATAGCAGACCTGCAACAAATGTGACACCAAATGCTAGATAAGAAATCCATGCAGAAGCCACATGAAAGTAGAATATCCTCTGAACCTCTCCCATTGTCTCATGTGATGGTGTATAAATGAGAGCAAGATAAATAGAAATAAGGGTCAATATAACAACTACTCCTAAAATCAGAGTTTTGACGTTGTTTTTTAGTGTCATTTCAATCTTCCAATATATAATCAATTAAGAGATATCCAACTGCAAGGAAGACAACATCAAACGCTAATATAAACTTTATCTCCTGCATGACATCGAGGAGATAGGCTCCCGCAAACACCTTAGACGTAGCACTCACAGAGGACATAACGACAGTGAAAAGCAACACTGGCACTAGCAATACTGGAAGCATTACCTCACTCTGAGCAAGGTTCGAAGATATTGCAGAGATGATGTTCCCCAGTGAAGCAATACCAATTGTACCGATAGCAACTAGAGTTAAAAGAGTTAAGAGATCCGGTATATCCACAGGAAAGAATACAAAGAATATCAGCAGTATGAATAACTCAAGACAAGATATCACCAGAAGATTAGCCAGAAACTTTCCAAGGTAGACAGATGAGGTAGATATTGGTGCAAGCAATAACCCTTCCCGTGTACCCTGCTCTATTTCTCTTTTATATATCGGAGATAAAGAAAACATACCAGCGAAGAAAAACGTTATCCAGAGAATTGGGGATGCAAGCTGTGTTAGTGAAAAATCTATGATAGAAAAAGCGAATCTAAAAGATGCGATAATCATCAATGATAGTATGAAGTAACTGTTTATCATCTGCTTATTTCTGAACTCTACCCTTAATTCCTTTAGAAATATTGCTTTTACAGCGTTCAACCCGTCTCCTCCCTAATTATTTCTCTATACTTCTCGGAGAACACTTTCTTTTCCCCTCCCTCAACCTCATGCACTATTCGCCCCTTTGAGAGAATACCACTTCTCTTTGCAATCTCAAAACCCTTGCCGATGTTGTGTGTTATGAAGAAGAAGGCCTTTCCTTTCTGATTTAATCTAACGATTATGTCGTTCAAAATCTCTTGGGCTCTGATGTCTAGACCTGTATATGGTTCATCTAAGAAAATGATATCAGGGGAGTGGAGTATTGCTCTAGCTAGTGAAAGCCTCTGTTTCATACCTCTCGAAAATGAACCTACCCTATCATGTGACCTGTGGTATAGTCCAACCTCTTTAAGGAGGCTTTTGACTCTTTCTTTCTTATCTTTAACAGAGTAGAGGCTAGCATAAAAATTTAGGTTCTCCCAAGCTGAGAGGTCGTTGTACAAGTATGGTTCATGAGACATGAACCCAATCATAGCCTTGATATCCTTGGACCGTCTTTCAATCCTCTTTCCGAATAGTGTTAACTCACCAGAGTCTGCAGGTAAAATTGTAGATAGTATTTTCACCAACGTAGTTTTTCCTGCCCCATTGGAACCAAACAAAATGTATCGATCCCTCTGATTTATGGTGAGGTTAATGCCATTAAGCACTTGAAAACGCCCGAATGATTTTGTGATATGTTTGGCTACTAAGATCTTTTCACTCATTCATCCACGAAAGAGTCTGTAATTTTAATATATTTCCCTAAAAATTTTGGATAGTTAGCAGACAAGTATAAATAGAAAAAAATCATAATACTTAACCATAAGTATTGCTACTCCCAACACATTAACTGCTTAGAATAGTAAATAAGGGAGGCATTGAGCATTAAGGTTAACATATGAAAGCATGGTTATGCAAGCCAATATTTCTCTGTGCATTATTAACTCTGCTATTGATTCCGACGACGGCCATTGGAGAAGACATCACAACCAATCCTATTAAAATCGACAGACATTGGATATATATCTTTCAACAGGATGATTTAAAGACATTCGAAATTAACGAATATTTCTATATCAATAACACCGGTAAAACTACATTCAATGATTCTCTCTATATATGGGTACAAAATAATAGTATCATTGCAGCAGACTGTTGTAATGGCACCCCCAATATGGCCTGTAGATATAATGTAGGGGGATGCATGGAGTGTTTCTATTTAAATAAAATCGACGCTAACAATCTTTTTATTGGTAACCCAATTCTCAGCGAAAGCAGGCTTTCGTATTATGGACAAAGAGAATTGCTTTCAATCACTGTGTATCCAACTACAAATATATCTTTGGATAACGACACATTATACTTGAATGCAACTATTGGTGGTCCGTCTATCCGTAGAGAACAAGAAAGGTTCCAGGGCATAGGAGTTCATTTAACATCCGAAAACCTTGATGTTGGAATGTTCCCAGTGATAGACCTATATATGCCTTTCTACATTACGGCGACCGAGAATATAACCCTTTTCAATAATAGCACTGAAACTGAAGTAATAGATTTCAGCATAAGTGATCTTCCGCAAGGATGGGCTGCTGAAATATGGAACAATACCATTAAGCTAAATAACGTTTCACTCTCCCCACAAGAATATGCGAATTTAACCCTTGTGATCACAGCTCCATCTAATCTTGCATCAATGTATATTAGATACACTACGCAGATAAATATAGATGACAATGAAAATAAAGGCTCGTTCATAAAACAGTACCTTTACGAGACAAAAAAAGTAACATATGATGTCTATTTATTAACCATAGATGAACTGGAAATTAGTAATGATCTTAAAATGGTGCATGATGAGCTTTTTTGGATAGAGGATTACGAGAGATACTGGTTCATTGCTAAAAACGAGAATGTTCTACCTAATTCATTAACAATGATAAGCATGAAATTGGAAAAAACTATGGATTTGACTGATCACCCATACATTATAGTGGTACTAGCTTTCATAGTAATTTTGATCGTAGTTATATTACTGTTAAAGAAGATAGGTTTTTTCAAAGAAAAGGATACCTTGCAAATACAAGATACTTATCCAGAAAAAAGAAAGGCAAAACGTTCTGAAGAAAAAAGGATAAAGGAGCTAGAAGAGCAGAAAAAGAAAGTGATATCTGCTATTAAACGAGTTGAACGTGAGTTCGAGGATGAAATCATAAATAAAGAGGATTTCGAACAATTCAGGGCCGCTTATAAAAAACGAGCTGTTGAGATACTAAAGGAAATAGATAGATTGAAAGAATAGAGGTAATAAAAAAATAAGACAGGGAAAAATTTACAAATCTGTTTAAATAAATTTAATATATATAATTTTGTATTTCATCGCTATCCTAAGAAAAATTACTATTTTGAGTGAAAAAACTTATGAAAACCAAGCGAGAAAAATCTTCAAATATAGATTTCATTAAAAGAAAATCAAAACAAAGAGGCCATATATCAAATCAGTTAATTAGATGGGTATTAATCGCTGCCGGCACAATTTTTTTAGGACTTGGGATCTTTGGAATTTTTTTACCTATTCTACCTACTACTCCTTTTCTTTTACTTGCTGCGGCATGCTATGCTCGGAGTTCGAAAAGATTTTATGATTGGCTAATAAATAATAAATGGTTTGGCTCCTACATCAAAAACTATCGGGAGGGCAAAGGGGTGCCATTAAAAGTTAAGGTTTATACCATTTCTTTATTGTGGATAACAATATTATTTTCAGCGTTTTTTATTATAAGCATTTTTTGGATTAGAGTTGTACTTATTTTCATAGCTGTTGGAGTCACTATCCACATTCTTACAATTAAAACATATAGACAAAAAAATAGATAGCACAATAACGGTGCCAAAGATAATTTAAATTTGGGTTCAACAAAAATTTTTGCGAACAAAATATACCTTATGACCCAAAATCATTGTACAAAATACTAAATACAATAGCACATTATCCAATCACCTATAAGTAACGGAGAGTGAATTATCATGAAAGATAGTATCATAAACGAAGATGCTCGCTACACCTTTACTCCGCCACCATATCTTATCTCATATGCCGTTACAATGAAATGCAATCTCAAGTGCAAGCATTGTTATAGTGATGCTACGGAAAAACAAGCACCTGATGAGCTTTTAACAGAAGAAGCAAAAAGGCTTTTGGATAGGATTGCAAATTGGGGGATAAAGCTCTTAATATTCGATGGCGGGGAGCCGCTCTGTAGGGATGACTTTTTCGATATTTCTAAATATGCTGCCCAAAAAGGTCTAAGAGTTGTTATTGGTAGCAATGGTACACTAATTGATATAGATGTCGCTAAAAAATTGAAAAAGTCTGGTGTTATGGCGGTGCAGATATCCATCGATGGTGCTGAAGCTCAAACGCATGATCGGTTTCGGGGAGAAGTAGGGGCTTTCAGCAATGCTCTAGACGGTGCTAAATCATGTAGAGAAGCTGATTTGCCTTTTCAATTTGGTATGACCATTAGAAGAAGCACTTTGGATGAGATACCCGACATGATGAAGCTGGCTTTAGACTCTGGGGCAACCGCTGCTGAATTCTTTGATTTGGTTCAAGTTCCAAGGGTCAAAAGAGATATCCCAGAGGAGGTATTAAAACCAGAAGAAAGAAAGAAAATTATGGTATGGTTAGCAGAAGCCCAAAAATATTGCCCGATAATAATAAGAGTGCCTGGTTGTCCTATGTATACCCTAATACTTCAAGAGAAAAATATTCAACCAAAACATTTTCCTACTGATCTATTGAAAAGAATTCCGTACTACGGAAGAGGATGTGCAGCAGGGATGGCAAATGGCTATCTAACAATTCTTCCAAATGGGGACATTATACCATGTATGCTCCTTCAAACAAAACTAGGTAATATCAGAAAAGAAAGTATCACACAAATTTGGAATAATTCTCAAATTCTGTCAAAGCTTAGAAATAGAAACATATTAGAAGGAGAATGCGGTCGATGTAGTTATAAGGATAAATGTGCAGGGTGCCGTGGAAGAGCTTATGAGGAAACAGGCAATATACTAGCAACAGACCCTGGTTGTTGGGTTGATGTTGAAGGAATTGTATAAGGTATAATGAAATTGACGAAGTAGAGAAAGTACAACAAAATCTTCCTCACACAACCTATTTAACAATGTTGTTACAATCCAATTTACTTATAAATCAAGAAATTACCACAATATTATGAAAGATACATAGGAAATTAGAGCAAAAGCAAAGGTTTTTTGGGAGGGTGGACTGAAGACAAGGAGCATCATAAGAGGATTCGAGGTAGAAACCGACAAACCAAAATCCAATTTCGGCACAAATACGGCTCCAGCCCCAATGGAGGTTTTTATCTCAGGTATTGGTGCCTGTCTCCTTTCAACCTTTGTTTGGACAGTATTGAAGGCACGAATAACTATCGAAGATTGTATCATTAACATAAAAGCCTATACAGATACTTATGAAAAGGAAGAAACGATTGTAAAAGTAAAGATCACTCTTACTGTGTGGGCAGAAACAAAACATAAGAAAAAGTTAGAGCAACGTTTTGATGTTTCAAGAAAAACTTGTCCACTGACAGATGCAGTCTCGTTTCCTATAGAGAGCACAATGCAGTTAAATAAGATCACTGAGTAATTATAAATAAGTTATAACATATACACATGTTTAGCCCCACTTGGTTGCAGACGATAAAATCCACGATTTGGTTGTGCTTATTCTGAATTTAGATGCCTGCCTCGTTTATACAACTATATTTATAAAAGAGAACAACAGGTATCCTTGAACGTTATCTCAAGTCCCAAACTTTTAGCATATTCGATGGTCTCATCTGCTGGGTATGCAATACCAGTAATCCCTGCCTGCACTGCATATATCTCCATTGATTCTTTTTCTTTTCCAGGGGGCCGGGCACAGCCGAGGGCTATGTGAGCTTTTGGGTTTAGAATACGTGCAATCGCAACGATCTTCCCCACCTCTTCTGGAGGAGGAGTTGCTACTCTTTCCATTGGTGTTCCTGCACTTGGTGATAGTGCGACTAACACAATGTTATTCGGTTTAGCTTGAGTCACCATCTCGAGAGCATAGTATTCCCCAACTATCTGTCCAAAGTACAGACCGATAATGATGTGAGGGGCCACATCCAAACCATTGTCTATCAATACTTGTAAACTGTTTAAAAAATCAGAAGGTCTTTTTTTTAAATGACACACTTTCTTTATTGTTTCTTCATCCCCAATTATGTCTAATAGAACCTGGTCTACACCAGCTTTTTGTAGTCTGCTTGCAGTTTCCCTTGAGGCAAGTCCGGTATGTACAAGTACCTTTAAACCCTTGTTTTTGAGGTAAGAAAGGGCATCAAAATAATTATCAAGAGGAACTTCGCCTGTAGGAATCGCTCCTCCACTAATAAGGATACCTTCACACCCTCTCTCAACTAGTCGATTTCCTAGGATTTTGAGTTCATCTCCGCTCGCAATAGGTATCATACTCTCCAGAAGACTCTTTTTGCAATGTTCGCAATCAAGTGAACAATTAGTACCAGTTATGCTAATGTTGACAAATGTATTTCTTTTGTTTTTATGGAAGTCTGAGATGTATGTCTTTGCGCCTGGTGTAGAAACCGTAAGTATTGATGGAAAATTCTCATTTCGTATATTCCAAGATTCATTCAACAAATCATTTATATCGCGAGACAGCAATACATTAATCTCTTGCATAGTAATCGCTCTTTTAGTGGTTTGATGTGAACCCACAATTTTAATACTTTGCATTATCGGCCCAAAGCTCAGTAAGTTATGCCATTGCAGCATGAATCATTGATGAGATCTGCTCTCGTTTGAATCCATCCTGCTCAATAGCACCAGAGGGGCAGGCTGACACACAACTACCACAACCCTTACATACCCCTTCTGTAACCCGGGAGATTAGTACTTCTCTGCCGTCTCTGACCTCAGTTACTGTCTCTATAGCGTTATAGGAGCATGCAGTGACACAAATACCGCAGCCACTACAAAGGTCTTCGTTCACCGATGCAATAATAGCCTCAGTTACATAGGTATCCTTAGAGATAATAGTTAAGGCTCTTGACGCAGCCGCACTTGCCTGTGCGATACATTCTTCTATGTATTTAGGTGAGTGGGCTTTTCCACAGATAAATACGCCATCGGCTGCAAAGTCTACAGGCCGTAATTTCATATGGGCTTCTAAAAAGAATCCATCTTTTGTAATAGGAAGTTTAAACATTTGTGAAAGCTCCTTTGTGCCATCTTGAGAAAGCATTGCATTACTCAGGACAATCATATCAGGTTTAAGTATAATCTGACATTCCAGTATTGGATCTCGTATAGAGACCTGTAATCCATCTTTATTGGTGACAATGGGCTTAGTTTCGTCGTCGTATCTAATGAATAGTACACCCTTCTCTGCAGCCTCTTTATAATATTTTTCTCTGAATCCATAGGTTCGTATGTCCTTAAAGAGGATATAGATATTAGTTTCTGGACAAATTTCTTTGATCTTCAATGCGTTCTTGATAGCATCGCCACAGCAGATTCTGCTGCAGTACGTTCGTTCTTCGTTTCTGCAGCCGACACACTGGATCATAACGACATTTTTCACTGAAAAACTTCCTTTTACCAGTTGTTCTTCAAGTTCCCACTTGGTTAATACGCGGTCGTCTTGTCCATACAAGTATTCTATAGGTTTGTACTCCTTAGTACCAGTAGCTATAATTACAATTCCATGTTCAAGTTCTTTTTCTTTTTTTCCATCTATTATAATCTTGGTCTTGAAGTTACCAACATAGCCTTGAACATCCTTGACCTCTGAATTGGTGAATACATGAATCTTTTTATCATTATTCACCTTCCCCTTGAGAGATTGCAATAATTCTTGAGGATCCTCATTACCTAGCATGAAATATGTTTTTCGTAATGAACCTCCTAACTCGTTTTCTCGTTCTATCAAATATGTTTCAAAGCCTTGTGCTGCTAATTCCAAAGCAGCGGTCATACCAGACACTCCACCTCCAATTACTAATCCACTTGGAATAACAGATAGTTCTTTCCTTGTTAAAGGTTGGATCAGCTGCGTCTTGCTAACAGCCATCCTAACAAGATCCTTTGCTTTTTTTGTAGCTTTTTCTGGTTCTTCCATGTGTACCCATGAGCATTGTTCTCGTATGTTCGTCATTTCAAAAAGATGTGGATTCAATCCTGCTTCTCTGAGGGTACTCTGGAATAGAGATTCATGTGTTCGTGGTGTACATGATGAAACTATGATACGATTCAGGTTATGCTCTTTGATTGTATTAATTATTTTCTTCTGTGTATCTTGAGAACATGAGTATGTAAATTCCTCAGCATGAACAACGTATGGTAATGTCTTCACATATTCAACGACAGATGGTACATCAACATACGCGCCTATGTTAGTCCCACATTTGCATATGAATACACCAATTCTTGGAGGTTCATCAGTTGTATCCCTCTCAGGTGGATACTCCTTAACAATTTCTAACGAATGTCTCTCAGAAGAAATAATACTTGATGCCTTTGCAGCGGCACCACTAGCATCGATTACAGTCATGGGAATATCTTTGGGTCCTGAAGAAGCACCGATGATGTATATTCCTGGTTTATTACTTTCCAATGGTGAAAAAAGATTGGTCTTGAAGAAACTATATTCATTTAAATCGATGCCAAGTTTTTCGCTCAGCTCTTTTGAGGATTTCGATGATTCCAGAGCGCACGATAGAACCACCATGTCAAACACTTCTTGTTTTCTTTCTTCGTTTTCAAGGTAGTTTATAATCAAATCTTTCGTTTCTGGATCTTCTTCTATACTTGGAATCCTACATCGAGTGAACTTTATTCCATGCTCCTTTTCTGCTCTAAGGTAATAGTCATCAAACTCTTTACCAAATGCCCGTATATCCATAAAGAATAGGTGTGTTTTTAGCCCAGGAGCATGCTCTTGGGCGATAATTGCTTGCTTTATTGCATACATGCAACAGACACTCGAACAATATTCGTTCGTGCGTTCATCCCTGGAGCCAACACATTGTATAAATGCGATCTTCTTTGGCTCTTTATTGTCCGAACGTCTAAAAATGTGTCCAGCAGTAGGACCAGAAGCACTAAGATATCTCTCAAATTCTTTACTGTTCAACACATTTTCATATTTCCCATATCCATACTCAGGTTTTGCAATAGGATCAAAAAGATCAAAACCAGTAGCAACAACAATTGCGCCAACATTTAGATCGATCACTTCTTCTTCTGCATCATGTTGAATTGCATCAGCTTCACAAGCTTCTACACACTGTTGACATAGTGAACAAACATTACAATTCATGCACCGTTCGGCCTCTTTAACAGCCATTTCTTCTGTTAACTCTAGTTCTACTTCTTTAAAATTATGAATTCTTTCCACTACAGGTAGAGCTGGAATCTTTACACGTAGCTGTTTTTCTATCTCTCTTTCTGGTAGTGGAGCAACTATTGGCTCTTTCTTTACCCTTCCTTTCTTCAAATCTTTTCCTCTTAGATATCGATCAATGGATATCGCTGCTTCATGACCCTTAGCAATAGCCTGTATCACCAAACCAGGACCTTCAACTGCATCTCCTGCAGCAAAAATACCTTGGATATTCGTTTGTTGTGTAACACCATCTACCTGGAGTAAACCACCTTTTGTAACAAGTACACCATCTGCAGCTTTCAAAAGTGTATAATCTACCTCTTGACCGATTGCAACTATAATAGTATCAGCTTTAAGTATAGACTCGGTATTTGGTTTTACTTGTGGATTAAATTTACCTTCAGAATCAAAAACAGAAGTACACTCGAAGGTTTCTACTCCTATAGCTTTATCACCTATACCTATAATTCTTTTTGGCATACGATGTGTATGAATAATAATACCTTCTTCTTCAGCCTCTTCTATCTCTTCTTTAAATGCAGGCATTTCATCTCTGGATTCAACACAGAGAACATGGATTTCTTCTCCACCGATTCTTAACGCTGAACGTGCAACATCAATCGCAACATTACCGCCACCAACAACAGCTATACGTTTTCCAATTTCAATTTTTTTACCTGTGCTAACCGCTCTTAAGAAAGCAGTAAAACCATAAACACCCTTTAAATCAAGATTTTGAGTTGCAATTGGAATAATACCATTTTCTTTATTCATTTCTACTTTTACTTTGGTCTCTGCTAGTGAAGATAAAACAGATGTCTGACCAATTGCAGAAATTACGATATCTGCATCCAAGGTAAATGTTGATCCTTCAATTGGCATGGGTCGTCTTCTACCAGTATCATCAGGTTCACCAAGCTTCATACGTTGACATTCAATACCAGTAACCTTCCCCTTCCGTCCAATAATTCTCGTTGGAGCTGCCAAATAATAAAATGAAATACCTTCTTTTTCACACTCTAAAAGCGCTTTTTTTTTCGCTGGAATCTCTTCACGCGATCTACGATAAATAACAAACGCTGATTTGGCACCAAGACGAACAGCAGTACGAACTGAATCAATAGCAACATTACCT
>JABAOC010003339.1_pt3 | contig 33544 bp, 42 predicted proteins | sample 7062161 | NCBI WGS metagenome assembly JABAOC01 (sample SAMN14538625, study PRJNA623070) | marine sediment metagenome | biome: marine biome [ENVO:00000428]; feature: marine pelagic biome [ENVO:01000023]; material: deep marine sediment [ENVO:00002113] | place: India: Gulf of Khambhat ... | reverse complement strand
CCTCCAGCAGAAGATGCAGTTGTAACCGCAGAAAACAGCTGAAGGAGAGAACTCCATACATCTGTGGGTATCGATACCGTAGAACTTCTGTTTATAGCAGAAACCTTCGTTGTGTAGACTCTTCTTCGTCCACGTGCATATTTGAACGGCTGAATGATTATGAACGCCGTACTTCGCATTCCTTAGTTGTTTCTCTATTTTTGGTTCAATCCTTAGTTTTGACATATTCATGATTTACAGGGTAGATTAATAAACGCGGTCATGTCGGAGATTGATATTCAAAATTTAAATAATTTACAAATAATTAACATCTATGATATGGATGCAACTTATTAAAAAAACAAAGATGTTGATTGTTTTTTGCATTCCCCTTTTTATGATATTAAATTCTGTTTGTGCCTATGAAGCTTTACAGGGACCGACAGAGCTGCGTTATTGGGACGAAGGAAAAGCCTATAACGGATACACCTTGTTTGCAGCCGGTGAACAATCTTATCTCATTGATATGGAAGGGAACATTGTCAATATCTGGCCAATCGGGCGTAAACCCCGTTTGCTTGAGAATGGCAACATCCTGGATCAATCATCGAGTAGCCCATTAGGATTTAGAGGCTTCGAGGAGCTGGATTGGGATGGCAATTTTGTATGGGAATATTATGAAACCCGGGAGAATTACCATATTCATCATGACTGGATGAGGATTTTTAATAAAAAATTGAATGAGTATACCACAATGTATATCGCCAATAAAGATTTAACACATGAAGAATGCATTGCCGCAGGATGCGACCCTGCCGGAGGTCCGTACGAGGAAGCGCAGATGGATGCGATTGTCGAAGTAGACATGAAGGGAAACGTCATCTGGGAATGGTGGTTCTTTGATCATGTTATTCAGGACATTGATCCAACCAAGGAGAATTATGTGGGCGAAGGGAAAACAATAGCGGATTATCCGGGAAAACTAAATTTAAACCTTCCCGGAAAATCTGTACACAGAGACTGGCTGCACACCAATTCCCTGGATTATAACGAGGAACTGGATCAAATTGTTTTTAATGCAGTTAACGGAGAATTCTATGTCGTTGACCACGGGAATACATTTATTCCCGGAGATCCGGAAGCCAGCATGGCCCTGGCTGCCAGTGATGCCGGCGATTTCCTGTACAGATTCGGTGACCCTGCCAGATATGAACAGGGTGAACCCCCGTCACTATCACAAGACTGGACAAGGACAAGTACCGGCAATAAACAGATAGGCGGCAGTCATGATGTACAATGGATTGATCCCGGTTTGCCCGGGGAAGGACACTTTTTAATTTTCAATAACGGCCATTACCTTTTTGAAAGAACGCCTCAATCGTACATCTTTGAGATAAACGGTTTTATTGATGCCGAAGGAGTTGACACCGGTAATTATGTAAACCCGCCTGACGCGGGTTATTATAAGTTGCAACCGATACTCCAGCGTTCTACCCATAAGTTTTCAAAATTAATCTCAAANNGATTTATAATTCCAAAAGCAACCAGGGCTTTTTCAGCCACGTAGGTGCAGGAGTCCAGCGTCTCCCGAACGGAAACACACTCATCTGTGCGAGTACCGAGGGCCATATATTTGAGGTGACTCCTGAAGGCGAGCTTGCATGGGAATACATAAGTCCTGTTATAGAGGAAAAGCTAGGCGACATAGACAAGCCTGTTGCAGTAAATTACAAAATTGTGGAGGTCATACCAGACAGCTATCCAACGACCAACATGGTACGCAGTGCATATCGTTACGGGCCAGATCATCCGGCTCTGGCGGGCAAGGACCTGACGCCGAGGGGAACGCTCACGGGAAAACCCCCTTCACTCACAGGTGATACAGATTTCATAACGGGCACAATCACAGAGAAAACCCCTGTACTTGGGAGTGACATGATAATCGCATTTGGATTGGGTTTTCTGATAGCAGTCATAATAACTATCGCATTGATTAAGGTCAGATATCTGAAATAAGATAGGGTTTGGGTGGACCGGCAGAAAAAGATTGAAGGCCGGTCCGAGGGTTGGGGTACTTGATGGGGGTCTCCTATAAAAGGTGCGTAACTTATTTATGATTATGGAGTTCTCGAGGAGTATATAAAAGGATTTCCCAAGATTGTTCCCCTTTGCTTTCAGAATTATTCCCAAATTACTTCCAAGTTATCTTCAGCAGTATCAGGAAAGCGAGAAGCTGCGCTCCATGTATGAACATATCATCTATCGCATACTGCCCGTAGTAGGTAGTTAAGGTAACCATGTGGTATATAGCGAGACCAACGTCCCTTGCAAGGAAAATCCCCGCAAAGAGAAGCAGACCCAGCGTGAATTTCGAACGAATGTTGATGTAGTTTCTGAGGTAGATGATGAAGAGCGACGCTAGCAATATTATGTTCGCTCCTGTCAGGATCACGGATATGTTTTGTGACAACACCATATCTTATCACTTCATTTTTTGTATCGGGTATTTATTTAGTTTTTCCCAATTTTGTCCTTATTTCGTCTATGATGTGGATGTTTTTTTCAAGCATGGGGGAGAGGAAGTAAACCGATCCGTATTTCTTTTCCTCCGAGGTGGTTAGGATCCGGTTCTCCAGCAGGACCTTCAGGTGGTGCTGTATTGTTTTATAATCCACCTTGAGCGCTTCCTTTATCTGGTTCGCGTTGTAGGGCCTGTCCTTTATCAGTTCGATGATTCGAATTCTCATCAGGCCTCCCTTCGTTCCCGCGAGAACATACCACAAAACCCTTTTCAGGTGAACTTCACTCACGCTTTCCTCCGCCATTCTGCCCCCTCCTTGAAATAAAGAAAATGCGGAGATAAAAAAGTAACTATTGCCCGAAATCTAGTATTTCATCTTCTGTTGGTATTCGACCTTGACCTGATATTCGCTATCGGTTTCGTAGGCATCCTCGAAACCCGTCGTGATCCCCATCTCGTATTTCTCCTCCTCCTCGTCCTCCTCCGCAGATTCCTCCTTTTTGACAACGATCTCGAAGGCGTCCCTTGCGGGAGGAAGATAGGCCTGCTTGGTGGTCGAGGTGGTGTATCTCCAGATCTCCTTTCCTTCATGGTCCATGCAGTAGTAGTTGCAGTCGTAACAGCCGAAGAGTATCCTGCCCCTGAAAATCTTGGGCATGTCGAATACGGGAGCTCCCAGCGTGAACCTTTTGACTTCCTTACCGCTGAGGTCAAGCACGTAGACGGAATGGTCCTCTGAACCGAAGTAGACCCTGTCCCCACGGGTCGTGATTCCCGTGATGAGGCCGCCCGTCCGGAACCTCCAGATCTCCTTCCCCTTCATGGTCAGGGCGTAAACAAAGCCGTCCCTGGTGGGGAAGTAGAGCACATTCCTGTGCAGGGTGGGAGGACCCGTTACCCCGTATTTTCCTGACCTGAACCTCCAGATCTCTTTTCCGTTCGAGACGTCTATCGCATAAAGGTTGTTGTCAAAGGACCCGATGTATAACACGCCATCGTGGATGAGTATGGTTTTGTTGCACTGGACTTGGTCACCTGTCTTGAACCTCCAGATTTCCTTCCCGGTTTCCCTGTCAAGGGAGTAGACGTATCTGTCGTAGGACCCCGCGATAACCATGTTGCCGTGCACGACAGTGGCGGTTCCTATGTCGTCACCTGTCCTGAACCGCCAGATTTCCTTTCCGGTTTTGATCTCAAGGCAGTATATGCAGCCGTCCCTTGAACCGAAATAGAAATTCCCCCCGGACACGCAACCGTTCCAGAGGAGCTTGTCCCCTGTTCTGAAACTCCAGATCTTGCGTCCTGTCTTCCTGTTGAGTGCGTATAAATTATGGTCGTAGGAACCGATGAAGAGCATGTCCCCGTGAATGCACGGCGTGCCCCAGGCAGGAGCATCTGTCTTAAACCTCCAGATTTCCCTCCCCGTATCTGCAGAGATCGCGTACACGTTCCCGTCGCACGCCCCGAAGTAGACAACATCCCCGTCGAGCACGGAAAGAACAATGCTTCCTCCCTCTCCCACATTCCACACCCTCTCGAACTTCTTGGTCTTCCTGACCTCAAAGTCCTCCAGCTCCAGATCGAAATCGGAGAAGCCCGCTTGATCGAAATCCATAATAAGAACTAAAGAGGAAAATTAATAAAAATAAAAAGAAAGGGTTTATGCTGCCAGCATTTCTTCTATGGCATCCCGGAAGGTCTCGTAAGGCTGAGCTCCAACGAGCTTGTTACCGTTTATGAAGAACGTGGGAGTTCCGCTCACACCGTACGAACGCCCTTCGCTCGTGTCCTTCTGGACCTCGCTCGCGTATTTCCCGGAGTCAAGGCAGGAGTCGAAACTCGCCGTGTTCAGTCCGAGCTGCTGTGCGTATCCTTTCAGATCACTGACTCCGAGTGCTCCCTGGTTCTGGTAGAGCAGATCGTGCATCTCCCAGAATTTCCCCTGATCCTCCGCGCACTCAGCCGCTTCCTGAGCCTTCTGAGAGGTTGAGTGGACCAGGAAATCTCTGTAGACGAGTTTCACCTTACCCGTGTCTATGTAGTTCGTCTTTATCAGAGGAAGCGTGTCTCTAGCGAATCTTCCGCAGAAGGGACACTGGAATTCTGAGAACTCGATTATCGTAACCGGGGCATTCGCATTCCCTTTCACTGGATCGTCATCCGCTGAAACCTCGACCTCCTCGGGTTGCTGGGTGGGTTGGGGGGGAGGTTGCTGTTGCTGCTGACCTGTTGGAACGAAAACGTTGCCTGCGAAGTTGCTTGACACGTTGTTGGCAGCGTACACTATCGAGAAAGAAAGGATCATGCTCGCCACAACCAAGGCTATGGAAAGGGCGTAGAGTCCTTCCTGAACTGTCCTGTCTTTTCCTAAACCTAGCATGTTATCACACTGTTATATAAGGATAAATATCGAGCGGAGGGTTTAAATACTTATCTTTCGTTCCCCGGAGGATATTTAAATATAACATTTAATTAAACAGATGTGATTCGCATGAAGATCGCTGTCATAGGAACTGGATACGTTGGTCTCTCGACCGGCGTTGGATTCGCCTCAAAGGGGAACGAAGTAATCTGCGTGGACATTGACAAAAAGAAGGTCGAGCAGGTGAACAAGGGGGTTTCGCCCATTTACGAGCCCCTGTTGAGCGAACACCTGAAAAAGGTTCTGAAGGAGAAAAAACTGAGAGCCACGGACAACCTCCACGAGGCTATCGGGAAGAGCGAGATCGTTTTCGTATCTGTGGGAACCCCCTCGAAGGAGGACGGCTCGATCGACCTGAAATACATAGAGAACGTTTCGAAGGATATCGGCCGTTCCCTCACGAACAAGGGATACAAGCTTATTGTTGTGAAATCGACAGTGGTCCCGGAGACCACTGGAAAGGTCGTGATCCCCCTTCTCGAGAGGTATTCGGGCAAGAAAGCCGGCAGGGACTTCGGCGTGTGCATGAACCCGGAATTCCTGAGAGAGGGGAAAGCTATGGAGGATTTCCTGAACCCGGACAGGATCGTGATAGGAGGGATCGATAAAAAATCCGGAAACATCCTCGAAAGGCTCTATGAGAACTTCGACTCGAAGATCCTGAGGACCGATCTGAAGACGGCTGAGATGATCAAATACGCGAGCAACGCGTTCCTCGCGATAAAGATCTCCTTTTCGAACGAGATAGGAAACGTGTGCAAGCGTCTGGGGATTGATGTTTACGACGTTATGAAAGGCGTGGGCCTGGACAAGAGGATATCCCCTCACTTCCTGAGAGCGGGGGCCGGCTACGGAGGATCGTGCTTCCCGAAGGATGTGGACGCACTCGTCCGGAAGGCGAAGGATCTAAAGTACGAACCCAGACTCCTGGAAGAAGTTCAGGACCTGAACAGGAGACAAAAAGTCGGAATGGTTGACCTTCTCGAAAGGAAGATAGGCGACCTGAAAGGAAAAGAGATCTGCGTTCTGGGTCTGGCGTTCAAGCCCGACACCGATGACATACGCGGAGCTTCCTCTGTTGAAATACTCTCGAAACTGACAGAGAAGGGAGCGAAGGTCAGGGCTTACGACCCGAAAGCGGAGGGGAACACCCGGAGGATTTTCCCTGACGTGGATTACACGGAAAACGTGAAGGACGCGATAAAGGGGAGCGATGCGTGTCTGATCGTGACCGAGTGGGAGGAATTCAGAAAGCTCGAGGACAAGGATTTCAAGAAGATGCGTTCGAAGATCATAATAGAGGGGAGGAAGATTCTGGACCCCACTAAAGTGACTGGTTTTGAGGGTATCTGTTGGTGACCCGAACGTTATTTTTATTCAAAGGTTAACATTAATTAATTATGGACATAGACTGGGTAGTAGCGATCATGGTGTTTATCATATTCGTGGGGTGGTCCTTTTCCTATTACTTCACGCTCTTCCCGGAGAGCGGGGGGATCCCGGGATCAGTGGTGGATGCGGACAAGGAAAGGATCATCGGTTTCCTCTCCACGGACGTTTACAGGGTTCCGGTAAAGGTGGATTCGGGAGGGGAGAACAATATCGTTCTCAACGCGAGCGGTGTGTGGTATCAGGGGGAGAAGAATTCGACCAGGGTCGTCAAGGATGCGGTTTCGCTTGCCTGCAGGATAATCGGGGACGATCTCTACTGGCTTTCGAATCTCTCTTCCGGATCGAATTATTTTCACATAGAGTTCTCCGGGATCGATACCTCCCTGAACTGTGATTCCACGTTTTCGCTAGAAAACTCCACGCAGGTGGTTCCCTGGGCGCTGGAAAGAAAGGAGATGATCTCCCTCTCGAGGATAAACAACATGACCAACACGAGCTATGAGGATCTCAAAGGAGATCTGGGGGTGGAGGAGGATTTCAACGTATATCTGGAATGGGGAGGCACGGAAGAAACCTACGGGAAGACCACCCCGAGAGGCAGGGACGTCCACGCCAGGAAACTGGAGAGCGTGATCTGGGAGAATTCGGAGGATATCAACGTGAGCATAAGGATATGGTAAAATGAAGAGAAAGGGGTTTTGGAGGACGTTGGAGAGCATGTTAGCGGTTATCATACTGGTTTTCTTCGTGTTAACGCTGGGCGTGAGGTACACGCTCCCTCTTCCTGAGGTTGGCCTGTCCAGGATGGGCTACGAAATCCTTGAGGATCTCGACAAGAAAGGAGAGCTTCGCTCCTATGTCGTTAACAACCAGACTGATTTGCTCGAGTCCAAAATACATATACAGGGTTATAACCACACCGTTAAGATATGCGATCTTCAGGATGTGTGCTCCGGAAAGGAGCCGGGAGGACTGAACGTGTGGGTGTCCTCCTATCTCATATCAGGAGAGAACGCATACGACCCCTATGAGGTCAGGTTGTTCATGTGGTGATCGGATGAAAGGACAGTTCTTCCTTGCAAGTGCATTCGCCCTGGCAATACTCTTCTTTATAGGAATCTCTTCCCAGATAACCCCCGGGAGTGTGGTAACCGCGGAAACGACCTCCCTGGAACTCCTGTCCGATAACGTGAAGAGTGAATATCCGAAGGTTGCGAACCTCGGCCTGAACGAGTCGGATCCCGTAAGAATTCTGATGAACTTCACGGAATTTGTTGAAAGGAAAACCAGGGAGAGGGGAGCGGAGTTTTCGTTCCTGTTCGTCCTGACCCAGAACGTCAGCGATGATCTGAACGTTACGGTCGGGAACTACATAGGTTATACGGTAAACATCGAATTGAACGTATCGGGTGATTCAGAAACGCTCAGCGTTCCCGACATGGGAACGGACTCGGAATTATTTTCAAACCCTCCCGAAAGTTTCGAACTCGAAATAAGCTTTAATACCACGGAAAAGAATTTATTACTAGAGAAAAGGAAGGCGAATTTCTATTTCATTCTGGAGATGAGGAAAGGGGGAAATATCATCAAGGAGGAAGTGAAATCTTGAAGGGTATAAGCCTGATATCCGGGGTTCTGTTCCTGGCGTTTCTCGTAGCCGCGACTGCAATTGTTTACACCGCGGGCATTCCCATAATACAGAATTTGCAGTGTTCCGCAACGCTGGAGAAAATGAAGTCGTCATTCACCGATATCGATGAGGTCATACAGGAGGTCTCCTCCGAAGGCAAGGATTCCAAAAGGATCATAACCCTTAACATAGACGAAGGGAAACTGTATGTGAGCGGGAGCAACGACACGATACACTGGACCCACGAATGCAACGCTCCCATATTTTCTCCCAGAACCTCCCAGGCCTTTGGAAACGTTGTGATGGGGTCCAACATGGATACCTCGGCCTACGAGGGACAGTGCAAGGGCCAGACAGCGTTCATACTCGAGAACGAATACCTGAGGTCATGTTTTAAGAAGATAGGTTCCCCGGGTAATCTCGTTACCTACAACACCACTGACATACTGCTCGGGATTTACCAGAAGGATCTGGATGAATGGCTCCCCATGGAGTACCTGGAGATAAGCCTGGACGAAGACCAGAGCTCAACAACCGGAGAGGGCTACACCAACCTCGAAACGTCCGGTTACCACCTGCCCTACGGGGAGGTGAAGGCTTACATGGAATCGGATTACGGGGTGGACTATGACATAAAATTCGTCCTGGAATCCGGGGAGGACTTTTTAATAATAGGGGGTGAATGATGAGAGGAATATCGCCCATGATATCTGCGGTCATACTTATACTGATTGTGATAGCCATGGCAGCCATTGTTGGTCCCTGGGTACTCAACATAGCGACCGAGACCGCGGGTGGAGCGGGCCAGACAACGGAACAGCAGATAATCTGCCAGAGAACTGCATACGATTTTGACACCGACTACGGGATCAACGGGGTGGACTGGAATTTCACGGGAACCAACGGGACGATCACGACCAAGATAATAAATACAGGCACCCAGAACCTCTATAACTTCTCGTTCGAGCTCACCATGCAGACACCTCTCGGCGAGAGGCTCATAGTCTATCCTGAGATCAACGTGACGCTTGAGACCCAGAGAACCAAGACAAATCCGCTGAAGCCCGGAAATTCCCACATACTGGACGGCGAGATTTCAAACATAAACGATACTTGGTCGCTGACAGGTGTGAAGATTATAAATATTGTGTGTCCGAGGGTTTCCCCTACCGCAGAACTCTAGTTTTCCAACAGATTTATATTCAGGGGATTAATTTAATAATAGTGGTCTCATGCCCGAGAAAGATATTTCTGAGCCGGACAGGCTGAAAAACATAGAGGACAAACTGACCGAGATAAAGGATATGCAGAACATAATAGAACTGGACGTAATCAACCTGAAGAACGAGTTAGAAAAGATAAAGCTGGTTTCTCCCTCGCCCATACCACCCGAGGTTGAGGAAAGGATCGTTGAGCTTGAAAAAATCTCAAAGGACGTGGACATGTTCAAGGAATGGGGAAAGACCGTGGAGGAGGTGAAGTTCCTCCGTTCCAAAATAATGGGGATCGAGAAAGGGGAAAGGCCTCCGGCCAAGCCGATTGAAATCCCCGAAATCGAGGGGATAAGGAAGCAGATAGAAGAGTTGAGGAAAGAGCTGGCAGCCAGGCCGGCAGTTCCGAGCAAGCCACCTGCAGCACCAGAGATCGAGGAAATAAGGAAAGAGATAGGTGAGATGAGGAAAGAACTTGCAGCCAGGCCGGCAGTTCCGGCCAAGCCGGCTGAGACTACCGAGATCGAGGAGATCAGGAGGCAGATAGCGGATCTGAAATCCTCCATGCTCCTGAAACCCGGGGCGAAACCGCCCGACACGGGCGATCTGAGAAAAGCGATCGAGGAGAACAGGAGGATAATAGAGGATCTTAGGGGGGGGATTCCGAAAGAGAAGGTAAGCGTTCCCGGGCTTAACAAACTGAAAATAGTTGTCGAGGAGAACAGCAGGAGCATAGAAAACCTGAAATTGATGGTGAAAACCAAACACCACACAGAGGTTATCCCGGACGTGAACGAGCTGAAGAAAACGATAGAGGAGAACAGGCACGTTATCGAGGACATCAGGAGCAGGATGAGCGAGGCGAAACCCACAGGCTCAAGCTCGCTGGACACAAGGGTAACCGAACTTATAGATATGGTGGAGGGCAACAGAAAAATCATAGAGGACCTGAAGGTCAGGGTGATAAAGGCAGAAGGTAGAGGAGGAGCCGGGCCCTCCGAAAGAATGGAGGACGAGATCGAGGAGCTGAGGAACCTGCTCTACTCCAAGCTCAGCGATTTGCACGCCACAACAGGGGACGTGAGAACCGAGGAACTGAAGAAAATGATTACCGAGAACAGGGAAGCCATGGAGGAGCTGAAAGAGAGGGTTCACGCCACGAGAACGAAGAAGGGGGTTGAGTTCCCTCTGCCCATGAAGGAGAGGATAGGCGAACTCGAGAAGGAGGTGGTGACCCTGGGCAAAAGGATGGAGAAGGCGGGCCTGAAACCCATAGAGCTCCCGAAGGGTATGAAATTCCCTTCCGAGGGCCCACCCAAAGTACTTGCCAGAAAACTGGACAAAATGAAGGCGAATGTTGATGATCTCCTGAAGAGGATGAAGACCTCTGAGATCTATACCAAAAGCCTCGTGAGAAAGGAGGATCTGGTCGCGCTGGAGAGGACGCTCAAACCCAAGGTACCGAGCGAAAAGGAAAGGAAAATAGTCAGCGAGGACGTATACAAAGACCTTGAAAACACAAAGAAAGCGGTCGTCCGTAACGAGGATCACATAAACAACCTCGCCTCCGATATCGAGCAGCTCAAGAATGAGATCTCCACCGTGGAGAAACGGGAATGGGGGGAGGTTACCGAAAGGCCCAAACTGGAAGATCTCATCAGGAGGATAGAGGAGATAGAACACAGACTGAAGTCCATCGGGACATCTGCCCCTGTGTTTATCGAGTAGCCTGAACGAGATCTTCAATTTCCTTTCTTTCGGATTTTTCTGCTTTTCTCGTTTTGTAGGTTTCTTTTACCGAACCCACGCAACCCGCACCCAAACCAGCACCAATAAATGCTGTCAATAAAGGAAGTGCCGCCTCACCTACGTTGAAATGCAATCCTTTCACAACAAGGGAATAATAGGCATCAGGACCAAGTAATAGTCCTGAGGCTGTTCCATACTTGAACGCCTTCCCGTAGTCCCTGAAAAACTTTCTTGTTCCGTTGTTCATGACTATCAGCGTTTTTTAATTGATTTTAAGTTTATAAAGTTTTCCGCAGAGAAAAAAATTTCACTTTCCCTTTCTCTTGGAGAGAAGGGAGAATACCCGCCTTCTCGCATGGTGCTTCGCATGGGGAAGGTGGATCTCGTGCAGATACTTAACGTCCTCGATAGAGTAGAAGGCTCTCGGATCGAAATTCTTTATGATGTTCACAACGCTTCTAAGGTTTTTCCTTTTCACTATTGTAAACACCATCTCCACACGCCCCTTCTCCCCTTTCGCATCGATGCCCGTGGTCCTGTATCCTGAAGTCTCGAGTTTCTCTATCAGTCCGGTCGGGTCCTTCTTGGTGACGGTTACCACGCTCATGTGGCCCATCGCGAGCTTTCCCTCTATGTATATGCCCAAGAAAGTTCCTGCAGCGAAGCCCGCCCCGTAGGCGATGTAGTTCACAAAGTTCGTGAGGTTCTGCATTATCTGGGTTATAGCGAGCAGCCACACTATTACCTCGAAAAAACCGACAATGGGAGCGAGATACTTGAATCCCTTGGAAACGAATATTATCCTTATGGTAGCCATGGTGACGTCAAGTATCCTTGCCAGGAATATGAAAATGGGTATCAGAACCAGGCCGAAGAATTCAGAACCGATGAGCAAGGACAAATCCATTTTCCCACACTTCAATATTCGTTTGCCTTTCCTATAAAAATTTAACCCAAGCTTTTATCCTTTGTTGACAAAATTATTATCAGGTCGATCTCATGCCTGGGAAGGAAACGATAGTCTGCGGCGTGGACGAATCCGGGAGGGGAGCGGTATTGGGACCGCTTGTTCTTGCAGGGGTTTCCATCCACGAGAAGGATCTCCCGAAACTGAAAAAGCTCGGCGTCCGCGACTCGAAAGAGCTCACCCCCGGACAGAGGGAGAGGTTGGGGAGGAAGATCGAGAAGATCGCTAAGGACATCATAGTTCTTAAAGTCGGTCCCTGCAGGATCGATGAGTACAGGAGACAGGGAGTGAACCTGAACAAGCTCGAGGCCCTGAAGATGAAAACGATCATAGAATGCCTGGACCCTCACACCGCGTACGTGGACGGCCCGGAGGTGAACACGGAGAAGTTCAGAAGATTTCTTAACAAGCTCGTGAACAGCGAGACCGATCTCGTGGTGGAGAACTTCGCGGACCGGAGGTATCCTGTCGTTTCAGCCGCCTCCATAATAGCGAAGGTGGAGAGGGACAAGGATATCGAAACCCTGAGGAAAAAATACGGTTTCGAGGGAACCGGCTACCCCTCGGACGAACGGACGATCGGGTGGATGAAGGAATATCTCAAAAACAACAAGAGGTTCCCGGAAAAGGGCCTGGTCCGCCATTCCTGGATCACGACCAAAGACCTGCTTGGTGATCACCAGCAGAGGAAATTGTTCGGGTTCTTGAGAAAATAATTTTATTTTTTGATTGGCTTTAAACTTTCCTTTTCTTTCATTTTATTGAAAACCTTCCTAAGGATAGACAAAGCAGTCTTATCCTCATAGTCGCTTTCTATTTCATCAATCTTCGTTTTACAAATTAAAATTCTTGTGTCTTTTGCATAGCCCCTATCAAAATCTGTAACGCGGAGCCTGAGAATATCCTCGCGAGTGTTGGCAACAACATTAACATGTTCCCAGCCGTTTTTCGGGTTTCCGTCCACATCTGCGTGAATATTCGAACTATACATATCGCCAACTTTCTGGTCACAATCTGTTAATAAAATCTTGTATATTTCCTTTGCAATTTCGTTAATTTTTGTTTTATAATCCAAAGCTAATAAACATGATCCGTAGAATGTGCACTTAAAGAAATTCCTTCTGTCCATCATATCTATTCTATTTCAAAGAAAAATTTAAAAGATTAAAAATTATTTTTCGTAGTGCTTGAGCATGTTATCAAAGAATTTTTCGATATCTTCCTCCTCTACGAATTGACGTTTGCACAAGGGTCCACCATCTTTATAATACTTTATTTTGCCACTCTCGAACACTGCATAAACCTTTCCTAAATACTCACCTGCTATCAAAAACCCCACACCAAGCCATCTTCCACCAATTGGATCTTGTGGATCAATTGATACTGATCCTGTATCCCTTAACTCGAATTCTACCGTGTCTAGTGTTCCGTCACCGTTTATATCTATAGGCTTTACAAATTTTCCACTCTCTCCCTTAACCTTTCCGTATATTTTGTTGAAATATTCTATAATTTTTTCATTGTCTATACGATCGTCCGCGGAAGGGTTCATCAAGGTTGTTTCTGAATATGCTGGATCTGGATCACCCGATATAGAATTTGAAAGAACTGAATTTACATTTGAACGTGTTTTTTCAAGTCTAAGTTCGATTGCCGGTTTCCTTTCGTAATCTGGTGGTATATATTTGATATCTGCTGGCATACCATCTGATGGCGTGAACAGTTCAATTGCTGAAAGCAATATATAGCTAGCTATACCCATATTATCTAAACATATTTTTGGGGGAAATTCTTAAAAAACCATACTGTCCTTGGAGTGGAGCGTCTTCGCTATTTCTTCAGGTGTTTCAAAGCTCTTGTTGATAAGTCCCTCGCTTTTTCAACATCCATTCCCCGCAAACTCACATAATAAGTTGTTGGAAATTCCCCTGTCTTCTCATCAGTCTTCACTCCGCCCGCCATGTATCCCATAAGCTTTCCGCTTTCCGGATCAACAAATTCAATATAGAGCGTATCGCCAGACATCGTTATTAGAAGTTCTTCCATTTGCTTATCATCATCCAGCTGCATATCATCCTCGAAAGTCCAATAAGAAGCCCCCATAAGAGGATCTGCACTGTTGCCGCTCCCTTCAAAATATTTGAACTTGTCACCGAATTTTTTGCGTTTTCCTCTTTCTGTCTTAGAGTTTTCCAAAATTCTGAACATTTCAGAAAGGTTGGCAAAAATTTTCTCGTCTTTAGTATTATAGCTACTAGACGTAGTGCATGCTTGTTCTTGAGCATCGACTCTCAGTTCGATTGGTTTGGGATTGTCGTATTTTTGTATAACGTGAGCATCAGGCACATACCCTTCTACTGATGGTGTGAGTAGTTCAAGCAATAAAAGTCCGTAATTAAGCGACCCGGCCATGCATAATAATTTCTATGAAGAAATAAAAAACAATTCTACACATTCAAGGACTGAACCTTCTCATCGTCCTGGGGAAGGGGATCGCGTCCTTTATGTTTTCCAGTTTGCATAGCCAGGCAACAAGCCTTTCGACCCCCAGGCCGTATCCGGAATGGGGCACGCTCCCGAACCTCCTAAGATCGAGATACCACCCGTAATTCTCGGGCTTCTCCCCTTCAAGTTTAAGAAACTTTATCAGGTCCTTCAGATTCGTGTCCCTCTGCGATCCTCCTATCAGTTCTCCGTATCCTTCAGGAGCGAGCATGTCGAAGGACAGGCAAACCTTTGGATTCTTCGGGTCGACCGGCTGGTAGAATCCCCTGACCTTCTTGGGGTAATGCGTTACAATAACAGGGGTGTCGAAGTGCTTCATCAGCCTGTCCTCCTCGACCGTCCGCAGGTCCTTGCCCCAGGGTATTTTAAGGCCTTCCTTCTTTTTCAGGATCTCGAGAGCTTTAGTGTACGTTATGGTGGGGAAGGGTTTTTTAACAATCCTTTCGAGCTTCTTTATGTCCTGACCCAGGAGTTCGAGTTCCTTTTTGTTATGCTTGAGTACTTCCTTTATTATGAAGCGGATCTCGTCCTTTGCCACCTGCGTTATCTCATCCAGGCCCATCCAGGCCGCCTCGGCCTCGGCCATCCAGAATTCAGAAAGGTGTCTCGAAGTCTTAGATTTTTCAGCCCGGAAGGTCGGTCCCATGTTGTAGACCTTCTCCAGGGCGAACACGGCGGCCTCCGCATAGAGCTGCCATGTCTGGGAAAGATAGGTGATGTCATCGAAATACTTCACCTCGAAGAGGGTCGCCCCACCCTCGCACTGGCTCGGCTGGAAAACAGGGGCGTCAAATTCGTAATACCCCCTCTCACGGAAGAACTTGTGGATCGCTCCGACAATGGTGTGCCTCACCTTCAGTACAGCAGTTAGGTATCGGGATCTCAGCCAGAGATGTCTTGTATCGAGAAGAAACTCAGTGGATTTGTCCTTGGTTATTGGGAAACGATCAGCAATGTGGACAGGCTCGAGCTTTGAGATCTTCATCTCGTATCCGGTAGGCGCACGCTTGTCCTTCGCTACCTTCCCCTTTATTATCACGGAGGACTCGATCGTCAGTTTCTTTGCCTTGGCGAAATCCTTGTGTTTGTCCGTGATCGTGCATTGAACTATGTCGTTCGAATCCCTAACGATCAAGAATATTATGTCCTTGCTCTCCCTCTTCCTCCAGACCCATCCCTTTATTTCGAGAGTTTTTCCAACACTCTTAGAAACCTTGTCTATATCCATCCCGGCACCTTATTTAATTTATCCCTTTCGCTACTTTTATTTGTTTAAGGGGAGACCGACCGGGAACTTCACGCCAGGAAGTATTTACCATTCAGACAAGGTTTTTATAAATATTTAACCGTTTTTATTGAAATTTTTTCAAAATTTTACGAATATTTATATATTAAATGGAACATATGTTTCAATATGGAGGCGAAACTGGATAAGAAGGACATTCGCATACTCGAGATCCTGAGGGAAAGGGGAGATCTGAGCGTACGGCAGATCGCCTCGAGAACCGTCCTTCCCATCACGACAGTGCACAACCGCATTAAACGGATGAAATCCTTGGGCGTGATCAAGCGGTTCACGATAGAAGTTGACAAAAAGAAGATAGGCAAGGCACTCGCTGCGTACGTTCTCGTGAAGATCGATTCGAGATATCTGAAAGGTTTCAGAAGGAACCAGCACGATCTCGTGAAAGGCCTCCGTAAGTTCGGGTTCGTGGAGAAGGCGGACGTTGTGACCGGGACGATAGACATAGTTTTATTGATAAGGGTGAGGGACGTGGACGAACTCGATAAGGTTATAGTGGAAAAACTGCGTGACACCCAGGGGATAGAGGACACGCAGACCTTGGTGATACTTCGTGAAAACTGAGAAATATTTTGATGACTTGGCGAAAAAGTACGACAAAAAAGCCTGGGGCGTTGAGAACGCTCCGTGGGTGAAATGGGGATGGAGAGTAATCAGGAAAGAGGTAGGAAGGGCGAGAAACTCCCTGATAGTTGATCTCGGGACAGGGACAGGAAACGTCATCCTGGAATTGCTCAAAACCACCAGAGACTCGGAATTTATCGGGGTCGACATTTCCAGAGGGATGATAAAGGAGGCGAGGAAGAAATTCAAAAAAATGGGTCTGAAAAACGTCAAATTAATGGTCTCCCACCTGGACAGGCTGAAACTGCCTGAAAATTCCGTTGACTTTTTCGTTTCCGGAGGGGCATTCCACCACATCAAGAACAAGGAAAAGGTTATACGAAATCTCTTCAGGATGCTGAAACCCGAGGGGAAGATAATAAACGCGGATCAATTCAAACCAGGGAAGGTTTACAGGAAGGAAGTGGAAAAACTAAGAGAGAGGTATCCTGAAAGCGCGAAGGTGAACGACAGGATCTACAGGGAGTTCATGAAAAAACTCGAACAGGACAAACGCCATCCGAGAGAATTTCACATCACCCCTTACGAATTCAGGGAAATTCTCAGAAAGACCGGCTTTGTTGGATGCAGGGTATTTCTTTCCCTCCAGCCGAATTTTTCCGTTGTCGCGGGGAAGAAGCCCAGGGGGAAAACCCGCTATCGTGGAAAAGGCGGACATTGGTGATACTTCATGAAAACTGAGGGGATTACTTAATGAGTTTGGCCTTGGGCGTTATATTCGGAATAATCTCAATGATAAGTTTCGGGATATCCACTGGTATAACAAAGGTTCCCTTGAAATCGATCGGTAATCAAATGACAATATTTTTCAGGGGAATTTTCATGAGCCTCATAATCTTTCTTGTCCTCCTCTTCTACCTGCCGGCATCCCTTTCTCCTTTTTATCTTATCATAGCATTGGTTATTGGAGCGATTGGTTACTTTCCTTTGTTCACTTTCTATAAGGGCCTGAAGAGAGGGAAGATCGGGGTGATAAGTCCGGTCTCGAATTCTTCCATTATTTTCACTGTTCTCTTTTCGATTGTTTTCTTCGGCGAGACCCTGAACATAATTCAATCCTGTGCGATTGTTCTTATAATAATAGGTGTTTTTCTCATTTCCGTGAAGTTCAGGGACCTGAAAGGTTCGGATCTCTTCAAATTTTCGAGCGGCATTCCCTTCGCTTTAATGACATGCTTAGGGTGGGGGCTTTTCTTTTTCCTTGTCAAGATTCCCGTTACTTCCATAGGCCCTGTTCTTACGGCTTTCATCATAGAGTTCGTCATAATGATACTGGCTGGGATAAATCTCAAGGCATCCAGAATTCCCTTCAAAATCCCGGACAGGAGGATTCTTCTTCATTTAATACTTCTCTCTGTGTTTGGATCTGGTGGAGCTATATTTTTTAACATGGGTATAAGCGTTTCGAGTGTTAGCATCGTCGCAGCACTATCCAAGTCCAGCCCATGGGTGACCATACTTTACGGCAGGGTTGCGTATAAAGAAAAACTTAAGGCAGCTCAGTATGTGGCAATACTTCTCATACTGGCAGGTGTAATATTGATATCTTATTTCTAAACTCCAGAAAAAAACAGACAAAAAGTTTTAATAACCAGAAACCAAAAATGATGTTATGGATCGTATGTACTCGAATCAATTGAGACCGAAACAGCAGGCGAAGGTTAAGGGATGGGTAGATCACGTCCGTGATCTGGGGAATATCCGGTTCCTCACTATAAGGGACAGGGAAGGCTTAATCCAGGTAACCGCCAAGAAGACGGATGTTCCCTCCGAGGTTTTCAAGATGATCTCCGATCTCGGGAAGGAGGACTGCGTGGAGATCGAGGGGAACGTTCTGAAGTCCAAGATAGCGAAGAAGGGATTTGAAATCATACCTTCCTCTGTAAAAGTTCTGGCAGGAGCGGAGAAGCCGCTTCCGCTGGATTTCTCGGGCAAGATAGAATCCGGGAAAGATACGAGGTTCGATTACCGCTATCTCGACATGAGGAACCCGGAAGTCAAGAATATATTCATAACGCGCCATAAGGTAATGGGTTTATCCCATGAATATTTCCGCAAAGAAGGTTTTATCGAGGTTCACACCCCTGTGATACAGGCGGCCGGAGCCGAAGGGGGATCGACACTTTTCAAGTTCAATTTCTACGGGAAGGAAGCGTTCCTCCGCCAATCCCCTCAGCTGTACAAGCAGATGATGATGGCTTCGGGGCTGGATAAAGTTTACGAGATAGGACAGGCCTTCCGGGCTGAGAAGTTCCACACCAGGAGGCACATCTCGGAATTCATGTCCCTGGATTTCGAAATCGCCTGGGTAGACAGCGAGGAGGACGTAATGAAGGTTCTGGAAAAACTCGTGGTTTATGTTTTAAAGGGCCTGAAGAAGGACGGGTATGATCTAAAGATACCTGAACTTCCATTGAAGAGGTTCAGGTATGATGATGTCCTTAAAATTCTCGGAAAGGCTGGGATCAAGATAGAGTGGGGCGAAGATCTGGAGGATAGACAGGAAAAGAAATTCGCGGAAATAATGGAAAAGAAAGGTTACGAACTTTATTTCATAACTAAATATCCTTCCAAGATCAAACCCTTCTACATAATGCTCGACGGGGAGGTTTCAAGAGGAATAGATTTGGATTACAGGGGAATGGAACTTGCCTCTGGAGGACAGAGGGAACACAGAGTTGATGTTCTCGTAAAGGTCATGAAAGAGAAAGGCCTTGACCCCAAAGATTTCAAGTTCTATGTTGATGCTTTTCGTTTCGGTTGTCCTCCAATGGGTGGAATCGGATTTGGGGTTGACAGGTTTGTCCAGCAAATACTTGGATTAAAGGATGTCAGGGAAGCTATATTGTTTCCAAGAACGCCAGATCAGTTAATTCCTTGATTTGTGCTTGTTATTAAGATAGGTCCACACGGTAGCTGTTCCTATATTTAATTCCCTAGCTATTTTTTCATAAGACATGCCTTCGTTTCTCAGTTTGGCCATTTTGGGTTTCAATACCTTTATTTCTTCATGAGTTTTCATGTAAAGCTTGTAATTATTTGTTATCACATCTAACTTTACTTGTTTCCTTCTTATAGAAAATCCTATTTTTTCATTATATTTCAAGATGTTTTCTCTGCCGGTTATTCTAATAGAATAGCATGGTTTACGGTTTCCACGTATTTCTTTATTCCGATGAATTCTCGAATTTATACCCGATCTTGACAGCAAACTCTTTATACCATTCAAACCTTGCTTATTCGTTGAAACAGCAACTACTCTTCTTGAATTGGTACCAACACTTCCTTCAGAGTCAAAAAATCCTTTCAAGAATCTACACTGAACCTTTTCCGAAGAATCAGAAATGATTTTAGGCACTTTCCAAGAATCGGTTTTAAAAGGTCCGTAACCCAAAATATCATTAAAAATTTCCTTACAGCAAATTCTTGCCTGCCATTTATCATTCCAGTTTTGAGTTTTAATTTTGATATTACTTATCGATGCTTCAAGTCCATAGACCTTCTTTAAGCATTTTGCAAATTCAGAGATTAAATCTCTATCTACAGCTTGCAGTGCTATTTGATATGATTTATTTTCAGTGCAATGAAGATAGCCGTCACCTATCATGACACCAAAAAGGTATGCCTTTTCGGGTATTATATGTCCCATATTAAATGGTTCGATAATTATCGTTAAAAAATTATTTTTAAACATGTTTTGCTATGTGATCCTCTTCCCGAGAACTCCTGAGAAACTCTTTCCATAACTCAGCCGGCAGAAAAATTTTAAACTGTTCAGTCCTCATGCTTTGGTGTCAGTTTCCTGGGATCCTCCGACCACATTGTCCTGGTTGAATACGGCCGGTTTTCAGACAAATTCTTAATCCTCAGATAGTCTTCCAGTTCCTTGAGGTGTTCCTCTCTGTTCTGCCTGTATTTGATTTCTTCCCTTTTTGAAGGAAGTTCCTTATAGTCCCCGGAATCGTTAACCGTTCCCGGGAGTAAAAAAGCTATGGTAAACGCCAAGGTGGCATACCTGTTGAATATCTCTTTTAATCCCCTGTAACTCATAATTCCTCATTGAAAACGAACATTTAAATAAGTATCAGAAAAGCTTTATCACGAATTTCCTTCCCATCTCCCTCTCGATCGTTCTCTCGAGCTTCTCCTTCTCCCCGAGGATCCCGGATTTCGTTGATTTCTTTCCCTTTGAGATGTTCTCGAGGTTCCTCTCGTATTCGGAGATCTCGTGATCGGAATGTTCTATTTCTCTCTTAATCTTCTCCCTCTCGTTCAGCACGTCCTTTCCCTTCCGTTTCTCGCTCTCCTCGATCATCTCCCTAAGTCCGTCGTATCTCTTCCTGAGATCGGATATCTTCCCTTCCTTGATCTTTTCGGAAAATTCCCCGAACTTCTTCCTTTCGCTCTCTTTCAGGCTGATCATCCCCTTCTCCATGGATTCGCTGACCTTTGAAACCATCTCGCTCAGAACGGATTCTCCCCCTTCCGCGAGTATGCTCTTCACCGGGGAGTGGATCATTTTCTCGAAAGAAATCCTCCTTTCCCTGGGGATCGAGGGATCGTTCCTGAGAATATGTTCGTATTTCTTTAACGGCCTCTTTATCGAGGAGAACTCCTCCCTCAGCTCGCTTTCCAAGTTCTCCTTCTCCTGCCTCAGGTCCCTGACCTTCTCCCTGGAATCCACGATTTCCCTGTAACCCTCGCTTTTCAGGAGATCTTCAAGATCCCCCTGCTTGCTCTCCTTCTCTGATTCGAGCTTCCTTATCTTCTCCTTCAGGACTTTTTCCTGATGCTCGAGGTCATCGAACTTCCTCTTCATCTCCATAATCCCCCTCGCACGGGAGGTGATCCTGTTCACAAGGGAGATGGGCTTCCCCTCAGAAAGAAGGGATTTCATCTCATTGAGGTTGTCCTCGATCTTCTTCAGGATCTTAACGATCTGAGAAGCTTCTTTCTTGAAGTATTTCGAAAGAAGGATCGCCTGTTTCGGAGGGACCTTCCTCATACCATCAAGAACCTTCGTTGTTTTCGAATGGAAGTTATCGAGCTCCTCATGGCTCATCTCCTGCACAAGAGGAACCCCTCCCAACAAACCGAAAGTCCTGTTGACATAATTGTTCTTGATCATGTTGACAGCCGAATACATCCTGTCGCTCTCCTCGAACTTCTTCCCCTCGAGTTCCTTGCCCATCCTCTTGATCTCACCGAAGTCCTCCCGTATTTTCGAGTAGAGATCCTTCGCCCTCTCCCTTTCCCTCGAGAGCATGTCAGAAACGTGATCGTTTATCTTCTTCTCGAGCGAGTCGATTTCGACCTCCACCGGCCTGGTATCAACCACAGGTTTCGCTTCCTCCTCCCTAGGTTTCTTCAAGAAATCGAAAAACCCCATAAGGTTTTATTTCGCACGGGTATTTTAAAGTTTAATGCCCGGTCATGGCTTTCGTTGGGGGTTATGCCAGTGATAAGGGAGTAGTTCCTTAAGTTTAACGACCTTGTCCTTTCCTATGATCACTTCAGTGTTCCAGTTTTCTTTATCAATCTGCCAGATCAATTCCCTGCATTTTCCGCAAGGAGGGATAATTGTCCCGTCTTTCCAGACAGCCACGATTTTTTTGATTTTATATTCACCTGCAGTCACCATTGCTGCAATCGCATTCTGCTCCGCGCCAAACCCCATGCCTTCCTGGGTGTCGATGCATACTCCAAGATATACATTACCTTTGTCCGTTACTAATGCTGCTCCAACATCTGCGATAAGTCGTCCTGCAGCAGCCTTCTTCGGTTTTATCACGGATTTTGCTTTTTCAATCAATTCTTCGTTGGTTATTTGCATCATGATATAATAATTGAGTTCACTTATAATAATTATAGTTTTGGGCAAAGCCCATCGGCCTCACAGTAAGGAGGCCTCAAACTCCAGCGTGCCAAGATCGATCTTTTCCAGGGTCTCTCCCCTTTCCCTGTAGATCTCGTGAAAGAGATTCCCTGGGATGTTGATTATTTTAAGGGCCGAGAGGGCATCCGTGTGCTCGTATTTCTGAGGCATGAACCCGTTCGTTACCCTGATCGTATATAAAATTCTTTCACTCATCTGGAATACCTGTCGCGAAATTTTAAATTCGTATCGCTTCCCGGCGAATCTTTTTAAGTCTACGTGACCAATTTTTTTAATTGAGGGGTCGAAAGAATGACTGATATTTTCATATGGATTTCAGTGGCGATCGTGGCACTGATCCTTGTGATCCTGTGTGTTGTGGCGGTCCTGTGGAAAAGGAGGAAGGGAACACTCGGGGAAGAACCGGATTACCGGGCGTTCTTTTACATGGGGCTCGTATGGATGATAGTAGGATCCGGTTTCATGTTTTACAACAGTTTCGCATTCAACGGCCTCTTTGCACTTGGATTTATATTCTTCATAATGGGGGCGGCCAACAAGAACAAGTGGAAGAAAAAGAGTCCTTTCACGCGGAACCAGAAGATGGCGTGGATTTCCGTTCTGATAGCTGCCGTGATCATAGTGGCTGTTGTCGCCCTTCTTGGGATCGGCTTTGTTTGAGATTTATTTCTGAGACGAGTTTGAATCAAATCCTAAAGTATTATATGCCCCAGACCGTGGTCTGCGCTGCCCCTGGCTGATCTCATGTAGTCGCCTACCTCATCATGGACTAGTGTCAATACGTGAGGCGAATGTCTGTAGCTGAGGGCGATTGCATCCGAATATTTTCCGGTAATTTGTGCATCTTCTATTTCCTTACCTTCGAAAGCGCCTTTAATGGACCAATTATATTCTTTGTTATCTGCATAAATATTTTTCAACAACAAAACCATGTATTTTATCCCTTCCTTCTTTGGAATGAGTTCAATCAGTTTAAAAGGTATCTTAATTTTGCGCACTTCGTTTCCTGCCTTTTCCAGCTTTGTCACGAAATCGTCCGCGTCTTCCGGGAAAAGGTAAGGAACCTTCTCCAAAACGTCTTCATGCAAACCAAAAACTTCCCCGAACAGTTCATTTATCTGAGTTTTGTCGTATACCTGATAAGGTGCAATGCCCGCTTGCTTCAGAAGTTCAGGTCTTTCGTTTTTAATTTTTTCAGCCGCTAGAGTGTAGAGGAAAGCCTGTAAATTAGGATTTTCTTTTCTAGCTTCGTATATAACCTGCAGACCGTTCATTTCGGGCATGCTGAGGTCGCTCACCAGTCTAAAAGCTTTCTTCGATGCTTTGAGAGCTTCACGTGGGTTGTCAAAAACTTCGATATTCCATCCTTTAGTTAAATCCCCAACAACTTCCAGTATTGCTGGGTCATCGTCCACGAAAACTACTTCAGGCATACTAACTTCTTAATGGTAAAATTTAAAAATCCATCCTTCACTTCCATGGCTCTATTATCACTTTCATAGAATTCTTAGCCTCGGAAACGAGCCTGAAGCCTTTCCCTGTTTCCGAGAGCGGGAGTCTGTGCGTGATCATATCTTTGACTTCGATCTTTTTGCTTTTGATCAGCTCCATCGCCTCCTCCAGATCCTTTCTCACGGCAGCGTAGCTTGTCGTGAGCGTGACGCCCTTGAACCAGAGCTCGTTCAGGGGGAAGTGGATCTCTGATCCGGGATCGGTCGGGGCGAAAAACAGGATCGTTCCTCCCCTTTCTATCGTTTCCAAAGCCTGCCTGATCGCGGGTTTCGCTCCCGTGGAGACGATCACCCTGTCCGCGAGCTTCCCCTGGTTGAATTCTTTCAGTTTTTCTTTCACGTTTTCGTTCGCGGGGATCACGTAGTCAGCGCCTGCCTCCCTCGCCTTCCTCATCCGGAACTCGTTCACGTCCGTGGAGATCACCTTCGCTCCCTTGGATTTCGCGAGCTTGATGTGGAGGAGGCCTGAGATTCCTGAGCCTAGAATCAGGACCGTGTGTTTCGAACGGACATCGGAAATTCTCTGCCCTCGGATCACACACCCGAGAGGTTCGATGAAGGTTCCTTCCTCGTAGGAGATTTCGGAAGGGAGGAGATACATCCCCTTCTCTATGTTGATCTTAGGGATACGGACGTATTCGGAAAAGCCGCCGGGATCGAAATTCGTCGATCTCAAAGTGTCGCAGACAGTGTGCTTCCCCTCCTCACAGTAGAAGCAGGATTCGCAGGGAACGTGGTGGGTTACGAAAACGCGGTCGCCTTTTTTGAATTTCGTTACGTTATCCCCGGTTTCCACGATTTCCCCGGATATCTCGTGTCCCAATACGCGGGGAGCCTTCTTTATTCTATACCACTCCATGACGTCTGATCCGCAGACCCCGGAGGCGATAACCTTCAAGAGAACTTCATTTCCGTTTATTTTCGGGGTTTCCATCTTCTCCAACCGGATGTCGTCATTTCGGTGGTACATCGCGACTTTCATGCTATCCTTCTTGCCTGTATATTCCCATCCGCCTGTTCAGATATCTTAATTTCGCTAGTCTCTCCCTGGAAACCATTATTCCCCAGGCTGCGAATATCCCGAGGGTTATGGTCGCTCCGAGGGAAATATCAGCGAGCAGGTTTGATCCCAGAAGAAAAAGTTCTCCGTTCCAAAAATGGTCTATCACTCCGAAGAGCGAACCTCCCAAAAGCATGAGGTTCAGCCACAAACCTTCCTTCGTCTTCTTTACTGAAATTCGCCTTCTTAGCGAAACTATAACTGTCGCTGCCAAGGGAACTGCATAACAAACCATGCGATCACCCCTTCTTTTTCTTTAGTTTGTTGAAAAGATTGAATGCTTCCTGCGGTTTCGCGTCCTCGTGTATCAGCTTCCGGACAGCCCGTATCATCGCGACAGAATCGCTAGACTGGAAGATGTTCCTTCCCATATCCACCCCGATCGCTCCCGCCTTCAGAGCGCTGTGAGCCATCTTGAGGGCGTCGAGTTCGGGCATCTTCTTTCCTCCCGCCATCACGATCGGGACAGGACAGGATTCAACCACTTTCTTGAAATTATCGCAATAATACGTCTTCACTATGTTTGCTCCGTGCTCGGCCGCGATCCTGCAAGCAAGCGAGAGGTAACGTTCGTCCCTGCCGAGCTCCTTACCCACAGCTGTTACCGCCATCGCTATCATTCCGTATTTTTCAGCCTTATCAACCATGCTCGAGAAATCAAGGATCGTGTCTCTCTCCCATTCCATTCCCACCGTGATTGAATATCCGAAACCCACGGCGTTCATTCGTATTATCTCCTCCATCGGGACTGTGATCCCCTCGTGGAGGAGCTCTTTACCTATTATGCTCGTCCCTCCGGACGCCCTTAACATTATGGGAATCTTGGTGTGAGGATTGATGCATTTCCTGATCATCCCCCTTGTGGCGAAGAGCGTGTCAGCGTAGGGAGTCAGGGGTTCGACAGCTTTTTTGAAATCTTTCAATCCCGTGGTCGGACCCATGAAGTATCCGTGATCCACCGCGAGCATCAAAGTTCTTCCCGTCTCCGGGCTTATTATTTTCGATAACCTGTTTTTCATTCCCCAATCCATAACTATCAACCTCCTTCTTTCGGCCTTACTATCAGGTAACCTTTATCGATCAGCCAGTGATGGAAATCCCACGTGGTGAACCTGCAGGATTCCCCGCACGTTTTCCTGATCCTTTCGTATTCTTCCGATCCTTCCTTCTGTTTGTTCAGTTCCACCTGTACAGGACAGCGAATGTCGTTGCAGAATTCCCTTCTCCTGTAATCCTCGTAACCTTCGATCGGCATAATAAAAGAGACCTGTTCAGAAATAAAAAGCTTACCCGTCCGAGCAGGACTGGTCTGGGAGAATGCTTGCCACTTCCTGCAGAAGACCGATCTTCTTGAGTCTTTCCACGATGTCCGAAACAACCCCCAGAACCTTTGACCTTTCGATGTGGTTGTTTATGGAGAGGTTGTCGGCGATGGTCTCCTCGGTCTGGTTCCCGTCGCACATGCTCCAGACGGTCACTATCGGGTCATCGACTATGTAAGTCCTGTTGTCCTCGCTGACTATCATCATCTCCTTTTTCCTGGACCTGGTAAGTTTCCCCTTCCTCAAAAGCATGATTTTCACTCCTAGTATAAATTCATTTTTGAACGAGCCCGCTTTTAAAGTTTGCGGTTATTTCCCGGGCCTGCGGATTCCTTTCTCGGTTATTATCCCGGTTACGAACTTGGAAGGAGTGACGTCGAAGGAGGGGTTTCTCGCCTGCGATCCCTCGGGCGTTACCCTTTCCTTCCCGACAAAATGAACTTCTTCTTCGTCTCTTTCTTCTATCGGGATCTTATCCCCGGACTCGCAGGAGGGATCGATCGTTGAGGTTGGGGCAGCGACGTAGAAGGGGATTTCGTTTTCTTTCGCTAGAACCGCCTTTTCATACGTCCCGATCTTGTTCGCGAAGTCTCCGTTTTTCGCGATCCTATCCGCTCCAACTATCACAATGTCGATCCCGCCGGTACGCATGAAATGTCCTGCCGCGTTGTCAGCGATCACGGAATAATCGATTCCCTCGTTCTTGAGCTCCCAGGACGTGAGCCTCGCTCCCTGGAGGCGCGGTCGCGTCTCGTCAACGAAGACGGATATTATCTTGTTCTGCCTTTTAGCGAAATAGATAGGGGCGAGAGCGCTCCCCCAGTCCACGCACGCAAGCCAGCCTGCGTTGCAGTGAGTGAGTATGCGAAACCCATCCTTGATCAGGGAGGCTCCATACTCCCCGATTTTTTTACAGGATTCTATCGATCGGTTTGCGTATTCCTCCGCTGCTTTCATGGGGTCTTCTTTCCTTTCCATCGATTTAAGGACGTACTCTATCCCGTGGAAGAGATCGTGGGCCGTGGGTCTTGTTTTCCTCAGGGTTTCGGCGGATTCGGAGATTCGCTCGTTTCTTATCGCGGCCAGGGCGATCCCGTACGCTCCTGTCGCTCCTATGGCTGGAGCTCCCCTGACGATCATGTTCTTGATCGCTTCCGCGACTTCGTTAACGTTCGAGAATTCAATTATCCTGAACTCGTGAGGGAGCATCCGCTGGTCTATCATCTTGATTTTTGAATCCTCGAACCAGACCGTACGAAAGTGTTTTCCGTTGACGAGCATAGAATTAGGATGGTTTTAAGGTTAAAAAGTTTTAAATGAACAACGGAGCGAATACCAAAGCTACGATCGACATCAGTTTGATCAGGATGTTCAGGGAGGGTCCGCTCGTGTCCTTGAAGGGATCCCCGACCGTGTCGCCCACGACCGCTGCCTTGTGCGTGTCTGATCCCTTTCCTCCCAGGTTTCCGGATTCAATGTGTTTCTTCGCGTTGTCCCAGGCTCCCCCTGAATTCGCCATGAACAGGGCAAGCAAGAAGCCGGAGGCGATCGCTCCTGCAAGCATCCCTCCAAGGGCTTCCGGCCCAAGAGCGATCCCGACAACTATCGGAGCGAGGATCGCGAGCAGGCTCGGGATTATCATTTCCCTGAGGGCGGCCTGTGTGGAGATCTCTATGGATTTCTCATAATCGGGTTTCCCCTTTCCTTCCATTATGCCCTTTATCTGTTTGAACTGCCTGCGGACCTCGTTAACGATCTCGAAGGCCGCCTTTCCGACTGCTTTCATGGTGAAGGAGGAAAACAAAAACGGTAGGAGGGCTCCGATGAACAGGCCGGTGACAACGGCAGGGTCGAGCAGGGAGATCGAGGATAATCCTACTGTCGTTCCGTAAACAGCGAAAAGGGCGAGAGCTGTTAGAGCGGCTGAGCCGATTGCGAATCCCTTACCTATTGCGGCTGTGGTGTTCCCGACCGCGTCCAGGGTCTCGCATCTCCTTCTGGTCTCCTTCCCGAGCCCCGCCATCTCGGATATACCTGCCGCATTATCCGCTACTGGCCCGTACGTATCCGTTGCGAGCGTTATCCCGAGAGTGGAGAGCATCCCCACGGCGGCGATCGCTATCCCGTAAAGGCCGGCGAAGTTATAGGAAATCATGAGAGCGGAACCCACTGCGATCACAGGGATGGCGGTTGACTTCATCCCCACTGCGAGCCCCGATATAATATTTGTGGCGGCCCCTGTCTGCGAGGCTTCCGCGATCGATCTCGCCGGTCCGCGACCTTCAGAGGTGTAGTACTCGGTTACGAGACCTATCACTATTCCCGCGACGAGACCTGAAACCGTTGCGTACCATAAAGATATCGGTGAGGCTGAATAACCTGAAACGAACATTATCAGGAAATAGGAAAGAATGAACATCAGGCCCGCGGAGATAAATATCCCCTTGTTCAGGGCTCCGTGCGGATCCTTCCCTTCCTTGGTTCGCACGAAGAATGTTCCTATTATGGAAACTATTATTCCCAAACCCGCGATCATCATGGGGAGAACAACAGCGTTGTATACGGACGAGAGGACGACTCCTATCGCCATTGTTGCGATAATGGAGTCCACGTAGCTCTCGAAAAGATCAGCTCCCATCCCTGCGACATCCCCGACGTTGTCTCCCACGTTGTCCGCTATAACAGCGGGATTTCTCGGATCGTCCTCAGGAATTCCCTTCTCCACCTTTCCAACCAGATCCGCCCCCACATCCGCTGCTTTCGTGTAGATCCCTCCTCCTACCCTTGCGAACAGGGCAATAGAGCTCGCTCCGAAACCGAAGCCGAAAAGTATGGACGTATTCTGGAAAATCGTGTACATGATCGAAACACCGAGCAATCCCAATCCGACGACAGACATTCCCATCACCGTCCCTGAGGAGAAGGCGATCCTTAACCCTGAATTGAGCGAATCTTTTGAGGCGTTCGCTGTCCTGGCGTTGGCAGAGGTCGCGACCCTCATTCCTATGTTCCCCGTGAGGGCCGAGAAGAAGGCGCCGACCACGAAGGCGCAGGCGGTTGAGGGGTTGATAATGAAGAACAAAATGACCGCAACGACGATCACGAATATCGTCAGGTATTTGTATTGCTTGTTCAGGTAGGTGAGCGCCCCCCTATGGATCAGGGAGGATATCTCCTTCATTCGCTCGGTTCCGATCGGCTTTTTCCTGATAGAAGAAGCGAGGATCGCAGCGAATATTATTCCGAACAAACTCGCTATCCATGGAAGGTATTCGAGCATGAAAACACCTTTACCATTATTTGAATTTACTCTATTTAAAATTTATTATCATTTTTAAACCATGAAAAGGAGGGACTTTTTAAAATCTTCTCTTGCAATACCAGCTTTCGTGTCCCAGGTAAAAAAGGAAATTATATATATGAGCAAGGAATACGAAGGGCTTTCGTACGAAACGAGGATCGGGAAGGATTACGGGGAGATCTGGGAGATCGCAAGAAAATACAGGAGGGAAAGAGGAGAGAACAAGAATCCGCTTCACCACATTGAGAAAATTGCCGGAGTGGAGGGAGTGGAGGTTACCGATCTCGATCCCTATGGTTACGGCGTGAAAATGATAAGATACGGCAAAGGGAAGGACAAGGTTGTTTCCATATACAATCTCATAAATTCTGGAAATGCTTTCCGTTTCTTGGAACTGTCTACTATTTTTCCCTGGATAGAATCAGTAAAGGTTTCAAGGGAAATGTTCGACCCGTCCGATGTTTCATACACCGCACTAATATTTCACGGACCTAATTCGAAAGACAAGCAGGTGATGGATGCCGTTGAAAACGAGGCAGAGGGTTCAAAACTGGTTCTCGCCTTGAAGGGCGAGAGTCCGAAACACATTGAAGGATTAAGGATCTTCGAGTCATGCTTTGGCTGTGACATGTTTAACAACAGGAACATTAACAGGGAAAAAATAACCAGGGAAATGGAGAGAATGGCTTTCGAAACCAAAACCCCCCTGCATAATTTCAGAACGGGTAAAGTTTTCGATCCGGGGGAAGAAGATCGCCATAAGGTAACACGTGGGATACGGGTGTATGAACCTACTGCCGATGGTAAACCTGTCCTCTCAAAAGATGTGGAATTTATATACAAAATAAAGGTTTTAAATAATCCCCTGAAACTGTATAGAAATCCCATCGAGCGCGATAAAATTTTATCCAACAAAATATATCACAGAATTTTAAATTTAAGCGATACTTTACTGACAGGGATAGGCCCCTCCAACACGTATTTCGAGGGGAGAATAGAGATCCCTGAAATATGGGATCTTGAAAGAAAGGAATTAATGCAGACCCTTACCGATATCGCCCTTCTCAATGTGGAATTATAAATATTCCAGGATCTTCCTCAGATCCTTTTTGTTTATCGTCACGTTCGAAACTTCCTTCAGCTTCTCGGAATTCGAGTTGAAGGCGATCGAGAAGCCCGCTGCCTCCGCTATGTGGATGTCGTTTTCCTGATCTCCGACAAACATTGCCTCTTTCGGGGAGATCTCCTCCTTTTTGCAGATCTCGAGCAGTCCTGTTTTCTTGTGTTCCAGGTAAAATTCCGTCACCTTCATCCCCTCGATCTTTCCTTTCCTGTCAAAGTGGATCCTGTTGAGGAACACGTAATCGAAAAATTCATCGTAATCCGGAATCAGTTTCTCCAGGAGGAAGTCGATGCTCCCGGATATTATCGCGGTTTTTATTCCCATTTCCTTCAGGGTCTTCAGGGTCTCGATCGTCCCACTCATCAGCTCCGCTTTTTCCAACGCCTTGAGCATGCTCTTCCTGTCCGCGCCGTGGTCTTTCAGCAGCTTCATATCGATGTCCGCCCACTGCTGGTAGGTTATCTTTCCGGAAAGAAAGTCCTCCTTCGCTCTTATCCTCTCGGGATCGTTCTGGAGACCGAAGGATTCGTGGAGGGTCACCCATATGAATTCTATGTTGTCCACCAGCGTTCCGTCAACATCGAAGACGACGAGTCTGTATTTCATCCCATCACTTCCCGGACTCGGTAAGATACTTACCCTGGCGGAGAGTTATCACCCTCCCTCTGAATCTTTTCACCTTGTTGATCAGTTCCTTGTCCTGCGTGCAAATCGCGAATTCCCTGGTTTTCGCGAACTCGAGAATTTCCTGATCGGCCTGTTTTCCCTTTGTTTCTAGAATCACGATCTCTCCCTTCCGGACGAATTCCAGTCCTATCCTCGCGTTTCTGGATACCTTGGCTTTGCCGACCGAGAGTCTCTTGAGTTCGTCAACCACCAGATCCAGGGTGAAGATCTCCGTGTACCCCAAATTCAAAAGCTCGGAGAGTATGTCAACCCCGAATTCCCCGGGTATCATGAGAAAGTTCGTATCGAGCAGGGCTTTCATATCGAGTTGTTGTTGAGCAGAAATAAATATATGTTTTTATTTGACATTGGAACCTGTAATCTTGTGAAGATACTCAATCCAGAATCCAAGTTTCCAAATTTTCTGGTAGTTTACCTTTGTCGATGAATTCTTCCATATAATCTAGCAAAGTTTGTCCAATGATATATTTTATTGATTCTAAATGTTTCAGATGTTGTTCCCCTTTTCCTTCTTCCATTTCAGAAACATGCATTATTTTTCTGGTTTCTTTATTTAGAACTAAGATTTTGCTTCCAGCAGGTAATATTGACATTTTTCTATCTTCATATATAGGGTCTTCTTTTCTAGAATCAAATATTGATTTTCCTGATCCTGAAAAATATATTCTCGTTCTTCCTGAAAATGAATCACGAACTCTATAATCTTCATTGACAGACATAAACTAATCACCTGAAACTTATAATTAATTTAAAGGTAAGCTTTTTAAGAATTTGTTTATCCAAGATTGTTGTAATTTCGATTTCAGAAATAAATACGTTTTAGGACATAGTATTATATTGGGGTGGAAAAGGCGACGTGGTCTGTGACTGCGTCACAGCAAGTCGTATTTACGTATGTAATAAGGTCGATGTGAATGGTTAGGTTGGAAAAAGTCGTTCTGCAGGGCTTCAAGTCGTTCAAGAGACCGACAAGCATGGTTCTGCCCTCGAACTTCGCCGTGATAACCGGTCCTAACGGATGCGGGAAATCGAACGTGGGGGATTCCATAGCGTTTGTTCTGGGGAAAACCACACCCAGGCACCTGAGGGCGAAGAAGGCGCAGGACCTGATATTCCACGGGAGCAAGAAAAAGAACCCGTCGGATTACGCGAAGGTGAATCTCTTCTTTTCGAACGACAGCAAGATCCTACCTCTCGATGAGGGGCAGATCACCGTGAGCAGGCGGTTGAACAAGGCGGGGGTTTCCTCCTACAAGCTGAACGGGAGGGTATCGACACGCCAGCAGATTCTTGACATATTCATGCAGGCAAGATTGAACCCAGGCGGGCACAACATAATAAGGCAGGGGGACGTCACCAAGATGATAGAGATGAACCCTGTTGAGAGGAGGGAGATAATAGATGAGATCTCCGGGATAAGGGAGTATGATGAGAAGAGAAACCAGGCGCTGAAGCAGCTCGAGAAGGTTGAGGAGAAGGTCAGGGAAGCGGAAATCATACTGGAGCAGAAGGAGGAGATAATAGACAAGCTGAGGAACGACAGGGATGCCGCTCTCGAATACCAGAAACTCACCAACGAGCTCGAGCTCGTGAAATCCACGATGGTCTGGAAGGAGTTCACGTCCTCCGAGAAGAACATAGGGAACATTGAAAAGAACCTGGAGGAAAGGGAGGGCGAGGTAAAAACCCTGGACAAGAAGATAAAGGGCATGGACAGGGAGATGGAAGAGAAGGACAGGGAGATGGAAAACCTCATGAAGGAGGTTATGAAGAAGGACCAGGTGGAGATAACAAAGAAGATTTCGAAACTCGAGTCTTCGCTGGAGACCAAGGAAAACCTCATCCATTCTAACGAGAGGGAGATCGAGCGATTGAAGGAGATGGTGAAGAGCCTGGGGAAGTTCAGGGATTCGCCCGAACACCTGAAACCTGTCCTCGAAACCAAGGGTGTCCGCGGTTTCTTAAAGGATCTAATAATGGTTCCCGATCAGTACAGGATTGCGGTGGAGGTCGCCGGCGGATCGCACATGAACGACATAGTTGTTGATGACATTCAGACTGCGATCCACTGCGTGAAATACCTGAAAGAGGAGAAGATAGGGAGAGCGAGATTCCTCCCTCTGGACAGGATACGCTCTTCCCCGAAACCTTCCCTCCCCCAGGGAACGCTCGGGTGGTTGTCCGAACTTGTCCACCATGAGAGGGAGTATTCGCCCGTTGTGGAATACGTGTTCGGGAGGACCGCGTGCGTTAACGATATAGACAAGGCGAAGAGGATAGCTGACAAGAATCGGATCCGGATGGTGACGCTGGACGGGGATATCTTCGAGACATCCGGAGC